>Ga0335073_10017259_pt1 | contig 10110 bp, 9 predicted proteins | sample Lox_Sample_22_FD_207093 | JGI IMG/M metagenome (GOLD analysis project Ga0335073, IMG submission 207093) | Soil microbial communities from Loxahatchee National Wildlife Refuge, Florida, United States - Lox_Sample_2.2 | ecosystem: Environmental > Terrestrial > Soil > Wetlands | place: USA: Florida... | reverse complement strand
TGCAAAGCACGATCGGCGCACCTCCTGGCAGGGCAAGCCGGGCTAAGCCATCTCCTCCGATCCTCGATCGGACGAGCATGAGCGGAATATAGTCTTCGCAGTGGCAAGCTCTTCGATTCCACGGTCGCAAGGGCCGAGTGGCGCGTCCTCCGGCAAAAGGACTACTGGCGGAAAATCACTTTCAGGCCGCGGCGCCAGTTTTCGTTCAGTCCGATGCGCGAAACTTGAATTTCGGGCGAAAAATATTTCACGAGGATGGCCGTCGCGGGATGGAAGTGCAGGCCGGGAGCGACCAGCCAGATCAGCGGCGGCTTGGGATCGAATTCCACTCCGGCGAAATAGCCGTGGCGCTGAAAATCTCCGCTCAGCTGATGGCGGCGGACGCGCAGCCAGTAGTCGAGCGCCTGCATCGGCAGCTGGATATCCTCGCTGGCCTTCAGCTCGATCACCACGAGCCTGCCGCGTCGCGTGACGCCCAGCAAGTCGATCACGCCGCGGTCTCCCGCAGCAAGCGCGGGAACCTGCGAGTACAGGTGGTTCGGATCGAGCTGCGCGTCGAGCCGGTCGGGCTCTTCGAGCGCGAGCGTCTCGAGCCAGCGCTCGGGGGCCGCGCGATAGAGCGAGTGCTTCGCGTCGCTCGCGAGCGGGCTGCGGTAGAGCACGATTTTGCGAACGAGTTGCGCGAGCGCCGGCGCCGTCGTTTCAGTCAGCGGCCGGATCCGGTCGCCCAGGCCGAAGCGAACGCCCTCGCGCGACCAGCGGGCAAACTCGAGTCCGTGAAACGAGAAGCCAACTTCCTTCGCGCCCGGCAGCGCGTGCGCGCGCAGGCGTTCGGGCGCTTCGCCGAGCATCGGCGCGAGCGCGGGAATCTGTGCGGCGCGTTCGCACGCAGCCGCCAGCGCCAATTCCACTTCGCGGCGAGGCGTGAGCCAGCTTTCGAGGTTGCCGAGTTCGGCGGCGTCCATCTTTTCAATGCGGCCTTCGCTCTCGCGGAATTCGTAAATCTCGGCGCGCGCCGCCGTCGAAAGCGCCGCGACTCGCGCGCACAACGACCGGCTCGCGCCTGCCGGGACGAACAGCCGCAACCCGTCGACTCCGTGACGAAGCGAGCGCCCGCGCACCCAGTCCAGCCAGAGAATGGCGAAGGCGAGCATCCCGTCGATGTTGGCGGCGCTCGCGTCCCGCGACACTGCAAGAAAAGCCCAGCAGTGTGCGCCTTCCAGCATGCGGCCTCGCACGTAGAGCCCGGAGAAAGAATGCTCGAGATCGGGCGCGGCGGAGAGCGAGTCGAGCACAGCGTCGGGAAAACGCTCGGCGAGAAAGCGTTCGAAGCGCGCGCGAAACTGTTCGCGGTTCACGCGCGCGACGGCGCGCGGCGAATCGGTTCGCAGGAATTCGAGCCGGCCCGGCTTCGCGCGGCCGAACCGCTGCACTTCGAGGACGATGCGATCCTGGGATTGTTCGCGGACGCGGAGGATGCGGCGAGTCAGATTGCGTTCGTCAGACCAGAGGTGAACCAGCGGATTCTTGCCCTCAGCGCGCAGTTCGCAGTGCAGCCCGGTGAGCTCGGCCAGCCACTGGCCGTCTTCGCGAACTTCCGCGCTGCCGGAGGACGCGATCGCGTCCAAAGCCCGATCGAGCTCGGCCCAATCATTCATAGACAAACCGTCCTGCGTTTAGAAAACAGCCCAGCTCTTTACCGCAAAACGACCGCTACTGCAAAACCAGACCCGTTACCCGGATAGAAGGATACTGCTGATTCCACGTGGAGGGAATATGTTGTTCGATCGTGACCTGGAAATCGCGCTGCTGCCCCGGCGGCAGCGGAGGGGCCGTCAAGTCGATTACACGCTGCGCCTCACGCAGGATCACCTGATTGAACGGATCGTGGAATTCGATGGTGAGTTCGAGCGCGCGCACGGCGCGGTTCCCGTCGTTCGAGATTTTCCCCGTCGCGTAGGTGAACTCCTGATTCAGCATGTTCGACGACTGCGAAAACTCGACGCCCTGAAAGTGAATGTTGGCGGCGTAGCTCTGTTCCTCGGCGTCGAAAGGCAGCCTCGCGGCGGCGGTCGTTTTGTGGGGCTGCGTCGAGCGAGTGAGAAGAAGAAGGCCGGCGAAGAGGATCAGCACGACCACCGCGCCGACGGCAAACGCCGCGGGAAAACCTCTCCCGTCTCTGCGATCGGCGCTCTCGGCGGGGTCCATGGGGTTCTCGTCCCTCAACTGCCGAAGGAAAGGCGGAGAATCAGGGCCTCGGGAAGCCCGGCGCCGCGCATGCGGCCCTGCACGTTCTCGATATCGTACGGGACTCGCCAAAACTCAACGGTTCCGCTGTCGAGATCCGCTATCGCGAATCCCGCGCGAGGATCGCCGTCGCGCGGCTGGCCGATCGAGCCTGGATTCAGCAGATACGTGGTGCCCTGCTCGACGTGGAGAGTGAAGAACTCGTTCCCGCCGGACGGCTTGAAATGCATCAGCGTCACATCCTCGCCGCGCAGGGAAAATCCGCCTTGCAGGTGCGTGTGGCCAAAAAATGTTACGGGAGTGGGAGCGTCGCGCAGCCCGTCGACCGCGAGAGCCGGCGACAAAACGTATTCATCCTCGTCATGCACGGCGCCGTGGACGATCGTGAAGCCGTTGACCGTCATGGGGCCCTTCGGAAGATTCTCGAGATACTCCTGATTCTCGGGCCGGAGCTGCGCGCGGGTCCAGAGCACGGCGTTGCGCGCGATCGGGTTGAACTCGTCCGCGTCCGCTATGCCGGCGATGGCCTTGTCGTGGTTGCCGCGAATCGTCACAGCAGGCAGCGCCCGCACCCGCTCGATCACTTCGTTCGGGTCGGGGCCGTAGCCGACGAGATCGCCGAGGCAGACGGCTTTGTCCCAGCGGCCTTTGGCGACGGCGAGGACCGTGTCGAGAGCCGTAAGGTTTGCGTGAATATCGCTCAGGATCAGATAGCGCATAATTTCGTCATTGCCGCAACCTGCGAATCATATCAGATGAATGGCGCTCTCTTGCATAGCGACAATTGCGGCGGGGCCGCCGCACCGAGCCGACAACTACCGGATCAGCATGGCATCGCCGTAGCTGTAGAAACGGTAGCCCGCTTCCACGGCGTGGCGATACGCGCGCAAAACATTTTCGCGTCTGGCGAAGGCCGCCACTAGCGCCAGCAGGCTTGACTGCGGCAAATGAAAATTCGTGAGCAACTGACTTACGATGCGAAATGGCTTGCCGGGGTACAGAAATATTTTGGCTTCGGATTTTCCGGCTGCGACCGGATTGGCGCGACCTTCATTCTTTTCGGCGGCGTCTTCGAGAGCGCGCACGACTGTGGTGCCGATTGCGAGCACCGGGCGATTGTCGTGGCGTGCGCGAGAGAGGGCCGCGGCTGTGGCTTCGGGAATTTCGTAGGCCTCGGCGTGGATCGGATGGTCTTCGAGGCGTTCGGTGCGGACGGGCTCGAAGGTGCCGAGACCGACGTCGAGAGTGATCTCGGCGATTTCGATGCCGCGCGCACGGATTCGCGTGATGATTTCGGGCGTGAAGTGCAGTCCTGCCGTGGGAGCCGCGACCGCGCTCCCTTCGCGGGCGAAAACGGTTTGGTAGCGCTCGCGATCGGAAGGCTCGTCCTTGCGCTTGATATAGGGAGGCAAGGGAATGTGGCCGAGGTGATCGACCGCTTGGCGAAAGCCGCTGTGCGATGTGAATCGCACCACCCGCAGGCCGTAGTCGCCTCGTCCTTCGATTACCGCTTCGAGTTCCCCTTCGCCGAAGATGATTCGCTCGCCGACTGGAACTTTTCTGCCTGGACGCACGAGCGTTTCCCAGGTGTCGGGGCGGATTTGGCGGACCAGGAGAACTTCGATCGGGGCTTGCAGGAATTCTTGGCGCTCGGGGTTATTTCTTCCTGGCGGCTCGGCGTGGATTCCGGCGCGGCGACCGAAGAGTCTGGCGGGAAGGACGCGCGTGTTGTTGACGACGATTAGTTCGTCGCCGCGCAGCAGGTTGGGGAGTTCGCGGAAATGGCGGTCTTGCCAGGCGCCCGTGGCGCGGTCGAGGAGCAACATCCTTGAGGCGTCGCGCTCTTCGAGCGGGCGCTGGGCGATTTGGCCGGGCGGTAAATCGTAGTCGAAGTCGGTTACGTTCATAAGCGTTGGCGGTGGACGCGAAGAGTTTCTTCGGGGGCCAAAGCCCAATTCTTCTTCGATCTGATGTCGGAGCTGAAGCTCCGACCCCCTAAAAGACGCTTGTGGGATGCCTTTTAGAGCTTGGCGGCGCGCTCGGCGATTTCGGATACTTCTCTCATTTCGTTGTGAATTCGGCCGTTGGACGCGACAAGCGTGGGGCCACCGAGAAGATATGGCCCTCCGTCGATGGCCGTCACTTTTCCGCCTGCTTCTCGGACGAGGAGGACGCCCGCGGCTGTGTCCCACGAATTCAGGCGAAACTCCCAATACGCATCGAAGCGGCCGCACGCTACCGAGCAGAGATCGAGCGCCGCGGAACCGTCGCGGCGTACACCATGGGAACGCAGCGTGAATTCCCAATAGTAGTTCATATTCGCGCTTCGCTTGCGCTGGTGCGTCGGAAACCCGGTGGCCACGAGGCTGGTCGACAGCGTTTCGACCGATGAAACGTGGATGGGCTGCCCGTTGAGGTAGGCGCCTTCGCCGCGAGCGGCGGTGAAGAATTCGCCGGCGACCGGATTGAATACCACGCCTGCGATCGGCTCGCCGTCTTCGCTGAGGCCGATCGATACCGCGAAGCACGGATAGCCGTGCGCGAAATTGGTGGTGCCGTCGAGCGGGTCGACGTGCCAGCAATATTTCGCGCCTGCGGCGGCTGCGGACGCGCCTCCGCCTTCCTCGGCGATAATTGCGTGGCCGGGGAAGTGTTCTCTAATCCTCGCGACGATGATTTCTTCGGAACGCTTGTCCGATTCGGTGACGATGTCGACTTCACCTTTATAAGAAATCTTTTTCGGGCGATCGAACTCCTGGCGCAGGACGGCGCCCGCTTCGCGCGCGGTGTCGCCGGCTACTTTGAGGAACTCATTCATTCGGGCCGCCCGGCGTGAGATATTCCTTGCGATAGCGCACGATGTAATTTCCCTTCACGTCGAGCTGCACGTGCCGGTAGCTTCCGGGGGGAGGCGCCGGCTGCGGATAGTAGCCCAGCAGATACTGGGTGCGAAGTTCGCGGTCGATGCGGTCGAACATTTCGTTGATCTGGCTCATGTCGTCGAGGAAGAACATCGCGCCGCCCGTGCTGTCGGTAATCGTGATCAAGGCGTGTTCACCCGCGGTGTTGCGCCCGTTCTCGTTGTTCACCGGGCGGATGATGATGGAATACAGCAGCGTGCCCGAATCGACGGCCGTGCGCCGGGCATCCTCGAATTTCGAGACGCTGGTGGTTTCGCCCGCATCCGTGACCAAGACGATCGCGCGCCTTCTGCCCTGCGGGCGGCGCCTCAGCGCGTTGGAGCCGAGGACAAGCGCGTCGTAGATCGACGTTCCCGAGCCCAGGCGGATGTGACGCACTGCGTCTTGCAGTTTCGGCACCTTGTCGGAAAAATCGGAGAGCTGGGTGACGGATTCGTCGAACTCGAAAACGCCGAGCGTGTCTCCCGGACGGACGACTTGCTGGATGAAATGCGCGGCCGCGTCCGTCTCGAACTTCATGTCCTTGTAGGCGCTCATGCTGGAATCGACCATCAGCGCTAGGTCGAGCGGGCGATTCGTCTGCGCCTCGAAGCGCTCGATTTTCTGCGGCACGCCCTCTTCGGAAAGGCTGAAGGCGTCCTGGGTGAGATCGGGAATGGGCCGACCGTTGGCGTCGGTGACGCTCGCCAGAATGTCGACCAGATCGGTCTGCACGCGGATTTCGCCGCTGTGCCGCTGCTGGCGGGCAAGCAGCGGAAACGCGAATCCCGCGCCGCCGATTACCATTGCTGCCACTAAAGTGCCGTACCAGCGACCGCGAACAGGGATTGCCCTCATCAAGAGGTAGATTCATCCGGCTGCGAAATGGCTTCCTGCGAGGGCAATTCGCCTTCGGCCCAAACGGCGCCGCCGACGAAATACTCCTTCTTCCAGATCGGGACCGAGCGCTTGAGGGTGTCGATCGCGTAGCGGCAGGCGTCGAATGCGGCGCCACGATGCGGCGAGCTGACCGCGATCAGGATGCTCGTCTCGCCGATTTCGAGACGTCCCAGGCGGTGGACGATCGCGAGGCGATGGATCGGAAATTTCTGGCGGATTTCGGCGCCGATCTCGCGCATTTTGGCGTAGGCCATCGGCTCGTAGGCTTCGTAATCCAGGTACAGCGTGTGGCGGCCTTTGAAATTGTTACGCACGAAGCCGTCGAAGACCACCAGGGCTCCGTCTTCCGGCGCTTTCAGGCCTTCCACGATCTCGTTCGGACGGATTGTGTGGCGGACGAGCTGAAAGATGTCTTCCGCGATGGCGGTTTGCTGTCCTCCGCTTACGGGCGGTAGGAAGGCTACTTCGTCGCCATTTGTCAGCGGCGAGCGCCATTGCGCGTACTCCTGATTGACCGACGCGGCGATGGACTGGCGGAAATCGGCCAGCTTGGGGAAGCGGCGGCCGTAGCGCTCAAAGAGGTCTTCCACGCGCGCGCCATCGGAGAGATCGGTCTCTTCCTGGGCGACCCCTGTGATTTCTTTCAGCTGACCGAAAAAGAGAACTCGCACACGCATCGGCTTATTCTATCGCGTGGCCGAGCGAACGAGAAGCACCTCACAGCATAGAAAACGAGCCGGAAAAGCAGCGCGAATGGATCGAGGAAGGGCAATCTAAGTTCGATTAATCTTATCCAGGTCAAACGAGGGCGGTGTCGTTGAGGAGTCGATTCTTACAATGAAATCGTCGAAGAACCCACGGCGTCCCAATAGTCCCGCTACAGATAGTTTGTCGGAGAAACCAGCCATTGTTGTCAGTTGCTGAGATCCCACCAACACCTTAACCCTATGGTAATAGATCGGTACGGATACGCCGCCAACCACTCCGCCGAGGTCAGACTTGATGCCGTCTTCCAGGTCAATTCCAAGAGATCGGCAGAAGGCCGCATGAAACATGCAGGAGTGTGCACCTGAATCCACAAAACACTCAATGAACTTTGTAGGTGGCGAATGGTGGTAGATCAAGCGCACGTTCACTAATGGTGCCCAGTGGAACGCTTCCTTGGGGAAAGCCGGATGCTGCGCGCCCGGCCAAACTTTACAGTTGAACCTCAAGTCTACAGTACCAAGTCATTCCAATTATCGGGCACTTTGACGATAACGGGTTCGGTCACGCCGCTCTCCTCCGCCTTTATAACCACCTCGTCGTAGGTGGTTCCGTAGGCAACGAGCGTCTCCTCGTCTTCAGAGAAGGCTGCCCATCCGTTGCGCGGAGCGTTCCTGAGGGCTTCGATTCTGGCTTCGGGACTCATGGGGAAAACCTCGGCTGTATTCATAATAGCGTTAGACGTCACCCGTTTGTTTGGGGATGCAGCGTATATGCAAATAGTCTGGGGTGCAACTCATTTCTCAGATAGCTCTCAATTCTATTGTCACCTAATGTAATTCGCGATAACGTTGCAATCACTTTAGGGCCTCTTCTCGGCAGGGCAACGGTTCGTTTGCTTCGTGCGCGGGGGCGAGATACAATCCAAGACGTCATCAGGATGTTCCGTTCCGGGCGCTCACGGCGTGCGGATCAACGGGGGGTATGGAAAACATGAAACTCCTCATCGCACTCCTTGCGTAGGGCGTAACCGCGGGCCACTGTCCGCGGACTCTTTCCCGCTTTTTTCCTACAAACTTTTTTCAGCAGCGCTTGCGTTGCAACGACATTGGTGCAACACGGCGCAGAAAGTCGCAGATTGCGATGGGTGCAACGGCAACTCAGCCGGCACAACAGAGTTTGTGGAGCGAGATCGTCGAGGCGCTTCGAGGATCGCACCAGGATTACACTGCGGGAAATCTGAACCGGGCGATCCTGCTGCTGGCCATCCCGATGGTGATGGAGATGGTGCTGGAATCGCTGTTCGCAGTGGTCGACGTGTTCTGGGTGGCGCACGTGGGATCGGACGCGGTGGCGACGGTGGGACTGACGGAATCGCTGCTGATGCTCGTGTTTGCGGTCGGCATGGGGCTGAGCCTCTCGACGACCGCCATGGTGGCGCGGCGGATCGGTGAGAAGGATCCGGAGGACGCGGCGGTGGCGGCGGTGCAGGCGATTTTTCTGGGGCTCACGGTTTCGTTTATGATCGGCGTGCCCTGCTTCATCTACGCGCCCGAGCTGCTGCGGTTGATGGGCGCGTCGCCGCAGATCGTCGCCACGGGGAGCTGGTACGCGCGGATCGCGTTGGGCGGCGGAAGCGGCGCGGTGGTGCTGCTGTTTCTGAACAACGCGATCTTTCGCGGGGCGGGCGACGCGGCCATCGCGATGCGGCTGCTGTGGATTTCGAACATCATCGATTTGGCCCTCGACCCGTGCCTGATTTTCGGGCTCGGTCCGTTCCACCGGTTCGGCGTGACAGGGGCGGCGCTTGCAACGTTTACCGGGCGCAGCATCGGCGTACTGTATCAGTTCTACCGGCTGATGAAAGGTACGGAACGGATTCGCATCCTTCGCAAGCAGATTCGCCTGAACATGGCGGTTCTGTGGCGATTGCTGCGCGTGTCGCTCACCGGCATCGTGCAGTTCACGATCGCGAATACGAGCTGGATCGGCCTGGTGCGGATCGTGAGCATTTTTGGGGCGGCGGCGCTGGCGGGTTACACGATCGCGATTCGCATCGTGATCTTCGTGATTCTGCCTTCGTGGGGGTTGAGCAACGCCGCGGCTACGCTCGTGGGACAGAATCTCGGCGCCAAACATCCCGAGCGCGCGGAGAAATCCGTGTGGCGCACGGGACTCTACAACATGCTGTTTCTCGGCGGCGTGGGCGTCTTTCTGATCGCGTTCGCCACGCCGATCGTGCGGTTGTTCACGAACGATCCGGCGGTCGTTCCGCTGGCGGCATCGTGCTTGCGGATCGTGAGCTGCGGCAATATCGGCTATGCGTACGCGATGGTGATGCTGCAGGCGTTCAACGGAGCCGGGGATACGGTGACGCCGACGATCGTGAATTTCTTTGGATTCTGGCTGTTTGAAATTCCGCTGGCTTACTGGCTGGCGATTTCGCGGGGCTTGCATTCGAATGGAGTTTTTCTTTCGATTGTGATCGCGGAATCATCGATTGCGCTTGCGAGCGTGATTTTGTTTCGGCGCGGGCGGTGGAAGACGCGGCAGATTTGAGGCGGCGCGGGAGGTGGCTCGTCGTCGATCTTGACCGCGGATGAGAAGGCCGATAAACAGCAGATCCCTCGCTGCGTCCCGCGCCCGCACACACCGCGGGAACGGCAAAAGCGCGCGGGACTTCGCTCGGGATGACAGCGGGTGTTCTTTTTCCGCAGCCGAAGATGCCGCGCTGCCCTTCCTGCGTCAGGGTAAAAATGCCGCGGCGCTACGGACTTAGTGGCCCTCGAGGGTCGGGGTTGGGGCTCCGCGGGCTAGGCGGGTGATTTCGTCGAGTTGGGCCGAGGCGCGCAGGAGTGCGGCTGAAAGCGAATCGGCTTCCTTGCGTAGCGCGGCCGGGTCATCGCGGTCGAGCGCTTCGGTCACGCCGGGCATTGTTTCGGATGCGTAGCCTGCGTCGCTGCCCGGAGCGTAGATCGTGTGCTTGAACCAAGGGCGGCCGACGAGGCCATCGGGCGACAGGAGCGCCTGCTCTACTTCAGGGAGCGCGCGGTTGATCTTCTCCTCGGTCGCAGGATCGAGCGGCGTGACGGAAATGAGACGCAGCGCGTCGGTGGCGCGCGTGGCCGATGCCGCGAATTGCGTGGACGCCTGTTCGACGGGCTGCAGGATGGCGGCTTCGTCCGGCTGGCGGGCGGCGCGTGCTTCGAGATCGGCGACGTTTCGCTCGACGGCCGAGGCGTAGGCGGCGTAGTCGAATGGGAGAATGTCCGCTTCGTCGAGGCGGAGCGCGATCGTTCCCAGGATTCGGGCGAGCGCGACGTGATAGGCGAATGTGGGATCGCCGAAATGCTTCATC
>Ga0335073_10017258_pt1 | contig 10110 bp, 11 predicted proteins | sample Lox_Sample_22_FD_207093 | JGI IMG/M metagenome (GOLD analysis project Ga0335073, IMG submission 207093) | Soil microbial communities from Loxahatchee National Wildlife Refuge, Florida, United States - Lox_Sample_2.2 | ecosystem: Environmental > Terrestrial > Soil > Wetlands | place: USA... | reverse complement strand
ACGGCGCACTCGGGGTCCTTGTTGACCTTGACGGTCTTGTACGACATCTCCAGCGCGTCGTAGATCATCAGCCGGCCCGACAGCGGCTCGCCGATGCCGGTGATCAGCTTGATCGCCTCGTTGACCTGGATCGACCCGATCGACGCGCAGAGCACGCCGAGGACGCCGCCCTCGGCGCAGGACGGGACCATGCCGGGGGGCGGCGGCTCCGGGTAGAGGCACCGGTAGCAGGGGCCGTAGTCGGCCCAGAAGACCGACGCCTGGCCGTCGAACCGGTAGATCGAGCCCCACACGTACGGCTTGTGCAGCAGCACGGCGGCGTCGTTGACCAGGTAGCGGGTGGCGAAGTTGTCGGTGCCGTCGACGATGAGGTCGTACGGCGCGAAGATCTCCATCACGTTGTCCGAGTCGAGGCGCTCCTTGTGCAGGATGACCTTGACGTACGGGTTGACCTCTTCGATCGACTCCTTGGCCGACTCGGCCTTGGACTTGCCGACGTCGGAGACGCCGTGGATGATCTGGCGCTGCAGGTTCGACTCGTCGACGGTGTCGAAGTCGACGATGCCGAGGGTGCCGACGCCGGCCGCGGCCAGGTAGAGCAGGGCGGGCGAGCCGAGGCCGCCCGCGCCGACGACGAGCACCTTCGCGTTCTTCAGGCGCTTCTGGCCGGCCATGCCGACGTCGGGGATGATCAGGTGGCGCGAATAGCGCTTCACCTCGTCGACCGACAGGTCCGCGGCCGGTTCGACCAGGGGTGGCAGCGACACTGCAAACTCCAGTCAGGTTGAAGTCAGTTCGTCTGGCGTCAACCGGGTTCCGCCACCCGGCATTCCCGTCTTGTCCACCATCTCACGGAACCGCGCGGCGACAAGATCAGGTCGTTCCATTTGCCCTATGTGACCGATATGCGCGAGCACCTCGACCTGAGCGTTCTTGAACGCGCGCGCGGCCGGGACCGCCAGGGCCGGGCTGACCAGCCGGTCATGGCTGCCGAAGAGCGCCAGCGTCGGCGCCTGGATCCGCTCCGCCGCCCGCCACAGCGACAGCCGCCGCGGCGCCAGCGTCTCGGCCACCAGCGTCCGGGCCGCGCCGACGAGCGAAGCGGCGTCATAGCCGAGCTCGTCGCGCCTGCGCAGCGAGGCCACCTCCTGCGCGAACCGCTCCGGGTGGAGCGCGGCCGGGTCGTAGTAGCAGGTGCTGTACACGCCGGCCACCCGGTCCTCGGCCGGCACCAGCGACCAGCGGCGGGCCAGCCGCACGCCGACGAACGGCAGCGCCAGGATCGGGAAGTGCGCGGTCGAGCGGTGCGGCCGCCGGTCGGGCAGCACCGGCGAGATCAGCGTCAGCGTCTTGACCAGGTCGGGCTGGCTGGCGGCGACCCGGATCGCGATCGCGCCGCCCATTGAGTTGCCGAACAGGTGGACCGGGCCGCGCCCGAGCACCTCGATCAGCTTGATCACGGTCCCCGCGAGCGCCCGGATCGCGTAGCCGGAGCGGCTGGCCGGCGGTTCCGAGAAGCCGGACCCGGGCAGGTCGACGGCGGCGCAGTCGAAGTCGGGCGCGAGCTCGGCCATCAGGTCGGTCCAGTTGGTCGCCGCCCCTGACATCCCGTGCAGGCAGAGCACGGGATCCCGGTCGGCGGCGGCCGACCACGGCGGGTGGGCCACGTGCACCTGCTGGCCGCCGCCGAGATCCACCATCCGCCCGGGCCAGTGCCGGACCGGGCGATCGGTCGTCACGCGGACGCCTTCCGGCGCGGCGTGGCCGGGCGGCGCTGCTTGGGCGCCTTGGCCGGCGGCTCGGGCTCGTCGGCCGTCTTGTCGGGCGATTTGGCCCGGTTCGCCTTGGCCGCCTCGACGCTCGCCCGCAGCGTCGCGGCCAAGTCGGCCGGGCCGTCGCCGCTGCCAGCGGGCGCGGCCTGGCCGGTCGGCCGGACCACCTCGTTGCCCTCGATCTTGGCCTGCACCAGCGCCTCGAGCGCCTCCCGGTAGGCGTCCTTGTACAGCGAGGGGTCGAAGTCCTCGGTCATCGTGTCGATCAGCGACGCGGCCATCTTCAGCTCCTGCGCCCGCACGTCGACGTCCTCGTCGAGGAACTTGAAGTCGGGCGTGCGCACCTCGTCCGGCCACAGCAGGGTCTCAAGGACCAGCACCCCGTCCCGCACCCGCAGCGCCGCCAGCGCCTCCCGCTGCCTGATCGCGACCTTGGCCACGGCGACCCGCCCGGACCGCTCGAGGGCGTCGCGAAACAGCGCGTAGGCGCGCACCCCGGCCGGCTCTGGCTCCAGATAGTAGGCCTTGTTGGCCAGGATCGGGTCCAGTTGCCCGGCCGGGCTGAAGTGCAGCACGTCGATCCGCTTCGCCGTCGCAAGCGGCAGCTCCTTGAGGTCGTCGTCGGTCAGCACCACGACGTCGCCGGTGGCCAGCTCGTAGCCCTTGGCCACGTCAGAGTACGCGACCTCCTGGCCGTCGAGCGAGCAGAACCGCCGGAACTGAACCCGGCCGCCGTCCTCCCGGTGCACTTGCCTGAACGCCACGTCCCGCTGCTCGGTGGCAGCGTAGAGCTTGACCGGGATAACGACCATGCCGAATGAGATCGACCCAGCCCAGATGCTCCGCATGCCCTAGTCTCTACCCCGAACATGGCCCTGCTGATACATGAGGTGTTGTCCGGTTCCACGGGTTCGGCCGCGCTTTCGAAGCCGGGTTTCCGTCCGATCGGGGATCCGCCGCGGCCCCGGGGACTGAGATGCTGGAAACCGGGCAAGCGATGATGGTGGGCGCGGTTTCCAATCGCACGGTAACCAGGGAGGTCTCGCAATGAGTGAGCTCAACATGGAAACACCCGGCGAGGACGCGGCCGAGCAGGCCCGCCCGGCGGCGGCCGAAGACGACGACGCCGACGACGAGGAGCTGGTGGAAGTGCCCCTCGAGGTCGACGCGGCCGACGCGGCCGAGCAAACCCGGGACGCAGGATACGACGACGAGGATTATCGTTAGTAACCATCGTCAGCACCCGGAGAACATGGTGACCGCCACTTCAACCGCCCGCCCGCGAGGCACCCGCCTGCCACGGCTGGCCCGCCGCCGCCAGCTGCTCGACGCGGCCATGGAGGTCTTCGTCGCGCGCGGCTACCATGCGGCCGCGATGGACGAGATCGCCGACCGCGCCGGGGTCAGCAAGCCCGTGCTCTACCAGCACTTCCCGGGCAAGCAGGAGCTTTACCTGGCGTTGCTCGACCAGAGCGTCGACCGGCTGGTCGAGGCGGTGGCGGCCGCGCTGCGGTCCACCGCCGACAACCGGCAGCGGGTCAACGCGACGTTCGCGGCCTATTACGAGTACATCGCCGAGCACACCGGAACCTTCCGGCTCGTCTTCGAGTCCGATCTCATCAGCGAGCCGGCCGTCCGCGAGCGGCTCGAGTCGGTCGAGCAGCGCTGCGCCGACATGATCAGCCAGGTGATCAAGGAGGACGCCGGCCTCGCTGACGACGAGGCCCACCTGCTGTCGATCGGCCTGCTGGGGATGGCCCAGGTGAGCGCCAGGTACTGGCTCAACACGGTCGGCACGATCCCCCGCGAGGCGGCCGAGCAGCTCGTCGCCCGGCTGGCCTGGCGCGGGATCAGCGGCTGGCCGCGAACCACCGACCAAGCCTAGGGAGCGACATGGAAGTCAAGATCGGGATTCAGTCGGTGCCGCGCGAGCTGGTCCACGAGACCGAGGCGAGCGCCGAGGAGGTCGAGCTGGACCTGGCCGCCGCCCTGGCGGCGAAGGACGGCACGGGCATCTTCACGCTCAACACGCAGAAGGGCGGCCGGCTGCTGATCCCGGCCGAGAAGATCGCCTACGTCGAATTCAGCACCGATCAGGCCCGACGGGTCGGATTCGGCAACATCGTTTAAGGGGCACCGCGGAGTTCGTCTGGTACCGTGGGTAACAATTGCGCGTCTGGAATGCCAACATCCAAGTTCGCGTTGACATTGACGCTGCTTGCTAGCCGCTGCCGCGCCTAAAGGTGACGCGGGCCGCCAGGCACCCAGCGCACGGAGGAACCCCTGACAACTCAAGCACAGCATGCGGTGCCGTTCCGCGATCTCGGTGTCGACGAGGTCATCTGCGGCGCGCTCGAAGCCGCGGGCATATACACGACATTCCCGATCCAGGCGCTGACCCTGCCGCTGGCCATGAACGGCCAGGACATCATCGGCCAGGCGCGCACCGGCACCGGCAAGACGCTGGCCTTCGGCGTTCCGATCCTGCACCGGCTTGCCACCACGCTGGCAGGCGAGCGCGCCGCCAAACAGCCGTCTGCGCTGATCGTGGTACCCACGCGGGAACTCGCCATTCAGGTGACCGACGATATCAAGCAGGCGGGCGCGCAACTGGGCGCGCGGGTGCTCACCGTGTACGGCGGCCGCGCCTACGAACCGCAGATTGACGCGCTCGCGGCCGGCCTCGACGTCGTCGTCGGCACCCCGGGCCGGCTGCTTGACCTCGCCAACCGCAAGAACCTGGACCTCAGCCGGATCCGCGCGCTCGTGCTCGACGAGGCGGACAAGATGCTCGACCTCGGCTTCCTGCCCGACGTCGAGCGGCTGCTGCGGCTTACCCCGGCTGACCGGCAGACGATGCTGTTCTCCGCGACGATGCCGGGCGAGGTCGTGACCCTCGCCCGCAGGCACCTGCGGCAGCCGACCAACATCCGGGCCGAGGGACTCGACGAGTCGGCCCCGCCGCCGCTCACCACCCAGTACGTGTACCGGACCCACCACCTCGACAAGATCGAGGTCCTGGCCCGGGTCCTGCAGGCCAAGGATCGCGGCCTGGCGATGATCTTCTGCCAGACCAAGCGCGCCTGCGACCAGGTGTCGATCGCGCTGACCGAGCGCGGTTTCGCCGCCGCCACCGTGCACGGCGACCTCGGCCAGGCCCAGCGCGAGCGCGCGCTGCGCGCCTTCCGCACCGGCAAGGTCGACGTGCTGGTGGCGACCGACGTGGCCGCCCGCGGCATCGACGTGGACGACGTGACGCACGTGATCAACTACGAGTGCCCGGACGACCAGATGGCGTACGTGCACCGGATTGGCCGCACCGGCCGGGCCGGCCGGACCGGCGTCGCGGTGACCTTCGTCGACTGGCGCGACCTGCACCGGTGGAAGCTCATCAGCGACGGCCTGGCGCTCGGCCAGCCCGAGCCGGCCGAGACCTACTCGACCTCGGAGCACCTGTTCACCGACCTCGGCATCCCGCCGGGCGTTAACGGCACGCTGCCCCGCGAGCTCCGCGGCGCCCGGGCCGGCCTGTCGGCCGAGGTCGAAGAGGACCTTGGGGAAACCGGGAAGACCCGGTCCCGCAGCCCCCGGTCGCGCGGCGGCCACTCCCGGGGCCGGCGATCCGGCGACGACGGGGCCGCCCGCACCGCCCGCGCCGGCGGCGCCCAGGAGACCACGGCGGCGATGGCCGCCGACGACGCGGCGGGCACCGCCGCTCCCCGCCCCCGGCGGCGCCGCACCCGCGGCGGCCGCGAAGTTGGTCTCGAGGCGCCCGCAGAGTCCTGACGTGTCCACCCCGACTTCCCTTGAACTGCCCGAAGGGACGCGGCGAGCGACGATCGAGACCGCTCGCGGCAGCTTCGCCGCACTCGACGCGGTGCCTGCGGCCGGCCCCTGCGAGCTCGGCACCGCCCTGCTCGTCCCCGGCTACACCGGCAGCAAGGAAGACTTCATCGCGATCCTCGGCCAGCTCGCCGCGGCCGGCCGCCGGGTCATCGCCATCGACCTGCGCGGTCAGTACCAGACCGATGGCCCCGACGACCCGGCCGGCTACCGGATCGAGGAGCTCGGGGCCGACGTCACCGCGGTGGCCGAGTCGACCGGGGCGTTTCACCTGCTCGGCCACTCCTTCGGCGGCCTGGTGGCGCGCGCGGCCGTCCTCGGCGGCTACTCTCCCGCCTCGCTGACCCTGCTCAGCTCAGGCCCGGCCGCGCTGCCGGGCGTGCGGGCAGGGGAACTGCGCTCGCTGCTGCGCTACCTCGACGACACGCCGACGGCCGACCTCAAGGGCAAGGTCGCGGAGCTGTGGTACGCGTCGCTGAGGCCGCAGGCGGTGCAGGCCAGGGTCGACGCGCCGGTGCTGGCCTTCCTTGAGCAGCGCATGCTCGGCAACAACCCGACCGGCCTCGCCACGATGGCGTCCGAGCTGCTGACCGCGCCGGACCGGACCGACGAGCTGGCGGCCAGGTCGATTCCGACGTTCGTGCTCTACGGCGAGGACGACAACGCCTGGCCGACGGCGGAGCAGCAGGACATGGCCGCCCGGCTGAACGCGGAGCAGACCTGCATCCCGGCCGCCGCGCACAACCCCAATGTCGAGGCGCCCGCCACCACCGCCCACGCGCTGACCACCTTCTGGAACGGCACCGAGCACTAGCCCGTCCTAGCCCGGCCCTGTCGGGTGCGCCAGCGACACCAGTAGAAGCGGTCGATGGCGTAGCCGACAGGCGCTGAGTCGGCCAGTCGGCTACTCGGCTACTCTCCGCGCCAGACCGGGGCGCGCTTTTCCGCGAACGCGGTCGCGCCCTCGCGCGCGTCGGCGGAGGAGAAGACGGGCGCGGTGATCTCCGCCTGCCGCCCCCAGCCTTCGGCCACCGTCCAGTCCTGGCCGCCGCGGGCGATCTCCTTGGACGCGCTGACGGCCAGCGGACCGTTGCTGGCGATGGCGGCGGCCAGCTCAAGCGCCACGTCCAGCGCCGTGCCGTCGTCGACCACGCGGTTCACCAGCCCGACAGCGGCGGCCCGGGCGGCGTCGATCGGGTCCCCGGTCAGCAGCAGCTCGAGCGCGATCGCCTGCGGCAGCCGCCGGGACAGCAGCAGCGCCCCGCCCGCGGCGGCCACCAGCGAGCGCTTGACCTCGGGCACGCCGAAGCGGGCGGACTGCGCCGCCACCGCCAGGTCGCACGCCAGCATGAGCTCGAACCCGCCGGCCAGGGCCCAGCCCTCGACCGCGGCGATCAGCGGCTTCCTCGGCGGCGTCTGGGTGATCCCGCACAGCCCGCGGCCGGGGAACGAGGGCGACTCGCCCTTCAGGAACGCCTTCAGGTCCATCCCGGCCGAGAACGTGCCGCCGGCCCCGGTCAGCACGGCGGCCCGCAGTTCGCGGTCCTGGTCGAGCTGGTCGACGGCATCCCTGATGCCCTCGGCCACCCGGCGGTTGAGCGCGTTCTTCGCCTGCGGGCGATTGATCGTGATCACAAGCACGTTGTCGCGGCGCTCGGTGAGTACTTCGTCTTGCTCCATCAATCCCGTCCCATCGATAGCGAGACTCTGTTTCTACATCCACCGACGGTTCGCGGTCGAGGGCGAGGCCACCGCTTCCGGCCGCGGCCTACAGCTCGGCCAGTGCGTCCCACGGTCGGTGGGCGCCCGCCGCCTGCTGCCCTTCGGGGCAGAACCGCTGGTAGTCGCACCAGCCGCAGCCGGGCGAGGGCTTGGGCGGGAACACCTGGTCGTACTTCGCCGCGGGCAGCGGCGCGCGCATCCGCTCGTCGGCCTCGGCGCACTCCTGCGCCACCTGCTCGGCCCGGCGCAGGTGCCGCTGCAGGGTCTCGTCGGTGTGCGACCAGGCCAGCACCTGCCCGCTCGGCAGGTGATGGAGCTCGACCTGGTGGCAGTCGCGGTGCATGGTGCGCGCGGCCGCGATCGCGTACAGGGCCAGCGCCAGCGAGCTGCGCGCGTCATCGACCGAGAGCAGGTGCCGCCCGGTCTTGTAGTCGACGACGACGAGCTCGGTGCCGTCGGCCCCGTCGGCCCGGGGCCGGGCGTCCAGCCGGTCGATCCGGCCGGAGACCGCGATCACGTCGGTCCGGGTCGCCACCGTGCGCTCCACCCCGACCGGCTCGTCGGCCGGGTCAAGCCCGGCCACGTAGAGCTCCACCAGTCCGCGGGCCCACTCCCGGTACTGGGCCGACTGGGCCGTGCTGGCGAACCCCTCGCTGATCCAGCCCTGGGTGACCAGCCCGCCCGCGGCCTCGACTGAGCGCCTCGGCAGCGGCAGCCGCCACCAGCCCGCCAGCGCGTTGTGCACGCTCGCGCCGACGCTGTTGTGCGCCCAGGGCGGCCCTTTGGGCGGGGCCGGCCGGTCCAGGTAGCTCATCCGGTACCGGCGCGGGCAGTCCAGCCAGGTCGACAGCCGGGTCGGGGTGCACGAGTAGAGACGCCTCGGCATGCCCTCGAAGCCGAGCTGCTCCACTACAGGTCCGTGACCGTCGGCCCGGCCGTGACCCAGCCGTCGAACCGCTTGCCGGCGTCGCCGATAGTCGTCTCCTCGCCGTGCCCGGGCAGCACCCGGGTCTGCGGGGGGAGGTCGAGCAGCCGCTCGCCGATGGCGGTGAGCTGGGCCGCGAAGTCGGGGTACTCGCCCTCGTGGGGCACCGGCCCGACCGAGATGAGCGCGTCACCGGTGAACACGAGGTCAAGGTCCTCGCAGTAGAGGCTGACCGAGCCCGGCGTGTGGCCCGGGGTGTGGATGACCTCGAGGGCGACGTCGGAGACCTCGAACCGGCCGCCGTGGGCCATCTCGATCTCCGGCAGCACGTCGTCGTGCGTCAGCCGCCAGAACAGCCGGTCGGACCGGTGCAGCGCGACTGGCGCCTCGTCCCGCTCGGCCACCACGACCGCCGCCGCAACGTGCCGCTCATGCCCGTGGGTGCAGATCACGGCGACGATCTCGCGCTCGCCGACCTGCTCAAGCACCGCCTCGGCGTCCTCGCCCGGATCGATGACGATGACCTCGTCGTCGTCCCCGATCAGCCAGCCGTTGCATTCCGCGCCGATCGCGGTCACGTCTTGCTCCGCGACCTGCGGTGACCACATTCGCTCCACCCGAGCGTCCACGACCGCACCTCCGACACCGAGCGCCCGACCCGGGCGCCGACCCATAATGCCCTGGCCACTCTATTACCTGGAATACCCGGATTATCTGGCTTGGGCGGCGAAGGCGAGGGCCGATTCCGCCACCAGCTGGACCGCGATCGCCGACAGCAGCAGGCCGGCGATCCTCGTCAGCAGCTCGACCCCGTTGTCGGTCAGGACGCGGTGGATGACCTCCGCGAACCGCATCGACAGCCAGGCCGCCAGGGCAACCCCGGCGATCGCGAGGGCGAGCGCGACCACGTTGAGCGGATGGTGAATGCGCTGCACGTACAGCATCGTGGCCACGATCGCGCCCGGGCCGGCCAGCAGCGGCGTGCCCAGCGGGACGAACGCGACGTTGGTCTTGGCCCGGTCGCTCGAGGTCGGCTCCTCGGCCTTCCCGGTCAGCAGCTGCAGCGAGACCAGCAGCAGGAGCAGCCCGCCGGCTCCCTCAAGGGCGGCGATCTGCACCTGCGTGTAGTTCAGGATCACCCGGCCGAACAGGGCGAACGCCACGATCACGCTGAACGCGACCACCGCCGCCTGCCAGGCCAGCCGGCGCCTGGTCCGGACCGACCGGCCCCGGGTGAGGCCGAGGAACAGCGGAACGATGCCGGGCGGGTCGATGATCACGAAAAGCGTGACGAACGCCTGCAGGAAGAACGTCACGGCCGCGGCCCGGCCAGCGCCAGCAGCAGCTCGTACTCGTGGGCCGGCGTCGTCTCCGAGCCGAGGCCGTGCGCGTTGAACGACCCATGATCGTCGCTGCCGCCGGTCGCGATCAGGCCGAGCGAGTCCGCCAGCCCGGCCAGCCGGGCCCGCTCGTCCTGGTCGTGGTCGGGGTGGAACACCTCCAGGCCGCACAGCCCGGCGTGCGCCAGCCCGGCGATGACCTGGTCGGAGATCTCGTAGCCGGGCGAGCGCGGGTGGGCCAGCACCGGAACCCCGCCCGCCGCCCTGATCAGGGCGATGCCGCGGGGCAGGTCGACCGCGTAGCGGTCGACGTAGGCGCGCCCGCCGTCGGCGATCCAGTCGGCCGTGAACGCGTCGGCCGGGGTGTCGACCGCGCCCGCCGCCGCCAGCGCGCGGGCGATGTGCGGGCGGCCGACGACGGCGCCGTCCGCGATCGCCGCCACCTGCTCCCAGCTGACGTCCGCGCCCAGTTCCCGCGCCTTGGCGACCATCGCCTTGGCCCGGTAGG
>Ga0335073_10017257_pt1 | contig 10110 bp, 15 predicted proteins | sample Lox_Sample_22_FD_207093 | JGI IMG/M metagenome (GOLD analysis project Ga0335073, IMG submission 207093) | Soil microbial communities from Loxahatchee National Wildlife Refuge, Florida, United States - Lox_Sample_2.2 | ecosystem: Environmental > Terrestrial > Soil > Wetlands | place: USA... | reverse complement strand
GGAGGGTGCACAAATGTTGCGAAACGCAATGACGAGTACGCCAAGTTTTCGATTGTTTCAATCTGACTCCTAGAACTTTCATTCACATTAGCATCACCTCTTGAGGAATCTGATGATTTGGAGTCCGAACCTGAAGAGGCTGTGAAAGCCTCAAAGCCCGGAAACCTCTCTACTCAAAAGGTTTCCAAGGGGAAAGGAATTGTCCATATGCCAAGTCCGGAGCCTCTTATTCGCATTCCGTCAGTACCCACCAGGATACATCTCACGTTGAATGGGAGACGCCAGACCTCGGTCGATTCGACCAATATCGACCTACACGACATGTCATACGAAGAATTTGTGCAACACTTGAAAGAGCGTCTTGAATTTGCCCCTTTCAGAGTAAAACAGGAAACTCTCGAGGAAGGGGAAATCTCTTGCACTTGGCTCTGGCTGACCGCGGCCAAATATGGGTCTCAAAAAAAAGCCCTGAACCTCAATGCTCTCAGTCGCGACGACCATTACCAATGCCTGCGCCTTGACATTTTAGCCACAGCTAAAAAAAACAAAGCGCTATCTAACATGGTATTGCGCATTGACATGTTTGTTGGCTGCATCGGTGAAAACCTTGGTGATGAAGACACGGGGCGTCCTGTAAGTCATCTGAAGCGCCGAATTTGATTGTAGTCCGCCACCCGAGAGCAGAGAGCTCTCATCGAACATCGGAAACAGTCCGATTTGACTGTCCTCACCAAACAGTTACGCGAAAACTTGTTGTGCAATCATCCCAGCCACAAGCAACCAAACCAATATTGTTGGAAGCCCAAAAAACCTCCTTTCGGTGGCAACACTTGCGTTACTCTCGCGGCACATGACATCGTTGACTGGGCAGACGCTATTATAGCCAACGCTGCCACACTGCATGCACCTCCGGATAGAGAGGAATGGTGGGCTCTCGAAGCCAAGTATAGGCCTACCGAGCGACGTGCGAATGCAAAAGGCGCTGGACAAAGTGGTGGACTAGCGCCGAATTACATTTTCGCCGGCGGTTTCGATCCCAGTCAATTGTTTGGAGCCCAAGTGTCTCGAGCTGAGCCGGAACGAGGGATCTCCAACCCTTCTCCGATCCGCCATTTTCCACCAGAGGAGTATAACTTGACGGGGTTGCATGCATACCTCAGCTGGATGAAGAATGAGTTTGTGGAAGATGAGTACTTGGAGTTGTACCAAAGGTTGAGCCAAGAGAAGATCGGTATTGATATTTTTAAATCTGTGTCGGGTAGCAAGGATGCGAGGAACGACTTGGTTCAAGAATTGAAACACGATTTAAAAATCAAAGCTGGAATGGCGAGGCGTCTAGTTGATAAATTTCTGGATTGGCATAGCAGTCTTGCATAGGCATGGAGGCATTTCTGGAGCGAGTTTGGAGCGAATTGTTCTGTTTCGAAGGCATTTTGGAGTTTGGAGCAAATTTTTTTCTATTCTATCCGCCGGATGGCGTAATCTTGAACAGTCATGTCCCAAAAAGGTTATATGTGCTGCAATGGTAGATGAAAACGGTGCATAGAGTTGCCAATGTGTCTGATTCCATGCATCACCGCTGCAATTCATTCGTGAGATAGGCGCACTAGAACATGATTTCAGTCACCACGATCTGTCTCTCCTCAAAATTCGCTACCATGGTCTATGCTTTCATACATCATCGCTCCACTGACCTGGAGTTGGCCCTGATCGCCTGCCTCCTTCGAGCTCCGACATCAACCCTCTTGAAGCTTGTCAGTCACAGTATTCTCATCATTAAAACTCTTTGCCTTATACACCTGAATAGTCATGACGTTTGACTTCTTTATAGACTACACGGGGACCGGCGTTCAGCCCCCCCAGTTCCCCACGGCCAGCCCATCGAAAAAGGCCCAACTCTCTCAGTTGAAACATCTCCCGACCATTACGTCTAAACTCGATAAAGTGACGGTTGAGTTGTATTCCTCTCGCTGGCTTTGACTAACTGTAGTGCTGTTCACACGTCAGACGAGACTTCCTCAAAATCTAAACCAACCAAGATTCGTGATGCCCAACCTTCTACTCCCCAACGATCTGCTGCTCAATCATCTACTACTGCTCGGTCATCTGCAGCCTTGGCTGCTCAACAACCGGTGGACCAACCACCCACCAAACGTCGAAGGACTGAAGCACAGATTCTCACAGCCGAGTGGAACAAATTGCCATGGGTTGCTCGTGTAGCACCGGCAACTGCAGTAACTACAGCAACTCATGCAGCCGCCACGCCGCCGGATTCCACTGCACTCGTATTCATAAGCAAGTATGGGACCGAGAGGAAGAATAGCGGATATCGTTCCATTCGTTTAAGACAACAGCGCTTGATGATCACAGCGGGAGGAGAGACAGGACGCAGGCAGGAAATGCGTGCCAGGATTGCTGCACACACTGCTGTAAGAAGGCGCAAAGCGACACGGAAGTAAGGAAGGAAAACTATAAGTGTCTATTTCAATGCAGGTTCATCGAAACAGCAACCACAACAGCTTTGTATTCTTAGGGTACCTTTGGATTGTATTTTTAGGTAGAACGACAAAAAAGTAAAACTGAAACTACAAGTGTCCAGCATTCAATGACGATATCAAACATTATGGAATCCAAGCGTCCTGCGCTCAGTCACAACAACAACGTATCTGCTCTTGAGGCTGCTTCTTCTTCCGCTCTAATTGCATCGTTGTGTGCCCCCCAACACTGCGCCACCATATCAACAACTGTCATGACTTCTAAGGGAGATTTCCCGTGATACGTTGCCGCAGTTAAATTTCTTGCATTCTCTCGAGCAACTTGCCACATGTCGTGATGTTTATCGATCCAGGATTGACGGGGAACATTGTTGCGAGATGTCTCAGTCTCATGCTCGTAATCCTCAGCAACCAAATCGCAGCAAGAATTAAACGTTTGCACTAAACCAAGTAGTTCTTGCTTCTTTGTATCCTGCACCGAGATATCAAGATTTGAAAACTCCATGCGCCTTTTCTCACTTGTTTCATACCATCGAACGTTGGCCTTAGCAAGTCGCATAGTTTCTGTCATCCATGGAGCTGGAACATAATCGAAGGGTAAGAGGAAGGCGGCTATGGTGTAGTAATTCTGTATACTTGGTTCCGTGGGCCATGTGTCCCATCCTCTAGCCATTGACAACGTGCGACGGAACGCTTGGTCTTCATGAAGTAGCTTGCTTTCAGAGTCAGATCCCTCCCAAAAACCAATCATCCCTTTGGTCACTCCGATCAACTGTTTCTGAATCCTTACACGATGGTCTTTTGTATTCTGGAGCTGTTGACCGACCTCCTCCAACTGCGCGATCGCGTCCGCATTTTCAGCAGGCGACCTTTTCAGTACTTCGAGCCTTTTTTCCACCCTTTTGCTTATTTCTCGTCGTCTTCTAAAATCTGCTCGAGGTGCCCCAGTAAGGAACTTGTCATAAGCATCATCTGTGATCTCTCCATTCTCCAACTTCCTCTTCATCTCTGCTCCGAGTTCCTCAACTCTCTTGACACGTTTTGCATATCCCACCTTGTTCTGCTCGCTCGCTCTCTTTTGCTTAACGGCTGGAGGCAGTTTGGTTGGTCGCTTCATTATATAGTATTCCACAATCCATTGTTGCCAAAGCGGATCCGTGATGGGGTGGTGCGCGTCTCCACCCAGTAGTTTGATGTCCAGCAAGTGATGATGAATCCGATCGCGGCGTGCACTGGGTTTAGCATGGGTAGTGCATCGATTTTCTCTCCCTTCGGCAGAAAATGGGCACACATGCTGTGAGGGTTTCTTGGTTTTATCGTAGAATTTGAATGTAGCAGGGCCTTTATCGACAGGTGGGGGAGTTTTAATCCTTCTTTTGATAACTGGGATTGGAATGACGTCGAGATCGGAGTCTTGGCTCTCGTCTTCATCCTCGTGAGGTGGAGTGTCTTGAGTTGGCTCGTCTTGATGTGGGTTCTCCGAATCTGGTTGGTCTTGACATTGAGAAGACCGATTGTTACGAGTTGGCTGGTGTTGGAGTTCGGCAGATTGAAAAGGTGTTGTGTAGTGAGGCCCACCTTGAGTCTGGGAGCGAGTGTGAGCACGAGTTTCAACCATCTGTAGGATAATTAGCAAAGTCATGTCGTGGAGCTTACAGAAATGGACTGAATATGATATATTTTGCTTCTGCAGCATATGAGATGCTGGATGTCCTGTCTCGGTGGTGATATGCTTGGTGGTGGGGAGACCGACGGTCATGTGGGGTTTCAGCCCTCGCGGTTACAATTGTGTATGAAACCATACCATATAGAGAAGTCTTGTTTTGATTTCTAACGTTGCCCGCGCCAGTGGGACCCGCCACTTTTCTTCCGCAACTTATAATATATATATTCTTGTGATTGTCAAAGGTTTCTCAACGTTCTTTCCTTCCATATTACGCATCCATTTAATATGCTAGCGACAAACACCAGCGTTACGAACATTGACCCGATTCTCGTGGTTAATCGGAAGCGAAAAGGGAATCGGAAGCGGAAAGGGCTCAAAGTTTGGTTTACTCAGGAGGGTCTCTCACCACTGTTATTGAATTCTTATTTTTCTAGACATTAAAATGGCAGAGGTGCAAGAAGCACGTCCGAGTAAGGTTAATAAGAAGAAGAAGAAGTGCAGAAAAACGATAGTCCTTGGCTCAGCCTGTACGTGGGGTGCTCGCGAGCTCGACCTCCTTATGGTCGATTACAAACCGTATGATATCAGCCCTCTTCCCGCAGTGGTCCAGCCATATGTACCTCATGTTGGAGAGTGGAATGATAAAATAGAGAAAATGGCAAAGAATCATCCTGACAAACGATCTGTAGAATACGAACAATTGAGTATGCTCAAATCTGGTCGTGGCTGATGCTTAGGAATAAATCGGCTATTCCATCATTCTCGTCTCATAACGCGCGAGGATCTTAATAATGCGAACAGTTATGTTGAGAAGGTTGAGGACAATGCTCTAGTTCAAACCTTCAACGCACTACGCACTATTATAACCTCAAAAAGCAAACAGACATTGGCAAGAGAAGCTAAAGCACCTATGGCTCGCAAGAAGCCGACCAAGAAGCAGAGAGTACCAAGTCAACCGACATCACCAGACGTGGAAGATGCGGAAGACGTGGAAGACATGGAAGACATGGAAGACATGGAAGACATGGAAGACATGGAAGACATGGAAGACATGGAAGACGCGGAAGACACTGGAGCTCCCAAACCTCCTGTCCTTGAACAGGCATCACAAGTCGCTGCATCCGTTGATTACTTTGATGTCACTGATGACACTGATGACACTGATGACGATGACGACACTGACCACGCTGATGACACTGAAGACGCCGAAGTTCCCACACCTCATGTCTTTCAAACTTCCGTCCGAACCTCATTTCCCAATTCTCTGCTTGAAAAGACAACTGTCCCCGACTCAAGCTCAGTCTTGAAGACTCCTAAAAAGAGAACTGCTTCTCAAGTGTCTGATGCTTCTACTTCTGTTGCATCATTTGGAATTGGATCTCTCCACAACACCCTCGAAAAAAAGAAGTCGGCGGAAACTAATGTTCAGCATCTCCAAAGTGCTTTAGCCGGAGAGCTTCTCACTGGTGTATGGGGTGCTGGGGATGTTCCAGTTCGTTGGCTTGAAGTCAGGAATGTCATATTAAGATACACTGCGTACAATATATCTTCACACTACTCCGCTAAAGGCTAGAGATTGTCAAGTTTATTTCAAATGCCATCTTCAAGATAACATCGATCTCAAACTGAAAGATAGGGTCTGGGCTGTCCCAGATGGAGCGCTATCCCTTTTCACGGACAAAGTTAATACGAACAAAACCATTCCGTGGTCCAAGCAACATTTCTGCATGGCTTTCGAGGTATTCATTCTGACTTCCTAAATTGATTGTAGGCAAAACGTTATGATGAGGCAGCTGATGAGGGTCTTGCTACTGCGAAATTGAGGGACATTGCCCGTGTCACAAGGGTGGCTGCCCAGATTTACGCTGAAATGATGGGTCTTGTTTGTCATAAGGAATTCTATGAAAATGTTGAAGACGAGATGGTACGTACAGTTGTTGCGCATTCGTTCTGATGGAAAGGCAATCGTGATGAATATCTCTGGAGTTAAGGCATGCTTTTACTGGGCCGAATTCCCCAAAGGATATCTTACGACCGTGAGGAAGCGAAGGCTTGGAGAGCTCCGATTCCATGAGAAGATTCCTCTTCATCATACCAAGCCGCGGGATTTGACAGATGTCGAAGATCGCGGTGTGTTGATCCAAGAATTTATCGGGATCGTACGCTGCCTAGCAGATGGGAAAGGCAAGATTGGTCATCTCCGTCGCGATCCTTCTTCTCCTATCCACGAGCGACACTATTTTAACGATGATGAAAGGAAGTGAGGCTCTATTTTGGGTTGTTGGTATTCGATCAGGAGTGAGTAACTTGTGGCATATTTTAACAGTTCTGCACTATTTCATCCTGTCTGCAATTACATATAAACTTTTATTGTACCTAACATTCTACGTTTGCATCACCTTCCTGACTTATCATGTTCTTCCCCAATTATGTTAAATTTCGATCTAACATACTAACAAGAAGATACTCAAACTGTTTGCACTTTTACCATCGTGAGGGTACTTTGATCATGCAATGACGGAACTGATTGTGAACGATCTCAGGTGTCACCCTTTCCATAGCAGCTGCATAAATGAGTTCAGCAAACTGCTTTGGAGAACGCGCAAATTGAGTGTTATAATGATATTTGAGTGCCTTTTTAAGAACAGAAAAGGATAATTCAATCGGGTTGAAATCTGGGGAATAAGGTGGAAGATATTCACATCTCATTCCATGTGCCTCGATAAGATCTCTAGCTCCCTATGTTTCATTAATAAGGCATGTCAAGGATTGTATACATTATGAATTGCGGCGTTATCCATGACAATAATTGAACGAGGACCAGGAAATGGGGTACAACATGGCAAGACATTGAACTCGATGAAATCAAGAAATGCCTCACCATCGACGGGGCCTGCGTAAACGTTACAAGCAATATATCCGTCTAGAGTCAATGCTGGCAGAACGCTGTAGTTTTCCGTTTTCGGGCCGAGAACCTTTTGCCGAGCGACAGTCCCCTTTTTTGCATAACCGTAAACCCGTTCTCCTGACTTTGGGTTGATTCCAGACTCATCTACAAAGACCAACTGCTCAGCTTGCCAGTGTCCAAGTTTATCGACCCAGGCACCACGTAATTTTTCGTCGCGTTCCCTTGCGTCATTCTGGAGCTTCAGGGAATGTCAGCGGACGAAACTGTGATAGTACCTTTTTGCGACTAATGCTTTCTCGTTTGAAAAACTTGCACAGTTCTTGTTCGGTGACTCGAATACGAAACCTCTCGTAAATCTCGTCAGAAAACTCTTTGAGGGTCGCAGTTGGAACAGCAAGGACCATTGATAGAACCTCCTACCAGGTGTTAGACTGCCAGCGATCAAGACCTCACATTTCTGAATGATGGTCTCCAAATACTTTGTGGACCCCTTTTCTTTTGTCCTCTTTCGACATCGCCATACTTAATTTCTCTTGCTAGAGCCCTTCGTAATGTGCGCTCAGAAATGCCACACATTTCAGCAGCTTCGCGCTGGGTCATACCTTCATGAGACATGCAAATGGCTCTATATTTAACTGCACGGGAGATTTTTTCGAACATTTAACAAAGGATCACTCTTTCAAGGTGTTTTTTCGATTGCAGAGGAACGATTCTGGCCCGATGCCAGTGTTTGCTTACGATTTCCACTTTGGGAAGAAAATGCAGGTGTTGCTTAGTCACAGCCGGCCAATAAACTTGCAAATGACAATAATAAACCACACCAAATCCGAGCCTGTCCGATTTTGGTCGCGTTTCGCGTGTTTTCATTTTATGGACGGGACAGGGTTCAATTCATCCAATTCTATCCAATTTATGCGGGCCATCCTGCAGCCGGATTACTCAAACTCTGGATGATGTTTCTACCCGTCTTTCATAAAACGAATGCTTTCATTGCATTCTGGGCCCATATAACCGAGATTCCGAGAGTGATCACCGAAGCCAACCGACAAAAACGAAGTTTAAGGATGATATATCACGGAGCATAGATCCCACGTGGAGGACTGAAGCTCCCATACTGCATGCACTCTGATTGCCTTTGGTGGCCGTCGGCTTGGGTCAAGACACGACTGTTTCATGTAACTCATGCCGTCCATTATCCGCCTGGCAATTGGACTCTGCCGATCTATCTTCTTTCTTTTGGGCTTGAGCCTGGGCTTTCCTACATGGCATGGCATCCTCCAATTCGATGGCGCGGGACAGACCGAGTGGGACCGAGTGAAAATCTCGGATCTCCTTCGAAGATTTATCCTCCGATAGGAGGTAGGCCAGCGCCCTGTGTGATCATCCCGTGCAACAATCGCACTCCCCCGGCATCTCGACACAGACTAACAAATTGGATTGCGTGTTGGATGCATCCATCGGAGATTCCTGCAAACTTCGTCACGCAAACTAGATCGGCAATAGATAAATCATAAGTGCAGTCGCCGACAGTTGCTAAGGTACCACACTGCTTCAAGATGGAAAATTGTGATTCAATTCAAAAACTTTTCCCCTTACCATTCCTATCCTAGCCAGTTACCTTCCTACACACCAGATCCGTTTTCCCAGGATTATCAGATACACTGCAGAAATAATCCACTAGAGACGAATTAGCAGTCACTAACATGAGACACTTACATCTTTGCATCATCTCAAACAATTGCTTGCTACTTATCTTCAGCAGCGCACAACTACAGTCAATCGTCGACTCGACATCAAGAAACCCACTCTCTCTGGTTAGAAGTGTTCCTACATATCTCTGACTCCGATTTATCTGGCCGTGATGTATCGAACGAATACAGTGCTCCAGGATTTTGAGCCAGAAACTTCTTCCTATTTTCATCAGTCATTGTCAATCCAGGTGACATTACAGCTTATCTACTTCCGGTCCATGTACTTTAGGATCTATTGTTGGTATTCCCGTAGTCGACATTTGACAATTCTCGATCCTAAAACTTCTAGGCGAGGGATGACGAAACTCAAAGCTGCCGTTCTTTTTTGCGGGGGAGAGGAGTCTGTCCTTCACGTGACCTAAATTTTCAAATTTAACACGTCGCACCTCGATCCTTTCAAGCGCGTCGACTTCGAGAGCAGACGACTCGTGAGGTACCATCGACCAACAATTCTTCGTCTCAATTGCATCAATTTGAAACCATAATGTCTAAACGCGCCTCCAAGAAAAGTCCTACAAAAACTTCTGCAGCTGCTGCCGTAGAACCAGAAATCACTCACTCAATCATTGTTCCAGCATACAAAGAGAAACTCAACTTGAGACCATTGACAACTCGTCTCTTCACTGCATTCGGTGATTCCGATTCACCGATTCCAGCAGACCATGTCGAAGTTATTGTCGTGGATGATAATTCGCGAGATGGGTCTGTAGAGGAAGTTGAAGCTCTTGAGACGGAAGGATATAATATTCGGATTATTGTCCGGACAACTGAAAGGGGATTGAGTAGTGCTGTTGTACGAGGCTTTAAAGAGGCAAAGGGAGATGCAATGATTTGTATGGATGCTGATTTACAAGTAATTACCCGTCTTTGCTTCTACTTCTATCTTGTTTGTGCTTTCTAATTGGAATAGCATCCCCCTGAGATGGCGCCGAAGATGTTGAATGCAATCACTGACGAAAAACCGTTTGTCTTGGGAACTAGATATGGACCTGGCGTCGAGATGGACAAAGATGTAAATCCCTCTATATCGTCTGGAGAAAACTAATGTAAAGTGGCCTGTTCATCGCCGAGTTATATCTACCGGCGCAAGACTCCTCGCTCGTCCCCTAACTTCCGCTTCAGATCCAATGTCAGGCTTCTTCGGAATCCACAAGAAATACGTACTCTCCTATTTCCCAAACAATCTAACAGAACAGTTCACACAAGCCTCAGACCTCAATCCACACGGCTTCAAAATCGCACTAGACCTCCTTCTCAAATCACCATTACCTATTGACGGTATAACTGAAG
>Ga0335073_10017256_pt1 | contig 10110 bp, 5 predicted proteins | sample Lox_Sample_22_FD_207093 | JGI IMG/M metagenome (GOLD analysis project Ga0335073, IMG submission 207093) | Soil microbial communities from Loxahatchee National Wildlife Refuge, Florida, United States - Lox_Sample_2.2 | ecosystem: Environmental > Terrestrial > Soil > Wetlands | place: USA: Florida... | reverse complement strand
GAGTCGATGCATACGGTCGGGAGCCCGCAATATCAGAAGTTTCTCACCACCGCGCAGTTCGCCGCACTGTTCGCGCCGAGCGAGGCCACGATCGCGCAGATGACGCACCACTTTCAGGCCGCGGGATTTTCCGTGGCGCGCTCCGCCACGGCGCAACTGAAGATCACGGGAAGCGTGCAGGCGATCGAAACCGAGTTCGGCGTCCAGCTGCAGACTTATGCGGTGGCCCAGACCCGTGATTCGCCCGCGTATCGGTTCCGCGCGCCCGACGGCGCGGCGACGCTCTCGCCCGACATCGCCGCCTCGGTGCAGGCGCTGTTCGGCCTCAGCACCCGGCCGCGCTTTCACCCGAACTTCGCGACGCCCTCGCCGCTCAAGCCCGTGCATGCGCTCGCGCCGGCGAAGAAGGGCGGCGCTGCGCCGAACACCCCGGATCCGCCGGGCGAGTGGACCGTGGCGGATTTCGCCCAGTACTACAACGTCGATCCCATCTACGCCCAAGGGGTCTCCGGCCGGCATCAGACCATCGGCATCGTGACGCTGGCAAGCTTCACGCCGACCGACGCGCTTGCATACTGGGCCTCGCTCGGGCTCGGCGCGGCGCCGAGTCGCATCAAGCAGATCAACATCGACGGCGGCCCCGGTGCGCCGAGCGACGACTCGGGCTCGGTCGAGACCACGCTCGATGTGGAGCAGTCGGGAGGAATTGCGCCCGGAGCGCAGGTTCTCGTGTATGAGGCGCCCAACACCAACCAGGGATTCATCGACGACTTCGCCGCCGTCGTCGACCAGGACGCGGCCGATACCGTATCGGTGAGCTGGGGCGAGTGGGAATGGCTCGATACCATTCCCGCCGATGACGTCAGCGACCCGACCAACGGCCGCAATACCGCCTTCATACGGGCGCTCAACGACGTGTTGATGCAGGCGGCGCTCGAGGGGCAGAGCTTCTTCTGTGCCGCCGGCGACGCCGGCGCCTATGATGCGAACGATCCCGCTTCGGGCCTGTTCGACGTGCCGCAGTACCCGAAGGTGCTGTCCGTGGACGATCCGGCCGCGCAGACCTACATCACCACCGCCGGGGGCACGACCTTGCCCGGTCCGCAAGAGTACCCCTTGCCCAACGGGGGAACGTACACGGTCGACATCGCCACCGAGCAAGCGTGGGGCTGGGACTACCTGATCCAGCTCTGCTCGATCCTCGGCTACGACCCGGTATCCTGCGGCATCTTCCCGGCCGGCGGCGGCGGCGGCGTGAGCAGCTACGTCCCCGTCCCGTCCTATCAGCGCTCCGTGCGCGGGATCACCGCGACACCCTTCGGACAAGAGCTCCTCGGGCCCTCGTATCCTCAAGAGGGCATCGAGCTTCCCGTCAAACTGCCGGGCGGCTTCGCGGGGCGCAACGTCCCGGACATCTCCCTGAACTGCGATCCCGATACCGGATACGTGGTGTGGTACACCTCGAGTGCACCGGGCAGCACGCTGGCCGTCTATGACTTCTACGGGGGCACGAGCTTCGCCGGTCCACAGCTGAACGGGGTGACGTCGCTTTTCAATCAGGCGCTGCACCACCGTCTGGGGTTGCTGAATTTCGCGCTGTACAGCTTGGCCGCCGGGGGCTACGGCTATGAGGGACCCCATGCGCCGCTGCGCGATATCGATGCGGGAGACAACTGGTACTGGCATGCCGGACCCGGCTACGATCAGGCCACCGGCGTCGGCGTTCCAAACGTGAGCAACCTGCTCCAGGCGTTGCAGTACCCGGCCTTCTGATGGCCGCTAGGCCGCGCCCGCGCGGGCGTGGCGCGCGATCCAGCGGCGCACCACGCCGTGCAGCGCCTCGAGGCCGTCGCTGAGCGCCGCCGGTCCCGGCTGCAAGATCAGGGGCGATTTGATCTCGTGCAGCTCCCCGTCCCGCACCGCGGGGACGGCGTCCCAGCCGGGGCGCGCGGCGAGGCGCTCGGGGCGAAAGCGCTTGCCGCACCAGGAGCCGAGGATGATCTGCGGCGCGCGGCGCACCACCTCCGAGGCGTCGGCGAGGATGCGGTCCTTGCCGAGCGGGCAGGCCGCCCGCTCGGGGAAAATGTCCTCACCCCCGGCAATCCCGATGAGCTCGCTCACCCAGCGGATCGCGGTGATCGGCGGCTCGTCCCATTCCTCGAAGTAGACACGCGGACGCACCGGCAGCGCCGCGGATGCGCGGCGGATCTCCTCGATCCGGCGCTCGAGCTGCGCCGCGTAGCGCTCGGCGCGATCGGCCGCACCGACGAGCGCGCCCAGCCGGCGCACATAGCCGAGAATGCCTTCCACCGAGCGGTGGTTGCTGATCCAGACTTCGATGCCTGCCTTGATCAGCGCTCGGGCGATGTCCGCCTGGATATCGGAAAATCCGATGACGAAATCGGGCTTCAGATCGAGGACGCGGTCGATCTTCGCGGAGGTGAACGCCGACACCCTGGGCTTCTCGCGCCGCGCGCGCGCCGGGCGCACGGTGAAGCCTGAGATACCGACGATGCGCCGCTCCTCCCCGAGCGCATAGAGCACCTCGGTGGGCTCCTCGGTGAGACAAACGATGCGCTGCGGGTAGCGGTCCATGGGCGGATTGGAGCGCGCCGAGGCGCCCTGCGCGAGCCCCTCAGAGCGCCGCTTCCGCGAGCGCCGCGCAGGCGCCCTCGACGATGGTGTGGGCAAGCGCCGGTGCGTGCGGCAGCACGTGATCGGCGTAGAAGCGCGCGGTCTCGATCTTCGCCCGATAGAACGCCGGATCGAGGGCTCCCGGCGAGCCCGGTGCAGCGAGCCGCTCGGCCGCGATCAGCGCCGAGCGCAGCAGCTGCCAGCCGCCGGCGAGGATGCCGAACAGCTCGAGCAGCGGCACGGCGCCGGCGGAGGCGCCGCGCATATCCCGGGCGCAGCTGGATACCACGAATCGAACCGCGCGCTCCAGCGCGTCCATCCCGTCGCAGAACACCCCTGCCGCGGCGGCCAAGGCGGGCGCCTTGCTTGCCGCGGCGCCGAGCTTGCGCATCTCCTCGATCAGCGCCTGCGCCGCGCGGCCGCCGTCGCGCGCGATCTTGCGGCCGAGCAGGTCGTTCGCCTGGATGCCGGTGGTGCCCTCGTAGATGGTCGTGATGCGCGCGTCGCGATACAGCTGCGCCACTCCCGTCTCCTCGATGAATCCCATGCCGCCGTGCACCTGAAGCGCGAGCGATGTGAGGCCGATGGAGTTCTCCGTGCACCACCCCTTGATCACGGGGATCATCAGGTCCGCGAAGGCCTGATGCCGGGAACGCGCCTCGGCCTCGGGGTGCAGCCGCGCCGCGTCGAGCGACACGGCGCACACGCTGGCGAGCGCGCGCATCGCCTCGGTCTTCGATTTCATCAGCATGAGCATGCGCCGCACGTCCGGATGGCGCGCGATGGGCACGCGGCCCTTCTGACCCGGCTCGGTGCCCTGCAGGCGCTCGTTCGCGAACGCGAGCGCGCCCTGGAAGGCCCGCTCCGACAAGCCCACGCCCTCCAGCCCGACCGCGAAGCGCGCCGCGTTCATCATGATGAACATGTACTCGAGGCCGCGGTTCTCCTCGCCGATGAGCTCGCCGAGCGCTGCGCCGCCCTGCCCGTAGGCGAGCACGCAAGTGGGACTTGCATGGATCCCGAGCTTGTGCTCGACCGAGAGGCAGCGCACGCCGTTGCGCTCGCCGAGCGAGCCGTCGGGCTCGAGCAGGAACTTCGGCACGAGGAACAGAGAGATGCCCTTCACTCCCTCGGGCGCGCCCGGCGTGCGCGCGAGCACCATGTGCACGATGTTCTCGGTCAAGTCGTGCTCGCCGTAGGTGATGAAGATCTTCTGGCCCTCGAGCTTGTAGCGACCCCCGCCCAGCGGCTCCGCCCGCGTGCGCACCGCCGCGAGATCCGAGCCCGCCTGCGGCTCGGTCAGATTCATGGTGCCGGTCCATTCGCCCGACACCATCTTGGGCAAGTAGGTGTCCTTCTGGCGCTGCGATCCCTTCAGGTCGATCGCCTCGATGGCGCCGCGCGTGAGCATCGGGCAGAGCGTGAAGGACATGTTGGCGCCGTTCCACATCTCCTCGACCAGCGCGGACAGCGCGCGCGGCAGATTCTGGCCACCGTACTCGCGCGGACAGGCGAGCGCATTCCAGCCGCCCTCGACGAATTGCCGGTAAGCCTGCTTCCACCCCGAGGCGGTGATGACCTCGGTGTCGCGCCAGCGCACGCCCTCGCGGTCGCCGGTCGGATTGAGCGGCGAGAGCACCCCGCCCGCGAACTTGGCCGCCTCCTCGAGCACGGCCTCACCGAGCTCGACAGTCGCCTCCTCGAAGCCCGGCAGCTGCGCGATGAGCCGATGATCGACCAGCTCGCGCAGCACGAACTGCATGTCCGCCAGCGGCGCCTGATATTCTCGCATGTGATCGCCCCGTTGAAATTCGTCAGTGGTAGTCGAAGAAGCCCTTTCCGCTCTTGCGCCCGAGCATGCCGGCCGAGACCATTTCGCGCAGCAGCGGCGCCGGGCGGTACTTGGGGTCGCCGAAATCCCGCTGGAACACCTCCATCACCGAGAGCAGCGTGTCGAGCCCCACGAGGTCGGCGAGCGCCAGGGGTCCGATCGGATGGTTGCAGCCGAGCCGCATGCCCTCGTCGATCTCGGCCGCGCTCGCCACGCCCTCCTGGAGCGCGAATATCGCCTCGTTGATCATCGGGCAGAGCACGCGGTTGACGGCGAAGCCCGGCGAATTCCTCACGTTGATGGCGCTCTTGCCGATGCGCCGGATGAAATTCGCGGCGGCTTCCTGGGTCGCATCGCTGGTCTGCAGGCCGCGGATCACCTCGACCAGGGCCATGAGCGGCACCGGGTTGAAGAAGTGCATGCCGATGAAGCGCTGCGGGCGCTGCGTCGCCCCTGCCAGCGCCGTGATCGAGATCGAGGAGGTATTGGTCGCCAGCAGCGCCTCGGGCCGGATGATCTGGTCGGCCTGCTGCACGATGCGCCGCTTCACGTCGACATTCTCGGTGGCGGCCTCGATGACCAGATCGGCCGGCGCGAGGTCCGCATAGTCGGTCGTGCCCAGAATGCGCGCCCGTGTCGCCGCGCTCTCTTTGGAAGTGAGCTTCTCCTTCTTCACCAGCCGCTCGAGACTGGTGCCGACGGCGCTCAGCCCGCGCTCGACGGCGGCGGCCGACACGTCGAGCATCACCACCTCGAAGCCGGCGGCCGCGCTCACCTGCGCGATGCCGTGGCCCATGGTGCCGGCGCCGATCACTGCTATCCTCGATACACTCATGCGAGCTCCATTTGGACTGTCGTGGGTGTCGCGCTACATGTTGCGGCGGTAGCGGCCGCCGACCGCGTACAAGGCCTGCGTGATCTGGCCGAGCGAGCAGCTGCGAACCGCATCCATCAACACGTCGAAGGTGTTGCCGTCCGCGATCACGACACGGCGCAGCCGCTCGAGCGCCCCGGGGGCGTCCTTGGCGTGGCGCGCCTGAAAATCCCTCAGCCGCTCGAGCTGCGATTGCTTCTCGGCCGCGCTCGAGCGGGCGAGCTCGATGCTCTCGGGAGTGGCATCGCCATGCGGATTCAAGAACGTGTTCACGCCGATGATGGGATAGGAGCCGTCGTGCTTCTTGCGCTCGTAGTACAGCGACTCGTCCTGGATCTTGCCGCGCTGATAGCCGGTCTCCATGGCGCCGAGCACTCCGCCGCGCGCGGCGATCGCATCGAACTCCTTCAGCACCGCCTCCTCCACCAGGTCGGTGAGCTCGTCGATGATGAAGCTCCCCTGGCTCGGATTCTCGTTGCGGGCGAGGCCCCATTCGCGGTTGATGATGAGCTGGATCGCCATGGCCCGCCGTACGCTCTCCTCGGTGGGCGTCGTGACCGCCTCGTCATAGGCGTTGGTGTGCAGGCTGTTGCAGTTGTCGTACACGGCGCACAGAGCCTGCAGGGTGGTGCGGATGTCGTTGAACGCCATCTCCTGGGCGTGCAGCGATCGGCCCGACGTCTGCACGTGATACTTGAGCTTCTGGCTGCGCTCGCTCGCCCCGTAGCGGTTCTTCATGGCCACCGCCCAGATGCGCCGCGCCACCCGGCCGATCACCGAGTACTCCGGATCCATCCCGTTCGAGAAGAAGAAGCTCAGATTCGATGCGAAGTCATCGACGTGCATGCCGCGGGCCAGGTAGGACTCGACGAACGTGAACCCGTTGGCGAGCGTGAAGGCGAGCTGCGAGATGGGGTTCGCGCCCGCCTCGGCGATGTGATAGCCGGAGATCGAGACCGAGTAGAAGTTCTGCACCTTGTGGTGCACGAAGTACTCCTGGATGTCGCCCATCATCTTGAGCGCGAACTCGGTGGAGAAGATGCAGGTGTTCTGTCCCTGGTCCTCCTTCAAGATGTCCGCCTGCACCGTGCCGCGCACGGTCGCGAGGGCCCAGGCCCCGATCTTCTGCTGCTCGTCCTCGGTCGGCTCGCGCCCGTTTTGCCCGCGAAACTTGTCGAGCTGCTGGTCGATGGCGGTGTTCATGAACATCGCGAGCAGGATGGGCGCCGGGCCGTTGATGGTCATCGACACCGAGGTACTCGGGGCGCACAGGTCGAAGCCCGCGTACAGCGCCTTCATGTCGTCGAGCGTCGCGATCGAGACCCCGGAATTGCCGACCTTGCCGTAGATGTCCGGCCGCGGGTCGGGATCCGACCCGTACAGGGTCACCGAATCGAACGCCGTCGACAGCCGCTGCGCCGGCATGCCCTCGGAGAGGCGCTTGAAGCGCTGGTTGGTGCGAAACGCATCGCCCTCGCCCGCGAACATGCGGGTCGGATCCTCGCCCTCGCGCTTGAATGCGAACACGCCCGCGGTGAACGGGAACGAGCCGGGCACGTTCTCCTTCATCAGGAAGCGCAGGATCTCGCCCTCGTCCTCGAAGCGTGGCAGCGCCACCTTGCGCACCTTGGTGCCCGAGAGCGACTCGTGGTTGAGCTGCGTGCGGATCTCCTTGTCGCGGATCCTCACCACGTACTCGTCCTGCGCGTACAGCTCGCGCGTCTTCGGCCACTGCTCGAGCAGCCTGGCGCACGGTGCGCCGAGCTCCGCGCCCTTGGCCGCGATCAGCTCCTCGAAACCCTCGCCCGGCTTGCCCGAGAGCGCGAACAGCGCCTGGGCCGTGCGCAGCGCCTGGCGCTCGCGCGCGGCGCGCGCCTGCACGGCGATGTACGCGTGATACGCGCGCACCGTCTGGGCGATGTCGGCCAGATAGCGCACGCGGTCGGCCGGCACGATGGCGCGACCGCGCGAGGAGGCCTTGCCGGCGACGCGCGGCAGCTTGCCGGACTCGAGCCTCAAGCCGTGCTGCTCGAGCCGCCCCACGACGGCCTGGTAGAGCGCGGTCACGCCGTCGTCGTTGAAGCGCGAGGCCATGGTGCCGAAGACCGGCATGGCGTCGGGCGCCTGGCTGAACAGCGCGCGGTTGCGCTGATATTGCTTGCGCACGTCGCGCAGCGCATCCTCCGCGCCCTTGCGGTCGAACTTGTTGATGGCGACGAAGTCCGCGAAGTCGAGCATGTCGATCTTCTCGAGCTGCGAGGCCGCGCCGAATTCCGGGGTCATCACGTACAGCGATGCGTCGGCCAGAGGCACCACCGCCGAGCCGCCCTGGCCGATGCCCGAGGTCTCGACCACCACCAGATCGAAGCCGGCGAGCTTGCAGCAGGCAATCACCTCGGGGAGCGCCGCCGAGAGCTCCGTTCCGGTGTCGCGCGTCGCGAGCGAGCGCATGAAGATCAGATCCGAATCGATGGCATTCATGCGAATGCGGTCACCGAGCAAAGCGCCGCCGGTGCGCTTGCGCGAGGGGTCGATCGACACGACCGCGACGCGCAGCCGATCGTCCTGATCGAGCCGCAGCCGCAGGATCAGCTCATCGGTGAGCGAGGACTTGCCGGCGCCGCCGGTGCCGGTGATGCCGAGCACGGGCACCTTCAGGCCGGCGGCCGCCTGCAGCACGGCCTGGCGGGTGCGCGCGCCGTAGGCGCGGTTCTCCAGGGCGGTGATGATGCGCGCGAGCGGGCGGCGACCGCCGGTGCGCAGCGCCTCGAGCGCCCCGCTCTCCGGCGGAGCCAGCGCCGCGAGGTCGTAGTCGCTGAGGCGAACCACATCGTCGATCATGCCTTGCAGGCCCATTCTCGCCCCGTCCTCGGGCGAGTACAGCCGGGTCACGCCATAGGCCTGCAGCTCGCGGATCTCCGCCGGCACGATCACGCCGCCGCCGCCGCCGAACACCCGGATGTTATCGCCGCCGTTCTGGCGCAGCAGGTCGATCATGTACTTGAAGAACTCGACGTGGCCGCCCTGGTAGGAGGTGACGGCGACCGCCTGCACATCCTCCTGCAGGGCGGCGGTCACGATCTCGTGCACCGAGCGGTTGTGGCCGAGGTGAATGACCTCCGCTCCGGACGCCTGCAGAATGCGGCGCATGATGTTCACGGAGGCATCATGCCCGTCGAACAGCGACGTGGCGGTCACGAGCCGCACCTTGTGCTTCGGTACGTAGGGTGCTGGCTTGGGGGCGATGGAGACGGCGCTCATGGGATGGGCTCCTCGAGCAAAGTCAGGATTTCGGGCGGGTCGGCGCCGCCGCGCGGGGCGCGCGGCGCGGCCGGGATCCGACCAGGCTGATCGCCCGCGCCGACTCGCTGCGCGGCGCCAGGCCCAGATTGAAGATGCGCACGAAGGCTTCGGCGATCTGCGCGGCGGTCATCGAGCGATTCTCGCGATACCAGTGCGCGATCCAGTTGAGCGCCCCCGCCAGGGCGAAAGCGGTCATCTTCGTGTCCTGCGCGCTGATCGATCCATCGCGAACGCCGTCCTCGAGGAGCTGCCGGATGCCGTGGTCGATCTCGGACTTGAGCTCCTTGATGCGCATCAAGGAGGCGGGGGCGAGGCCGAGGTCCTCGGCCCGCACCATGCATCCGCCGAATTCGGAGGCGATGGCCTGCGCATAATGGCGGATGGTCTCGTTGAGCTGCTCGCGGGCGCTCACGCCCGGCGGCCGCGCGCGCCGAAAGGGCTCCAGAACGCGCTCGAGACCGGTCAGGATGCACTCCAGCAGGAGCTGCTCCTTGTTGGCCACGTAGTAATAGATGGTCGGCTTGGTGACGTTCAGCGCCGCCGCGATCTCATCGATGGAGGTCTCGTGGTAGCCGCGCGCACTGAAGGCGCGCGCCGCCGCTCGAATCACCGCTTCGCGCTTGGAGTCGCGCGTGTGCTGGCGCGCGCTGCGCACCGGCCAGGGCGAGAGCGAACCCGCGCCTGGGTATTGCTCCGCACGCCCTGCCCGCTCCTCGTCCTCGGCCTTCATGCCCGTCCTCCGTCCAGCCCCGTGGTGAGCCTACTCCCGGGTAGGTTATACCGTCAAGTAAGATGCTACGGTGCAGTAGATCCAGCTATGCCGCATTGCAGCTCTAGCCGTTGCGGGCAGCAGCACGCCGGCCCGACGGCGCCGCGGTCAGAGAAAACTCGCTGAGCGCTTTTCCAGGAAGGCGGCGACACCCTCGCGCCCTTCGGCGCTCTCGCGGCGCGCCGCGATCAGGCGGCTCTCGCGCGCGAGCTGTGCTTCCCAGCCTGGCTCGGACTCCGCCAGCAGGCGTTTCACGGCGCCGAAAGCGCCGGCAGGCCCTGCGGCCAGCCGCCCGGCAAGGGCCGCCGCCGTCTCGGGGAGCTTCGCGTCCTCCACGACTTGATTGACCAGCCCCCAATCGAGCGCCTCTTGCGCATCCAGCACGCGGTTGGTGAGGAACAGCTCCATGGCCCGCTTGTATCCCGCCGCCCGCGGCAGCAGAAACGAGCAACCGGCATCCGGCGTGAGCCCGACCGCCGTGTAGGCGGGGGCGAACCGGGCGCTCTTTGCGGCAATCGCAAGGTCCGCGGCCAGCACCAGGCCCAGGCCGGCACCCGCCGCCGTGCCCTGAACCGCGGCGATCACCGGCGCGTCCATTCGTGCGAGATGCGTCATGCCGGCGTGCAGATCCGTGGTCAGCTCGGTCAGATACGCTTCGGGGCGCGTCGCATCGGCGCCCGCGCTGCTCATGCCGCGCAG
>Ga0335073_10017255_pt1 | contig 10110 bp, 9 predicted proteins | sample Lox_Sample_22_FD_207093 | JGI IMG/M metagenome (GOLD analysis project Ga0335073, IMG submission 207093) | Soil microbial communities from Loxahatchee National Wildlife Refuge, Florida, United States - Lox_Sample_2.2 | ecosystem: Environmental > Terrestrial > Soil > Wetlands | place: USA: Florida... | reverse complement strand
CGGCAGACGGCGCGCCGCGTTCGCCTTGTCAATTCGCGGCCTTTCTCCGATAATAATTCAGCCTCTCTGATTGGAGATTCCCCGTGGCGCTATGGTGCAACGGTTAGCACGCGGCCCTTTCAAGGCGCGGGATACCCCCATAGAATAAGGACTTAACCGGAATCAAAGGACTTATAGCCGCCGATAAGTGCTGTAAAATGTGCCTCGCTGCTACTAGCGTCAACTCATCCAATGCATTTTTAATACAGCAATGCAGCATAATTCCTGTCAAGACCTTCCGTTTCGAGAAAGTCTAAAAACCTGCCGAAATCGTTTGTTGGATCAGGACGCACACTGGCCCGGTGTAGGAGGCTCCGCGAGAGCCAGTGCCAGGGCACAATCAGGTGGTCTCGGTGCCGCTCGACGATTCTGCTCCACAGGGCGTCATTGAATGCCTCATCTGCGCACGGAGCGAATCAAGCTGGGTCGCATCAATCGTTTTGTTGAATGCACGACTAAGAAGTCTGAAGTCTGTCAGCAACCCTACGGAAGTTTCCCAGCGACTATAATGCCCTCGTCTCACTCCTACCAAGTTTAGGAAGTTTATCCCCCGAGAGGCTAAACTGGAGTAAACTTAATACAGGCTATGGACCCGAGAATAAACCCATTTGCCCCAGGTGCAGGCTCACAGCCGCCAGAGCTGGCTGGCCGGGACCAGATTTTAGAGAACGCAAACATCGCGCTTGACCGAATATTGAACCGCCGTCCTACAAAAAGTTTGATTCTTGTGGGTCTGCGCGGCGTTGGTAAGACTGTTCTTCTGAACAGAATTTGGGAAAAGGCAATTTCCGATGGATTTAAGTCTGTCCTAATTGAGGCGCACGAAGACAAGACCCTTCCCCACCTACTGGTGCCACCCTTACGTCAGATTTTGTTTCAGCTTGATTCGATGGAGAGTGCCAGCGACAAAGTGAAGCGCGGATTTCGCGTACTGGGAAGTTTCGTTAAGGGCTTAAAGGTAAAATTAGGAGAGATAGAAGTCGGCCTTGAGACTGAACTTGGTTCCGCCGACAGCGGAGATTTGGAAGCTGACTTGGCCGAGCTGTTCGTCGCGGTGGGCGAAGCGGCGGCGGACCGTAGGACAGCAGTTGCGATCTGCGTGGATGAACTCCAGTATTTGAGCGGTTTTGAACTCAGCGCTCTGATTATGGCCGTCCATAGAATTAACCAGCGCAGCCTTCCATTAATTTTGGTTGGTGCCGGGCTTCCTCAAGTCATCGGCCTTTGTGGCAAATCAAAATCCTATGCAGAGCGTCTTTTTGACTTTCCGAGCGTGGGGCAATTGGCCGTGCCCGACGCTCACAAAGCCTTGCAAACTCCTGTGCGAAATCAGGGCGTGGCCTTCAACGAAAATGCTATATCCGAAGTCATAAAACAAACGGAAGGTTATCCTTACTTTCTACAGCAGTGGGGGCACGAGGCATGGAACATCGCCGAAAAGTCACCCATTACTCTGGACAACATAAAGACAGCAAATGAACTCGCGATAAAAAACCTCGACGCGAATTTTTTTCGCGTTAGGTTCGACCGCCTCACTCGACGTGAAAGAGATTATCTATATGCCCTAGCTAGTCTGGGCTCGGGAAGCCAGCGTTCAGGTGACATTGCCGACGAGTTGGGTGTGAACCCTCAATCAGTTGCTCCAATTCGTTCGAGCCTCATTAAGAAGGGTATGATTTATAGCCCGCAATATGGGGACACGACGTTCACCGTTCCTTTGTTCGACGCGTTCATGTTGCGAACCATGCCCAATAAGTAGAGGCCGCTTCACGGAACCTTTCAGCATAAGCACCACGAAGACTGCGGTTATGGCTAGGTCTGGCCTGTAGGAATTGCCGCCAGAAACCTGATCCTACACATCGTCCAACACCACGTTCAAAACAACTCTAACGCGAGCTTCAGTCTCCAGTTCTATGTCGTGCGGTGTATGGGGTGGGAAACATTCCATGAAGCACTCCACGTTCTTCCATCGGGCGACATTGATGTACGTGACGCAGTTCTCGCCTTGCACGTTGAAACTCCGCATGGGTTCAGGAAGATTCTTTGGGTCACGAACCTTGGTCAGAGTTTCCCCGATGTAGCCTGAGTGAACCGGGTGCTTGAAGTTGGCAAGAAATTCCTTTTCTTTTTCCGGTCGCACGCACCTGCGAATAAGGATTATCACCATGACTCACCTCACGTTTCATCACACGCATGCTGGAAAAGGTCGCGGCGCGTGATTCGCGGCCAAGGTCGTCACAAATGTTTTTTCTCACACTGTCCGGTTTTTATGTCGTAGATGAGATACTCCATGGTTGAGGCCATGTTGGTCGGCCAGATGGTACAAATCCAGCATTCCTGCTTGATGTTCCATGAGAGCATGATGCTGTTCGCACCTCTGAAAACCTCCTCTGCTACCACTTTTGTAAGCTGCTCGACTAGGGTCGAGAGGAAATGTTGCGATTCTTCGAGAAATTGTCTCGGGATGCCCACAATAATTTCATGGGGTTCCTTTTCAAGCTGGATCCGAAGAGTGATGATCTCAGGTGGAACCTTGCGGCGCTTCCTGAATTCTTTGACCATATCGCGCAGCCACTCTCCGATTTCGTCAAGCGGTGGACCTAACACCTTCTTGCCCATCTACATCAAAGGGGGTCCAATGACCGTGAGCATTATTAGGGCAAATCCACCTGCCGTAGATTCGGTAAGGTGTACCGTGACGGAAACATCAGGCCGCAGGGAGGGCGGAAAAACATTAAGAAGTGCAGCAACGGTGTCTCCGTCTGCATGGGTCGCAGGGTCGAGCGTGAGCTGAAACTGTAAATTTATTGCACCGGGCATCGCCGTGCGTCTCCTACCGTACTCACTGCGGTGGGGACCTCATCCCAAGGCATTCATTTGTCATCCCAGATGCCGTGAAAACGTGCCGCGCGTCACGCCGAAGACGCGTTCGAGTTCAGGCATGGGTGCGATAATATATCAGGCATATATTCTGATCCAACAATTTGGCGCGTTCGGGTGATGGAATCCGCACTCCGAAACCGAAGGCGAGAATGAATATTCGTCTTATTGCGATTCAGGCGGGAGACGCCCTGAAATACGACACGAGCGTGAACGAGATCGACCGAATCGGGTCAGCAGTCTTTCCATTCCGCCGCGAAAGTTTCCCAGAAGAGTCGATTACATCTGTCCGCGCCAAGCGCATCTACGATTGGCTGATGTCGCTTGGCAAGCACTCCTGTTCGGCGGAGCAGCGTGTAACCCTACTCAGCACATTCCTGCTCAATATCGCGCCCGGGGAAGACCTGAAATCAGAGATGGCCGTAATTATGGAAAACGGCGGCGTAAAAGGGGTGTCGCCCGCCGGAGAGGTTTTGCGACGGTTTGATGCCCGGGATTTTCACGGGGAGGTGATTCAGCACTCTCGAAAGTTGTTCGGACAAAAGCACTACTTCCATGCTGCATTCGAAGCGGCGAAGGTCTATAACAAGACGGTTCAGGGAAAAGCGCAAAGCGCGAAAGATGGCGCTGCTCTGATGCTTGAAGCGTGGGACCCGGGGAACGGTTGCCTGAAAGTCACGGCCTGCGTGACCGAGACTGACAAGAACGTACAGGACGGAATCAAGTTTCTTTCGGCGGGCCTGATGCGCGCGATCCGCAACCCAACCTCTCATGAGCCTGCGCTCGACTGGCCGATCACCGAGCAAGATGCTACCGACATTTTGTCGTTTATCTCATTCTTGTTCCGGCAACTCGACAAGGCGGTGAAGTTTCCATGATTCGAACTCTTGGAATCCCGCGATGATTTTCATAAGTTATAGCCACAAAGACGACAAAGCAGCGGGCAAACTCAATCGCGAGTTGGAGGCTGCCTACTATTCAACTTTCCTCGCGCATGACGACGTGGTGCCGACTGCTGATTGGCACGTCGAGATTTGGGCGGCGTTGAAAGACTGTCACGCATTCGTCGGGCTGCTGACGGAGAATTTCACTGGGAGCGCGTTCTGCCAGCAAGAAGTTGGCGCTGCACTGGCGCTGGGTAAGCCACACGTGCTCGCCGTCGATGGCGCGAAGCACCGACCGCCGGGATTCGCTGCTCGATTTCAAACCGTTAGACGGGACGAACTCTTAGAGACGCTGAATAAGTCACCCACATTCCGAGAGGCTCGGGTCGAAGCATGGATCGAGGCAAACAGGAAAGCGCACACCTACGAGGAGGCCAACCTAATCCACCGTCGCTTCTGGCAGGAATGGGAGAACATGAAGACTCGCGAGCGATTGCGCTGGTTGATTGCTGGCGCGAAAAACAGCCAAGTAAGAGACGAAGGTTTCACGGCTGGCCCTTTTTTCAAGCGAGCGCTTCGAGAACTTAAACCTCGTCTCACGAATGAGTGGCTGGCGGAAAACGATCCAGACCAGGATGTTCGGCGCGTGTTACGAAAATTAGACGATGAATAGCCTGCTTCACCAGTGTCTCTGGTTTGACAAAAACCTCAACGCACCGACACCCCGATTCCTGATGACAGGCGAACACCCGGTCACATCGGGAGCATTTCTTTTCGGTGATCGTCGGCATGGGTTCAGATATTCCTGCGAAATTTGCGCAACTAAGTCTAAGACACGGAAGGGCCGTTCGTCAGCAGCTTCGAGGTTCGGAAATCCGATGTTTCCAAACTTCATCTGTTACCATTTCCACCAGGGATGATCTTTTCGGCCACTCAGACGGCATAGCATGACGTGTTAGCAAGCGGGAGACAGGTCACACACCCGTCGCAATCAGAGTCGAAACGCACACAAAGCACAGTCTTGACTTCCCGACGCCGCCACCTCCGGCCTCAAGGGACTTGATTGAAGGCAGAAACGGTGTTTCCAAAAAACAGCCTAGTCGCTCTTTTTTGTTTCGGGCAAGGGTATCGACGAGTTGGCAGAGACTATCTTTTCGATAAGCTTTTTCATACTTGGATCACTCTCTTGTTGTGCCTGCTCTCTTAAGGCTTCCAGCGATTTTGAAGAGTGGATTTGATCCAGAACGTAAACTGCAAACAGTCGTTCGCGCTGCTCGCCGTCATTCAACACCTTTGACAACGCTTGAACCGACGGGTCTCCAATCGTGGCAAGGGCCTTCGCAGCATGGTTGGTTTGCAGCTTAGCGGTCTCCGCCAACGTAGATGCTGCTGTTCCAATGTCGGAGACTCCGATCCACTTAATCAAAGCGGGAACACATTCGACGATCTTCAGGTTACCTGCCAGTGTCACGGCATTCGTCCACTGGCGCGGATTGTCATAAGGATTCCTTTCGATCACTTCGGCGAGGTGGTTGGCCAGGAAATCTCGCGTTTGGGGCTGGCTCCTGCCCAGAGCTTCTAACTCTTGCGCAGCAAAGTCAGTCGTTGAGTCGGATTGCAACTTCGCGAACAAGACCCGTGGGTCCATACTACTCTGTCCGGAGACAATGGTTATGGGAATTGAAAGCAATAATATGAGAATCGCCGATTTCATCAATTTTATATATCTTTGCATTCCGATCCTCCTCAAAAGTTGAGAGGCGTCCACCAATCAGGTCCTTGCGCCGATCCTGATTGGCTGCGGTTCAGCGTGCTACCGCTAGCGACAACGATCTTGATGGACCAACCGACGCTGCCGCAAACGCCGGACCGCCTGGAGCTACAGAGATATGAAACGAAGTTATCTACTAGGGTTCCGGAGTCCACCGGAGCCCCATTCCACTTGGTATTGAACGCTGGCGCGTCGAGCCAGAAAATGTCCTTGCTCCCTAGATATTGTTGCACATAATCGGGGTGCGGGTCTTCGTCTGGGGACGCCTTGAAGATGCCTTGTTCGAAAGGCTGGAGACCCCCGGAAATCCGCGCCTGGCCTTTTGCTAGGCCAATTACCATCTGATGAGGAACCTCCCAATTTAATGCGTCGTCGCTAACCACAGCGTGAATTTCAGCATTCCATGCCCACGTGTAGCTATAAGATGTTGAGCAATCTTGGAGACCAATCGTTTCCGAGCAGGTATTAACACTGGGCAAAAAGTCTAAGTCATCGGTCTCCGACGGGGGGCCGCCCGAAGGACCTTTCGTCTTGTCAACCGCAAGGAAGCTTCCGCCGAGACTTACTGTTAGCGTCACTTTTGGCGTCGATCCGCTCTGACTCTGTGGAGCACCTATCGCTTGATAAAGGAAATCAGATTTCGCTGGCATCGCGAACTGGTCCGCGCTGACAGATAGCTGCCCGTTGTTGATGCCGCTCCAAGTGCCCATGGTTGTCCCTTGCTGCGTCCCTAGAATTGGGATTCCCATTTGGTACGGGGACGCGCCCGCCAGCCGTGCAAGGTTTTGGGTGACGCCGCCCGAGGAGTTAAGCTGGATTAAGCCCGACTGGCTGTCGTTTATGAGAATGCCGCCGTCACTTGTAGGAGCCACAATTGAGAGTTGGTCTCCTGACGATGCAGTGTAGGTCCAGAGGACTTGCCCGGAGTTTATGTTGAAAGCAACGAGGCTTGGAGTTGAGCCGTAGAGGATTGAGGCGTTGGGGCCCCCACCGTCAGTTACAAAGGCCTCACCACCCTGCCCCAAAACCATAGGATACGCGGATGAGACGTCATTGTACGTGGTCTCGGTCATCGGAATCTGAAATGTTCGGACTCCTTGGGATGATGCATCAGCGATGGTCAGTGGCTGAGCTTGTCCATTAAGGCAATCTGACGGTTCTGGTGACCAGGCTGCGAGGATGCCATTCTGCCCGTCAGTGATGATCCCATCCAAAAACGGGAAAGGTGAACCTGTGCAGGTTACGGTGTAAGGATTATCTGATGTTGAGATCGAACCAGAAAATGTCTGCAACACCTGAGTCGAACTTGAACCGTTAGGAGCAACCGTTAGGAGGGATACGGACCCGCTATATGTTGTCGACCCCACTAGGCCATCATCACAGTCCTCGTTGCTGGTTGTCGTAGATTGGACATATAAAACGTATGCGTTTCCGGAATCATCGTAAATGGGTCCTATATTTGAAGAGGGGAGCGAGCCTTGAACGTTTCCCCCGTTGCATATGTATTCCACGGGGCCAATTGAAGTCGGTATCGGGACAATAGAGAGTTGAGTTCCTGTGTTTCCGTCAAGCGTCAAAAGAGCAAACTGGTAAACAGGGTCATTCGCCACATAGCTTATCGCTCCAGTAGGTGAAACAGCAGGAGGTCCGCTGTAGGCCGTCTGTTCGACAAACTGCCAATTTTGCGCGCCAGTGATCCCGTTTACGTCTTGCAAGACGGTTGTATTGCTGTTCTGTATGTACTGCTCCGAAGATACTAGCAATCCACCGTTTCCGTCTGCCTCGGTTCCGTACAGAATGTCACCCGACGGAACAAACGCGCCTTGCTGCCACATCTGCCCGCCGTTCGCTGAAAGCGCTCTGAATAGAAAGTCACCATTTCCGTCTGTTTCGGACGTAAAGAAAGCCGGGCCATTAGGTATAGGAACCGCCTGGATAAATTGCTGCGCTGAATAGCCGGAAACTGGCGTTGCGGACCAAAGGACCGTACCGGCTGTCAAAGAACTTCCCGCAACGACGGTGACGGTCGCTTGTGCAGTTTGTCCTTGAAGCGTCGCGGTCAAGGTGACCTGTCCACCAGCAACACCCGTCAAGGTTCCTGATCCGTCCGATGCGAGGGTTGCTATTGTTGTATCACTGACCGACCAAGTTGCGTCCGGACGCTGTGTGCCGTTTTGATCGACGGCCATAAAGGTCTCGGTATTGCCAACTGTCAGCGTTGAAGTGCTTGGCGTCACCTGAAGCGAGGTCGCCGTTCCCATACTTACCGTGACATTCATTGTTGCGGTCGAAGAATTCCCGGCCACGTCAAATCCAGTCACTGTTACCGTATTGGTCGCAGCGCCCAAGGAAACGAGGCAGCTATAGCCGGACCCGCTCAGTGTCGCTGTGACGTTGTTGCACACAACGCTCCCAACTCCTGAAAGTGCATCCGTAATCGTCCCGCTCACAGTGACATAGGGACTTGTAATCGTTGCTCCGCTGGTCGGACTTGTGATGTCGATTACTGGCGGTGTCAAATCAATGTTGACGACCCCGCTCGTCGATGCGGAATTCTCCGCTGTGTCCACGGCTGTACCTGAAGCCGTCTGATTCGCACCCTCACTCGTAAAATTTACCGGGGAGCTACAGGTCTGGATGGGCGCAGCGCCTGGGATGCAAGTAAAAGAGACCGTCACAGACGAATTATTCCAGCCGTTGGGATTTGGTGGTGGCGTGACGGTCGCGCTGATGCCCGGATTCGAATTCAGGGCAAATTTCGTGACGAACCCATTGTAGGTACCCGCCAAGGAAGTCTGGTACGCGTTGGATGGGCTCACAGGAAAATTCGTCGAGCACGTACTGCCACTAATGTAGGGATTTGCATTCGTGTCCAATGCAACGCCGTAACCAACGTCTCCGACGTTCGAGCAACTCCCTCCCAGGAAAGTCGAGTAAATGAGACCCGATCCTGTGGCGTTAAATTCCGTGAGGTATGCAGCCCAAGCTCCATTATTCTGCGTCGTCTGGTAGGCGTTTGATGTGGTCGGAAAGTCGCTCGAAGATGTGGACCCCGCGACGTAGGCATCTCCATTCGCATCGACAGCAATTCCATTTGCAACCTCTCCTTCGCTCCCATTGGTGCCACCCAAGAAGGTCGAGTAGACAAGCGATTGAGAGCCGTTTTGTGTCAAATTCATCTTGGCGGTAAATGCCTTGCCGCCCTCGCTGTTGGTAGTCTGGAAAGCCCCAGAGGTTATCGGAAAATCCGAGGAAGTCGTATCACCGCCAATGTACAAAAATCCCGACGGATCGAGGGCAACTGAACTCCCCGAATCGCCGATGATCACACCGCTGGACCCTCCAAGGTACGTGGAATACACCAAACCCTGCTGTAAGGCTCCCCGCTAATTTAGACGGTCAGGGCCTCCGAGTTTAGGTCAGTTGCAAAAGCCAAGAAAGCCTCATGGGGAGTGCGATTCTGGACTCCGCGATGAGGCCGGTCGTGATTGTATTCCTCGATCCAACGAGCGATCGATGTTCGCGCTTCTTCCAAGCTACGATACTCCGCCGTCCAGACTTCCTCTTCTTTCAAGCTGCGATGGAACCGTTCGATGTAGCTGTTGCCCTCCGGGTGATGATACGCCGTGCGGCGATGCGTGATGCCGAGTCGCCCCAACGTTTCTAAGAACCGCGAGGAAGTGAACTGCGTGCCGTTGTCGGTTGTCAGCGTCAGGTTCTCTTCACGGCTGCCCTCGGGCAGCCGTGCCAGGACGGCTTGCTCTACCGCAGTCAGTGCATCTTCGGTTCGGCAACGGTGTGAGAGATTCCAGCCCACGATCTCCCGCGTGCAGCAGTCGATCACGCACACCAGATATGCCCAACCCACTGCCGGCCCCGCCCAGATTTTCGTCATGTCCGACTGCCAGATCTGATTCGGCTCGGCTGCTTCCACACGTCCCCACTCTTTCTTCCTGCGAGCCCGCAGACGACGGGAGCGCACCAGCAACCCACGTTCTCGCATCACCCGCAGGACACGCTTGCGATTCACCGGGAGGTTTTCTTTCCTTCGCAGCCACCAAGTCACGCGGCGATATCCATACGCGGGTTTTTCGCCGCACGCCACGACGATCTGTTCGTCGTAGGTCCGATCGGCCCGGCTGCCTCGCAGCTTCTTTCGGTAGTACAGACTCGATCGGCTGATGGCCAGAGTCGCCGCTACCAACGTGGCCGTGTAGCCCTGCGTTACCATCTCCCGCGCCTGGGAATGAACTGCACCGCAGCTCACTCCCCCACGACGTTTTTTAGGATTTCGATCTCCAGCGACTTCCGCCCCAACGTTCTCTCCAACTGCCGGATGCGATGGTCCTTTTCGGTTTCGGCCGCGGCAGCGCTTCTCCCCCCAAGCGCTGCCTTTGCTCCCTGCTCGGCTTCATCCTTCCAGCGATAGAACAGATTCGGAGCGATCCCGTGACGCCGACACGTCTCCGAGACGTTTCCGCTCTTGATACCTTCCTGCACGATCTGCCACTTCTCTTCCGGGGATCGATCTACGCG
>Ga0335073_10017252_pt1 | contig 10111 bp, 9 predicted proteins | sample Lox_Sample_22_FD_207093 | JGI IMG/M metagenome (GOLD analysis project Ga0335073, IMG submission 207093) | Soil microbial communities from Loxahatchee National Wildlife Refuge, Florida, United States - Lox_Sample_2.2 | ecosystem: Environmental > Terrestrial > Soil > Wetlands | place: USA: Florida... | reverse complement strand
CGCGTCGCGTTCGCCTGGCGGGCCATGGACGCCTTCTACGAGGAAGACGAGCGGATCGTCGGCCACGCCGCCGACATGTACCACCGCATCGACATCCGGCAGACCAGCCGCCACCTGGTCGCCCGCTCCGGTGACCGGGTCATCGCCGACTCCAGCCGCCCCCTGGCCTTGTACGAGTCCGGGTTCGCGCCCCGCTGGTACGTGCCGCGCGACGACATCGACGAGACCGCGCTCACCCCGGCCGCGGGCCAGACGTTCTGCCCATACAAGGGCCTGTGCAGCTACTACGACATCCAGGACTCCCGCCGGGCGGCATGGTCCTACCCGGACGCGCATACCGAGGTCCGGCGCATCTCCGGGCTGATCTCCTTCGAGCCGGACAAGATCGAGGTCTACCTGGACGGCACCAGGCAGCGGCTCGAGCCGGGCCAGGCCGTGGTCCCGCACGGCATCGACCGCGACCTCACCACCGGCGAGGCGTCCCCCGGCAGGCACGCATGACGCCGGTGCTGCTGTCGGTGAACGTCGGCAGGCCGCGCGATGTGTCCTGGCAGGGCCGGACCGTCTACACCGGGGTGTGGAAGCACCCGGTGGACGGCCCGGCGATGGTCCGGCGGCTCAATATCGACGGCGACGGGCAGGGCGACACCAGCGGGCACGGCGGCGAGCAGCGGGCCGTGCTGGTCTACCAGATCCAGTCCTACCGGCACTGGCAGCAGCACTTCGGGCGGGACGACCTGGGCTACGGCCAGTTCGGGGAGAACCTGACCGTCGAACCGGCCGACGCCTGCGACGTCCCGACCCGGTGGAGCTGCCGCTCCGGCGTCTGCCATACCTGCGTCACACCGCTGCTATCCGGCGAGGTCGCCTACTCCCCCGCTCCGCTGGAACCGCCGGCTGGCGGGGAAGTGCTCATCTGCTGCGCCCAGCCCGCCACCGACGTGGTCCTGGACATGTGAGGCCACCGGACCGCCATGGCCGGCACCAGGTGTCATGTCCAGCTGGAGGCTACCTCGATCAGGCTGAGCTCGTTGGCGCGAATGCGCTCGGGGTCGACGCCGAAGTGCGGCGGGTACAGAATCGCCCAGTCGACGACGTCGGCGTAGCGGCGCAGCTGGCTGGCGACGTCTTCCGGGGTGCCGAACACGGCCCGCTCGTCGGCCATCGCCTCCCCCGCGGCGATCACGCCGGGCACGTCGCCGCGGGCGAGGGCCTCGCGGGCCGCGACGCGCTCGGCGGCGAACTGGCCGTCCGGGAAGAGCGCGTCGTAGCCCTTCGGCGTGGCGTAGAAACCGACCTGGGCCGCGGCGTCCCGGCGCGCGGCGCGCGGCTCGGCGCTGGCCGAGGCGACGATCTGCGTGGTCATCCGCAACTGCGCCGCGTCCCGGTCTGCCTTGGCGGCGCCGCGGGCCAGCAGCGGGCGGGCGATGTCGCGCAGGTAGGCGGCCGAGGCGATCGTGTGCCCGACGAACCCGTCCGCGCACTGCCCGGCGACGCCGACCATGTGCTCGCCCACGCCCGCGGCCAGGATCGTCACGCTGTCGGGCAGCGCGGTGCGGTCGTAGTGCGCCATCGAGACGCGGTCGAACCTGCCTTCGTAGGAGAACGGGCCGCTGCGGTGCGCGATCAGCCGCCTGATCAGGTCGATCCGCTCCCTGACCTGCGGCGCGGGATGCTGCAGCGCGGTCCCGTGCCAGTCCTGGTTCATCCGGCGCGTGCTGCTGCCCACCCCCAGCACGAAGCGGCCGCCGGCGATCGCCTGGATGTCGGCGGCCGCCGACGCCAGGGCCAGCGGGGAGCGGGCGAACAGCGGGGTGACGCTGGTTCCGACGATCGGGGTCTCCGAGACCGCCGCGAACGCCGCCGCGCGGGTGAGGCTGCTCCGGTTGTAGTAATCGATCGCCCACAGCGAGTGCACGCCGGCCCGGTCGGCCGCCCGGACGATCCGCAGAGCGTCGGCCGGGTTCTCGTCCATGATCACGAGCCCGACCCGCATCGCGGTTCTCCCTTCGCCGGTACCTGTGTTTCCATCGAACATACGCCTCAGCCAGGGAGGAACGCTTATGGGAAGGCTCAGCGGCAAGATCGCGATCGTGACCGGCGCCGGCCGGGGCATCGGCCAGGCGATCGCCGGGAAGCTCGCCGCCGAGGGGGCGACCGTCGTCGTCACCGACCTGGACGAGGCGACCGCCAAGGAGACGGCGGCGGCCCTGCCGGGTGCCGTCGCACTCCGCGCTGACGTCACCGACCGCCAGGGCGTGCAGGCGATGGTCGGGCGGATCGCGGATCAGTTCGGTCGCATTGATGTCTTGGTCAATAACGCCGGCTGGGACAAGGCCAGTCCGTTCGTCGAATCCGAGCCGGCCGACTGGGACCGCGCGATCGCGGTCAACCTGTACGGCGTGCTGCACACCTGCCAGGCGGTCCTGCCGATCATGGCCGGGCAGGGCGCCGGGGCGGTGGTGAACCTGGGCTCGGACGCCGGCCGGGTGGGCTCGTCCGGCGAGGCGGTCTACTCCGCGGCCAAGGGCGGGGTCATCGCCTTCACCAAGTCGCTCGCCAGGGAGATGGCGCGGCACCAGGTCAGGGTCAACTGCGTCTGCCCCGGCCCCACCGACACCGCGCTGTTCGAGTCGTTCGCGGGGCCGAAGCTGCGGGAGGCCCTCACCAGGGCGATCCCGTTCCGGCGGCTCGGCCAGCCGGCCGACGTCGCCAACGTCGTCGCGTTCCTCGCCTCGGACGAGGCATCCTTCGTCACCGGCCAGACCGTCAGCGTCAGCGGCGGCCTCACGATGAGCTGAACCCCCAGCCGGGGCCCTTCAACCAGCCGAGGAGCAGTCCATGCAGTTCTCTGAGTACGAGCAGCTTCGCTTCGCGCGCCGGGACAATGGCGTCCTGCTCATCACCATGGACCGGGCGGACAAGTACAACGCCGCCGACGAGCAGATGCACGGCGAACTCGCTCGGGTCTGGGCGGAGGTCTCCGCCGACCGGGAAACCAGGGTCGCCGTGATCACCGGCGCCGGCAAGGCGTTCTCGGCCGGCGGCGACCTGGACATGGTCCGGCGGATGGCCGGGAACCAGGACCGCGTGGCGCACATGCTCTCCGAGATGAGCGACCTGGTCTACAACATGATCAACTGCGAGAAGCCGATCGTCTCGGCGATCAACGGCGTCGCCGTCGGCGCGGGCACCGTGGTGGCCCTGCTGGCCGACATATCGATCTGCGCCCTCGACGCCAGGCTCGGCGACGGCCACGTCAGGCTCGGGGTGGCCGCCGGCGATCACGCCGCGATCTTGTGGCCGCTGCTGTGCGGCATGGCCAAGGCCCGCTACTACCTGCTCACCGGCGAGATGATCACCGGCGAGGAGGCCGAGCGGCTCGGCATGGTCAGCAAGGCGGTCCCCCGCGATCAGGTGCTCGACGAGGCCCTGCGCGTCGCGGACAGCCTGGCCGCCGGCTCGCAGCCGGCGATCCGCTGGACCAAGCGGGCGCTGAACAACTGGCTCAAGATGGCCGGCCCCATCTTCGACCAGTCCGCCGCCTACGAGATGCTCTGCTTCATGGGCCCCGATGTCCTTGAGGGCGCGGCGGCGCTCACCGAGCGGCGCGCGCCCCGGTTCCCCTCAGCTCACCCGGCCCAGCCCGCCGTCTAGGAATACGGCCAGGAACCGCCTGTTATACGGGGTGGGGTACGCGGACCCCGACTCCGGAAGCAGGAAGAGCATGGGCACCATCGGGACTCCCGGCGCCGACAGCGCCGGCCATCATGTCAGCTTCCGCACCTCGTGCGGCCGGGAGATCCGGGTCAGCCGCCTGGTCCTCGGCGGCGGCCAGCGTCCGCCCCAGCGCGTGAGCCTGAACATCGGCGCCTCGTCCGAGGCGGGTGAGGGCACCTGGGCCGGGCTCACCCCCGCGGAGGCCCGGCGGCTCGCCGCGGCCCTGCTCATGCAGGCGACCGCGTGCGATCCCCTCCCGCCGCAAGCCTGAGGGAGGCGCCGCAAGCCTGAGGAAGGCGCCGCCTCCGCACCTTCGCACGCACGCCCAGCACATGCGACACTGGCACGGCGAGTGACAGGAGGGCTGAGAGATGGGCGAGCACATGCGCGTGGGCGCGCTCGACATGTGGGTCGAGCGCCAGGGGAAGGGGCCGGACGTCCTCCTGATCGCCGGGCTGGGCGACCCCGCGGAGGCCTGGCAGTTCCAGCTGGACGGGCTCGCGGACCGCTACCGGCTCACCGCCTACGACAACCGCGGGATGGGCCGCACGCCGCTGCCCGCCGAGCCGTTCACGGTGGCCACCATGGCCGATGACGCCGCCGCGCTGCTGCGGGCGCTCGACGTCCCCGCCGCCCACGTGGCCGGCTTTTCCGGCGGGAGCGCCATCGCGCAGGAACTCGCGCTCAGGCACCCGGGACTCGTCCGCAGCCTGGTCCTGATCAGCACCTGGGCTCGCGCGGACGCGTTCTTCCGGGCGGCGCTGAACTCCTGGCGCTGGCTGCCGGAAGTCGCGCCCAGCGAGCGGGCCTTCCTCGAGGCGTTCTACGTGTGGATCTACACCCCCCGCGCGCACGACGACGGCACGGTGGAGAAGATCATCGAAGAGGTGCTGGCCTTCCCGCACCAGCCGTCCACCGAGGCCATACAGCGCAGCATCGACGCCTTCCTCGCGCACGACACCGCCGGACGGCTCCCGCAGATCGCCGTGCCGACGCTGGTCCTGGCCGGCGAGCTGGATATGATCACCCCTCCGCGCTACGGCCGCGTCGTCGCCGACGGCATCCCCGGGGCCCGGTTCGAGGTCCTGGCCGGGGAGGCCCACCAGCCCTTCCAGGAGGTCCCCGGCCTGTTCAACGCGACGGTTGACAGCTTCTGGCGGCAGGTCGAAGCGCGCGGCTGATGTTCATCGACGGATCGGGCTTCCACGGAAGCCTGCGCCAGGCTTCAGCCGGGATGCGGGTGACGAGCTCCATGCTGGCCGGCGCCGCCGCCGGGGCGATCTCCTCACTGTTCATGCTGGCCACAGCGTCGATCCTGGTGGGATGGGACGTCGCCGTCGTGATCTACCTGGTCTGGGTGTGGAGCGCCGTGTGGCGGCTTGACCCCGCCGTGACCGCCCGGCTGGCGAAACGAGAAGATCCCAGCACGGCCGTGGCGCAGCTCGTGATAGTCAGCGCGGGTACGGCGATGCTGGGCGCGGTGGGCTTCGCGCTGCTCAAGGCGGGCCGGACCACGGGCGAGACGAAGACATTCCTGATCGCGCTGGGCGTGCTGAGCGTCGTGCTGTCCTGGATCGTGGTCCACACCGTGTACGCGCTGCAGTATGCCCGGGCCTACTACTCCGATCCGCCCGGCGGCATCGACTTCAACGAACAGGAACCGCCGACCTACACGGACTTCGCCTACTTCGCGTTTACCGTCGGGATGACCTTTCAGGTGGCCGACACCAACATCACGTCCAAGGTGATCAGGCGGGTAACCCTCCATCACGCGCTGCTGTCCTACGTGTTCGGCGCGGTGCTGCTGGGGCTGGTGATCAATGTGGTGGCCACCCTGCTCGGGTGACCGGCCGCGCTGATCACCCGCCTGGCCGCCGACCGGGTCGGCACGCCCAGCTTCGCGAGAATCGCCGAAACATGATGGTCGACGGTCTTGGCGGAGATGAACAGCTTCGCGGCGATTTCCGCGTTGGTGAGCTCGGCGCAGATCAGGTCGAGAACCTCGCACTCGCGCCGGGTCAGCCCGAACGGCCGCTCGCGCGTGGCCGCGTGCGGGCCGGCCGGGATCGAGCGGGCGCCGAGCGCCCGCAGGCGCTGCCTGATGATCCGGGCCGCGGGCTGGGCGCCCATCCTGGTGACGATGCGGAGGGCCTCGCGCAAGGCCTCCTCACCGGGTGCGTCGGCCAGGGCCATCGCCGCGTCGTACGGGCAGCCCAGGCGGGTCCAGACGTGAGCGGCGCTCACCAGGTCGCCGTCGAGCAGCAGCCGGTACGGCTCCGCCACCTCCCCGCGCGCCGGGCGCGGGGAGCCCGTGCGGCGCAGCCAGGCCGCGACCGCGCCACGATGCCAGGCGCCCGTGGTGGCGCACGCGTCGTCGGCCAGCTCGGCCTCGTGCCGGGCCGCGTCCGGCCTGCCCGCGAGCCAGTGCGCCTCGGCGCGGGCCAGCCGGGCCGGGACCTGCTGCTGCGGCTCGCCGGACGCGTCCGCGATCGCGGCCGCCTCGTCGAGGCACTCCCAGGCCCCGGGCTCGCCCTGCCGGGCCCGCATCACGCCCAGCCGGGTCAGCGCGCAGAGCCGGTTCGCCGGGGACGGGCCGGCCTCCACCAGGATCTCCGTGCTCAGCGCGATGGCCTCGTCCCAGCGGCCAAGGCGTTCCAGCATGTTGGACCGCTCGCCGCGCAGGCAGATCACGTACGTGGCGATGTCGTGCTCGTCGCAGTACGCCACGCCCAGCTCGAAGTACTTCTCGGCCTCGGCGAACTGCCGCTCATCGGCGTGAACGCCGCACAGGTTGGCGTAGGCGCGCGCCGCCTCGTGGTGATGGCCCCCGGCCAGCGCGATATCGAGGGCGTGGCGCAACTGCCCGGCCCAGTCCAGGCCCTTGACCGAGTTGCTGACGGCGTGGGTGTTGAGGGCGTCGCTGTAGACGTCCGTGGCGCCGAACCGGGTGGCCAGCGCCTGGGCCCGCAGGGCCAGGCCGATGGCGGCGTCATGGTCGGCGTACAGCATCCGCTGGTTGGCGTAGGTGGCGTAGGCCCGGGCGAGCTCGACGCTGGGCCCGAGCGCCTCCAGGGCCGACACCGCGGCTTCGGCGGCGGCGACGGCCTCGCGACCACGGCACATGTTCCACCTGATGCGGGACAGCCGCCGCAGCGCGTCCCCCTCCCGCAGCCGGTCGCCCGCCTCGCGCCACAGCGCCAGCGCGCGTTCCCCGGCGGTCTCGGCGTCGTGCCACCGGTCGAGCAGCGACACCGCGTCGGCGAGCCCTTCGTGCAGTCCGGCCAGCGTCGCCGGATCCGCGCCGCCGGAGAACCGCAGCGCCCGCCCGTACTGCGCGGCGGCTTCCCGGTGTGACCCCAGCCGGGCGGCCCGCCGCGCGGCGGCGGGCGCGTACCGCAGCACCGCCGAGGTGTCGCCCGCCGCCTCGGCGTGGAAGGCCATGCGGGCGTCGTCGGCGCACCCGAAGGAGCCCAGCGCGGCCAGCACCAGCCCGTGAACCGCCTGGCCCCGGTGCCCGGCGACCGCGTGCGCCACCGCCAGCCTGGCGATCTCATGGCGGAACCGGACCCAGCCGCCGTCGCCGACCAGCAGGCCGCTTTCCAGCAGCTCATCCAGGACCGGCGGCGGGCAGCCGGTGACCAGCTCCAGCAGCCGTGCCTCGACCCGCGAGCCGGTCAGCGCCGCGACGTCCAGCACCTCGCGCGAGCCGTCGCTCAGCCGGGCCGCCCGGGCCAGCACCGCGTCCCGCGCCGTCGGGGGCACCTCCGCCATGCCGGCCCGCAGCACCTCGGTCACGTAGAACGGGTTCCCGCCGGTCAGCCGGTACAGCTCGGGCGCGGGCAGCCCGCTCCCGCCCGCCAGTTCCCGCACCGCGTCCGGGGACAGCGGCGCCAGCCCGACGCGCCGGGTGCACCGCTGCGAGGCGAGATCACCGAGCGCGACGCGGAGCGGGTCGCCGGCGGCCAGGCCGTCGTCCCGGTAGGTGGCGATGAGCAGCACCGCGGCGTCGCGCAGCCGCCGGCTCAGGTAGCGCAGCAGGTCGAGGGTGGCCTCGTCGGCCCAGTGGATGTCCTCGACCACCACCACGTCCAGCACCTCGGGCGTGCTGAGCTGGCCCAGCAGCGCACGGAACAGCTCCTCGCGGCCGGCCCCAGCCTGGCAGGACTCCAGCAGCGCGCCGCCGAACTGGTCCGCGAGATCGAACAGCGGCCCGAGCGGGCGGGGCGTGAACAGGCCATCGCACATGCCCCACGACCAGCGAGCGTCCGGCAGGTCCCGGCGCAGCCGCTCCAGCAGCGCCGACTTCCCCACGCCCGCCTCGCCGCCGAGCAGGACCAGCCGCCCCTGGCCGGCCCCGGCCTGCGCCGCGTACCCGTTCAGCTGCGCCAGCGACGACTCCCGTTCCAGCAGCGGCGGAGCGATATCCCCAGCCGCAGGCCGGAACGCCCCGTCGGCCACCACGTCAACCGGTCCGCGAAGCCGTACTCCCATTCCCCCGTCCCGTTCCCCGCCGTCCCGGAAATCTGAACCTCTCTACCAAAACGGACGAAACGGCTGATCGGTTCAGGAATTCGCCGAGGCGCTGCTTGCCCCCAGACGGGTGGAACGGCCGGAAGTGGACGAGTTGCTGGATGCAGCTTGGTAAGCCCCGGGCATGATGGTGGCAGTCGGCTGTGCCTGGGAGGAACGCCCTGCTCGGTCTCGAACTCGTCGTGGTCCTCGGTGTGACGGTACTGGCGTGCGGCGTCCTGGCCCGCCGCGTCCGGGTCGCCCCGCCGGTGCTGCTGCTTGCCTGCGGCGCGCTGCTAGGTTTCGCGCCCGCGCTGCGCGGGGTGCACCTGCCGCCCGAGGTGGTGCTGCTGCTGTTCCTCCCCGCGCTGCTGTACTGGGAGAGCCTGACCATCTCGCTGCGGGAGATCCGCAGCAACCTGCGCGTCATCGTCTTGAACAGCACCGCGCTGGTCATCGCCACCGCCGCGGCGGTGGCCGCGGTGGCGCACGCCCTGGGGCTGGGGTGGGGGCCGGCCTGGGTGCTCGGAGCGGCTGTGGCGCCGACCGACGCGACGGCAGTGGGGACACTGGCCGGGTCGCTGCCGCGCCGCACGATCACGGTGCTGCGCGCCGAGAGCCTGGTCAACGACGGGACCGCCCTGGTCGTGTACGGCGTGGCCGTGGGCGTCACGGCAGGCCAGGAACGCCTGAGCGTGCCGCACATCGGCTGGCTGCTCGTCCTCGGATACGGCGGCGGGGCCCTGGCCGGAGCGGTGACCGGGTGGCTCGCCATCGGAGTCCGCCGCCGTCTGGACGACCCGTTCCTGGAGAACGTCGCCGTCATCCTGATCCCCTTCACGGCGTACCTGCTCGCCGAAGCGATCCACGCTTCCGGTGTGCTCGCCGTCGTGGTGTGCGGGCTCATGATGAGCCAGGCCGGCCCGCGCCTCGGGCACGCCGATACGCGCCAGCAGATGGAGGCGTTCTGGTCGCTGTCGGTGTATCTGCTCAACGGCGCGCTGTTCGTCCTGGTGGGGCTCGAGCTGCAAGCGGCGGCCCGCGGTCTGACCGGCACCGACCTGGCCCGCGCGCTGGCGGCGGTGGGGGCCGTCTCGCTGACCGTCATCGGGACGCGGTTTGCCTGGGTGTTCAGCGTGCCGTACGTGATCCGGGCGCTCGACCGCCGCCCGCAACAGCGGCTGCGCCGGGTCGGCCCGCGGGCCCGGGTGGTCAGCGCCGTCGCCGGGTTCCGCGGCGCGGTGTCACTCGCGGTGGCGCTCGCGGTGCCCGACACGGTCGCGTCGGGCGCGCCGTTCCCCGACCGCGACCTGATCATCTTCGTGACCGCCGGGGTCGTTGTGGTGACGCTAGTGCTGCAGGGGCTGCTTATGCCTAGTGTGGTGCGCTGGGCCCGGCTGCCCCTCGACACTTCTGCTCAGCAAGAGCTCCACTTCGCGGAGATCCTCGCCACCGAGGAGGCGATCGCCGCCATCCCGCAGCTCGCGTCCGACCTCGGCACCGAGCCCGAGATCGCCGACCGGGTCCGCCGCGAGTACGAAAAACACCTGCGCGTCCTGCATGCCAGCGACGACGGCGCCGACGACGAGCCGGCCCTGAGGTACGACCAGCAGTACACCGCGCTCCGCCTGGCCGGGATCGCGCATAAGCGCGCCACCATGGTCAGGCTGCGTGACCAGCGCCGCATCGATGACGCAGTGCTGCGCCAGGTGCAGAGAAGGCTGGACATCGAGGAGGTGCGCCTGTCCCGCCGGGGGGTGGCCGACTGACCTCGGCCCCAGGACGGCTGCGGGTTAGGTGCTCAAGCCGTCGATCAGGGCCTTGGTCACATCCCCGGTGGAGGCGGTGCCGCCCAGGTCGCGGGTGAGGACGCCGGCTGCGG
>Ga0335073_10017251_pt1 | contig 10111 bp, 9 predicted proteins | sample Lox_Sample_22_FD_207093 | JGI IMG/M metagenome (GOLD analysis project Ga0335073, IMG submission 207093) | Soil microbial communities from Loxahatchee National Wildlife Refuge, Florida, United States - Lox_Sample_2.2 | ecosystem: Environmental > Terrestrial > Soil > Wetlands | place: USA: Florida... | reverse complement strand
GTGTCCTAGGCCGCTAGACGATGGGGGCTCGACGGCCATTCGCCGCCGTGACCCGTGGCGCCCGCCGTCGGGGACCGCCCCAGCATAGGGGACGAACCACGGTGCCGGCAAAGCGCATTGACCAGATGCCGATCTTCACCGAGCGGTGCCTGGCGCCGGAGAATGCGCGCCACCACTTTTGGTAGATTTTGAGATGCAATACGAAGTTTCAGGACCACGACACGGCACGGCCGACCAGCCGCGGGGCGATCCGCGGCCTGCCCGCTCGGACCAAGCCGGTGCCTGGAGCCCCGGCCCGGGCCCTGATAACCGCCTGCGTGCCTAGACCCGGCGATTCTTGTTGACCAGGTTCTCGGCGATCGAGGACTTCTCGCCTTCCTCAGGGATCACCACCCACGCCGCCAGGTAGGCCAGCGCGCCGAAGCCGCCCGTGAAAACGGTGATCACGGCCAGGATGACGCGGATCACATTCGCATCGATGCCGAAATACTGGCCAAGTCCCGAGCACACGCCCGCCACGATGCGGCCGTCACGCGTGCGCACCAGCATCTTGCCGCCGTTCATGTCGCTCATAGCTGCCATCATGCCCGATCAGGCTGCCGGTAACGACAGTTCAGCGACGACCCGCATACCCTGTCGCGAAGAGACAAGAAAGGATCGGCCATGCCGCCAAGCACCGACAGCGCTCCCACGGACCTGCTCCGAATCGACGACGAGCTGAGCGACGAGGAGCGCCTGGTTCGCGACACCGTCAGGGACTTCGCGGCCGACAAGATCATGCCGTACATCGCCGACTGGTTCGAGGCCGGGACCCTCCCCCGTGAGCTGGCCCCGGAGCTCGGCAAGCTGGGCCTGCTCGGCATGCATCTCAAGGGCTACGGCTGCGCGGGCATGGGCCCTGTCGCCTACGGCGTGACGTGCCGCGAGATGGAGGCCGCGGACTCCGGGCTTCGCAGCCTGGTCTCGGTGCAGGGCTCGCTGGCGATGTTCCCGATCTGGAAATACGGCTCCGAGGAGCAGAAGCAGGAGTGGCTGCCGCGAATGGCGGCAGGCGAGGCGATCGGGTGCTTCGGCCTCACCGAGCCCGATCACGGCAGTGACCCGTCCAGCATGAAGACAAAGGCCAAGAAGATTCAGAACGGGACCGACTGGGCCCTATCTGGCAGCAAGATGTGGATCACCAACGGGTCCATCGCCGACATCGCCGTGGTCTGGGCGTCGACCGAGGACGGGATCCGGGGGTTCCTCGTCCCCCGCGGCACACGCGGATTCACCGCGCGCAACATCCACAAGAAGCTCTCGCTGCGCGCGTCGGTGACCTCGGAACTGCACTTCGACGACGTGCGGCTGCCCGCCGACGCCGTGCTGCCCGGTGTGACCGGGCTGAAGGGGCCGCTGTCCTGCCTGTCCGAGGCCCGGTTCGGGATCGTCTGGGGGGTGACCGGGGCGGCGCGGTCGTGCTACCTGGCCGCCGCGGAGTACGCGCGCACCCGGGAGCAGTTCGGGCGCAAGATCGGGGGGTTCCAGCTGACCCAGGCCAAGCTGGCGTGGATGCTCGCCGACCTGTCCCGGGCTCAGCTGCTCGCGCTGCACCTCGGACGCTTGAAGGAGGCCGGAAAGATCACCCCGGAGCAGGTCAGCCTGGGCAAGATGTCCAACGTGCGGACCGCGATCGACATCGCGCGGCAGGCGCGCACCGTGCTTGGCGCCAACGGCGTGACTCTGGAGTACCCGGTGATCCGGCACGCGAACAACCTGGAGTCGGTGCTCACCTACGAGGGCACCGAGGAGATCCACGCGCTGGCCCTGGGCCAGGCCATCACCGGTATCTCGGCCTACCGCTGAGCGACGGCTTACGGTGAGCGAGGTCGCCGGCGCTCCCGCAAGCACGATGAGCGGGGGGCTCGCGGCGCTGCTCGGGGACGTCGCCGCCGGCCGGTACCCGCCCGCCGATGGAAATGTCACGGTCATGCCGCAGCCCACGCCGCGGGATGCGGGCGTGCTCGCGTTCACCGCGCACTCCGTGGTGTTCGCCGACGCCGACCCGGCCTGGGTGCGCGGCCTGCTCACGCCCGGAGACCTCTCGGCACCGCTGCTGCCGGCGTTCCTGCAGTCCTTGTCCGGACGGCTCGGCCGCGGGGTGAACAGCACCGACATGCTGTGCGTGGCCATCGCCAGGCCCGGCCCGCCGCCGATCACGCTGAACCCGGCCCCGGCTGCCGATCACCCGCGGGTGGCCCGGGCCTTGCGCCACCGGGACGACGTCCGGATCTGGGAGGTGCCGGGCGGAGTTCTCACCCTCGGCCGCGGCGTGGCCGGGCGGTGGGAGGTCGCCGTCGAGATTGATCCGGGCTGCCGGGGCCGGGGCCTTGGCCGGATCCTGGTCACCGCGGCCAGGCACCTGCTGCCGGAGGGCACGCCGGTGTGGGCTCAGATCGCGCCGGGCAACGCGGCCAGCGTCCGGGCCTTCCTCGCTGCCGGGTACCGCCCCGCCGGCGCGGAGGTGCTGTTCCCGGTGACGCCCTGACCGGCGGGCATCAGGAGCACGTCAGGGGCGGAGAACGATCTTGCCGTGGGTGTGGCCGTGCTCCAGCTCCCGGTAGGCGTCCTGGACCCGGTCGAGCGGGTAGACGTTGGCGATCGGCACTTCGAGCTTGCCCCGGTCGATCAGGCTGGCCAGCTCGCCGAGCACCTCGGCGCTGGCCCCGGCCGAGTTCCCCTCGACCTTGACCCCGTAGGCCTTCTGGGCCGAGAAGTCGGCGATGGTGTCGATGCGCTCCGGCCGGACGCCCAGTTCCAGGGCCAGCTCGACGTAGCCGCCGCCCACGGTGTCCAAGAACGCGTCCACCTGGCCGCCCGCGACGGCCTGGATGCGATCGGCAACGCCCTCGCCGTAGCTGACCCCGATCGCGCCGTGGCTGGCCAGCCACGCGTGGTTCGCCTCGCTGGCCAGGCCGATCACGCTCGCCCCGGCGTCGCGCGCCAGCTGCACGGCGATCGAGCCGACGCCGCCCGCGGCGCCGGAGATCACCACCGTGTCTCCGGTGCTGAGCGATACGGCCCGGACCATCGCGTAGGCGGTGGTGCCCACCACGAACACGGCACCCGCCGCGTCCCACGAGACTCCGGGCGGCTTGGACACCAGGTGCCCCACATCGACCACGACCAACTCGGCATGGCTGGCCCGGTTGTCCGTGTATCCGATCACCTCATCGCCCACGGCGAATCCGGTGACGCCCTCGCCGACCTCCTCGACCACGCCAGCCAGGTCGCTTCCCTCACCGGACGGGAACGTGGTCGGCCATCGCTCGGCCAGTGCCCCGCTACGGATCTTGGCCTCACCCGGGTTGATCCCCGCGGCCCTGACCCGGACCAGCACCTCGCCGGCGCCGGGCGCCGGCCGGTCCACGTCGACCACATGCAGTACGTCAACGTCGCCGTACTCGTCGAACCTGACCGCCTGCGGCATGATCGGTCTCCCTCCGACTCCCTCCGACATCGCTGGGACATCGCCGAGACCACGGAAAACCTCGGCCCGCATGGATCTATGCCCATTCGGCCGCCCAGGCCGGCGGGTGCGACGATGGTGCCCGTGAGCGACAACGCCCCGCAGATCAGCGATGACCAGGCCGCCTCGCGGTTCGAATTGGACGCCGACGGCTTCCTCGCCGAGCTGATCTACCGGCGCAACGGCAAACGCCTGGTGCTCATCCACACCGGGGTTCCGCCGGAACTGGAGGGGCGGGGCATAGGCGGCCGGCTGGTGGCGGCCGCGATCGACCGGGCCGTCCGGGACGGCTTCACGATCGTGCCACTGTGCCCGTTCGCCCGCGCCTGGCTGGAACGGCACCCCGGCGAGGCCGCGCGGGTGCCGGTCGACTGGGGCGACGGAACCGGAGGCTGAGCCGTGGGCTAGGCCCTTCCGCTGCCCCGCAGCAGGACGTCTGCCACGAGCGCCGGATCGTCGGTCATCGGCACATGACCGCAGCCGGGCAGGCGCACCAGCCGGGCCCCGGGCAGCCGGGCCTTCACCAGCCGCGCCTGTCCCGGGAAGAGCAGGCGGTCGCGCGAACCCCAGCCGATCGTCACCGGCACGCCGTCCGGGACGCGGCCAGTGAAGTTGTTGATGCCGGCCAGGACCAGGTTGATGGCCTCCCGGGCGGCGACGAACGAGGTGATGTCGCCCAGGGCCTGCTCCGGGCTCAGCCGCGCCGGCCTGCTCACGATCGCGCTGAACACCACGGCGCGACCGACGGCGCTCCGGGCCAGCGCCGGAGCCAGCGGCCGGGTTCGGGCCCCGGTCGCCTCCATGACCTTGAAGACGCCCCAGCCGTAGAGCATCTCGCCCCGGCCGCGCCAGAACCCGGCCGGCGAGAGCGCCGTGACCGTCGCCGCCCGGCCGGCCACGCCGGCCTCCAGCGCGAGCCGGCCGCCCAGCGAGTTGCCGGCGAAGTGCGGCCGCTCCACCGCCAGGTCGTCCAGCAGCGCGGTCACCGCGTCGAGCATGACGGCCAGCACCGGCCTCCCGTCTGCTCGGAGCGGCGGAGACTCGCCGTGCCCGGGCAGATCGACCAGGATGACGTCACGGTGCGGGGTTAGCCGGTCGAGGACCGCGCCCCAAGCTTGCCGACGGTGCCCGACGCCGTGCAGCAGCACCAGCGGCGGACCGCTTCCGTGTCGTTCGTAGGCCAGCCCCACCGACGCTCCCTACTCGCGGGTAACAATACCGGATGTTACGCCGGGAGCGTTTCGGGCGCTACGCGCCGACCGCGTACAAATTGTTGTCGATGCTGCCGAAGTAGACGATGCCGTCGGCCACCGCGATCCCGGACTCGATCGGACCGTCGGTCGCAAAGGCCCAGATCTTGTCGCCATGCCTGGCGTCAAGCGCGTACACATGGTTGTCGGAGCTGCCGACGTATACGCGCCCGTTGGCCACGGCGATCCCGCTCTGCACCTGACTCTGGGTCGCGAACTTCCAGACCAGGTCGCCGTTGCTGGCGTCCAGGGCGTAAACGTTGTCGTCGCCGGAGCCGAAGTAGACGATGCCGTCGGCCCCCGCGATCCCGGACTCGACCGCGCCGCCTGCCGGGAACGCCCAGGCCGTGCGGCCGCTCCTGGCGTTCAGGGCATAGAGGTGCTGATCGTCGCTGCCCGCGTACACGATGCCGCGCGCCACCGCGATGCCCGATGACATCGGGCCGTTGGCGGAGAAGCTCCAGATCACCGCGCCACTGTCGTCGCGCAGCGCATAGACCTCGTCGTTGCTGGCCCCCACGTACAGCACGTGGCCGGCCAGGGCGATGCCATGCGGCCCGGAGCCGGCCTGCACGTACTCCCATTTCTTCGCCCCGTTGCTGGCGTTAAGCGCCACGACGACGATGCCGAGCGCGCCGCTGTAGACCGTGTTCCCGGCGGCCAGGACGCCCGCCGCGGCGATGCTGTTGGTCTGATAGGCCCAGATCTTGCGGCCCTGGCCCGCGCTCAGGGCGTAGAGATTGCCGTCGTAACTGCCCGCGAAGACGGATCCGCCCGCCACCGCGATGCCCGAGCTGACGTTGCCGTTGGTCGGGTAGTCCCAGACCCGGCTCCCGTCGCTCGCGGTCACGGCGTAGACGTTGTGATCCGAGCTGCCGAAATACACGACGCCGTTGGAAACCACCACCGACGAACCGATGGAGCCGCCAGTGGAGAAGGCCCAGACCTTCTTGCCCGAGGCCACAGTTCCGGTGGTGGTCGTCCGCTTCGAGCTGGACCCTATCGCCTTCGGCGCGTGCTTCTTGCCCGGGCTTGCTGCGCCGCTGCGGGTGAGCTCCCAGGCGGCTCCGCCGGCGCCCGCCGCCGCCGTCAGCCCCAAGGCGAGGAGCAGGCCGCGGCGGGTCGGGCCGTTCCGGGGGCCGCCGCCGTCCGCCATGTCCCCGGGCAGTCCCGGGTAGGCTGACGGGCCGACAATGCCGTCGCCGGGGGCGAGCCGGGCGGTCGGGCCGGGGTCAGCCATCTCGGCCGGGGGCACAGCGGACCCGGCCGGCGGCACGGCGGACCCGGCCGGCGGCAGTACTGACACGCCCATGGGCGCCATGGATCCGGCCGGCAGTGCCACGGATCCCGCCAGCGGTGCCACGGATCCCGCCAGCGGTGCCACGGACCCCGCCAGCGGTGCCACGGGGCCCGCCGGCTCGGCTGTGGAACTCGCAGTCAGCGCGGATACGGCGCTCGCGGCCGGCCCGGGCCGCGCGTCGGTCACCATCGGCCCCGCCGCGGCCACCGTCGGGACGCCAGGGCCGCTCGACGGCGGCGGCGCGGGCGCCGACGGCGGCGCCGCGGCCGCGTGTGACGGTGCCGGCGCAGGCGGGGCGGGAACCTCGGTGCTGAGCCGGTCCTGGAACGAGCCGATGAGGCGGGTCACCGCGTCGGGCCAGAACGACGTCAGCCCGGCGCCCGCATCCGGCCCGAGGGCGCCGGTAACCTCGTTGACCAGCCACGCCAGCGTGGCACGCTCGCCGGGCACCTTGACCAGGCAGGCCGCCACGAGTTCTCGCAGGCCGCGGGGAACCCGGTCGAGCGCCGGCTGGGCGTGCACCAGGCGGTAGAGCACGGACGCGAGATGCCCGTCCCCGAACGCGGTGGCGCCCGTCGCGGCGAACACGATCACGCAGCCCAGGGAGAACACGTCGCTCTCCGGCCCCACCCGTGCGCCCTCCGCCTGCTCCGGCGACATGAACGAGGGCGTGCCCGTGACCAGGCCGGTCGAGGTCATCCTGGTGCCCTCGACCGCCGCGGAGATGCCGAAGTCGATCACCCGCGGGCCGTCGGTGGCCAGCAGGACGTTCGCCGGCTTGAGATCCTGGTGCACGAGGCCCGCGGCGTGCACCGCCTGCAGCGCCTCGACTAACCCGGCGGTCAGCTTCCACACCGAAGGCTCGGGCAGCGGCCCGGCCGCTTCGACCGCGTCGGCCAGCGACGGCCCCGGCACGAACGCGGTCGCCAGCCAGGGCGGATCGTCGTCCGGGCCGGCGGCCATCACCGGAGCGGTGTAAGCGCCGCTCACCGCCTTGGCCGCGGCGACCTCTCGGCGGAACCGGGTGCGGAACATCGAGTCTTTGGCGAGTTCGGGGTGGATGACCTTCACCGCGACCGGGCGGCCCGCCGGGGAGTAGCCAAGAAACACCCGCCCCATGCCGCCTGAGCCCAGCCGGGCCCGTAGCCGGTACGCCCCCACCTGCCGCGGATCTCCTGCAACCAGCGATTCCACGTTTCCGCTCCCATCCCCGCGCGGGTTGCGACACCCCTGACACGTTGCCGGAGGCGGATGTGTTCAGCCGGCTTTGGGCGGCATTTACGGTGGCATCATGAGCAGGCCGCGTCCGAGCCGGGCGGTCGGCGGGCTGATCGGCCTGTCGCCACGGCGCAAAATTCTTGTGGCCGGTGTTGGCCTGCTCGTGGCCGCCGTGGCCGTCGTGGCCGCGGTGGCGATCGTCGCCGCCGTCGGCGGGCGGGCCGCGCGGGCCGGCCCGTCCGGCTTCCCGCCGCAGGACCGGCCCGGCCCGGTTCTGCTCGTGCCCGGCTACGGCGGCCAGACCGGTTCGCTGTCCGTGCTGGCCGCCCGGATCCGGTCCGACGGCCGCGCGGCCACCGTCGTGCGCATGCCCGGCAACGGGACCGGAAACCTGAACGCCGACGCCGCGGCGCTGAACGGGGCGGTCAACCGGGCCCTGAACGGCGGGGCGCCGTCGGTGGACGTGATCGGATACTCCGCGGGCGGTGTCGTGGTGCTGCTCTGGGCGCGCGAGGATGACGGCGCGACCAAGGCGCGGCGGGTGATCACCCTCGGCTCTCCGTTCCACGGGGCCTCGATCGCCGCCGGGGCGGAAGGGTTCGTGCCCGGCGCGTGCCCGGTGGCCTGCCAGCAGCTGATGCCGGGCAGCCGGCTGCTGGCCGGCCTCGATGCCACGCCGGTGCCCGCCCGGCCGCCCTGGCTGTCGCTGTGGACCACCGATGATCAGGTGGTCACGCCGCCCGGCTCGGCCCGTCTGCCGGGCGCGATCAACGTGCCGGTCCAGTCGCTGTGCCCGAACGCCCGGATCAGCCACGGCCAGCTGCCGACGAATCCTGTGGTCACCGCGATCGTGCTGCAGGCGATCGGATCCGGTCCGTTCCGGTCCCCGACCGCGGCCGACTGCGTCAGCTCGTAGCGAGTTCGTCGCCAACGTGCAGGCCCCACCGGCCGGTGCGGCACATCACGACCAGGCCGACCGCCGCGGCGAGCAGCACTGCCGGGGTCACGCCCTGCACGATGCCGTGGTGCAGGGCGCCGATCAGCGAGTTCAGCATGGCGTTCGGGTTCCCGGGGATATTGGCCAGCGTGCCGGCCGCGAGGCGGGCCAGCACCAGCCAGTCCAGCCGGGAGGCCGGGTAGAGCAGGAGCAAGCAGATGATCATGGCGTCGTACCACGGGTACTGATACGGCCAGATGAACAGCCACGCAACGCTCAGCGCCATGGCCGCCCAGAGCTCCGGCCGTCCCGGGATGGCCTGCGGCATGCGGCGTAGCACCAGAACCGCGACGCCAATGACGATCACGGCCGCGATCACCGCCAGGAACGCGCGCAGACCCGGGATGAGCAGGAAGAAGTGATACATGCTGTCCGCGCTGGCGCCGTTACGGCGCGAGGCCAGGGCGTGCAGGGCCGGGATGCCGAACCAGGCATAGCTCGGGACCAGGACCACCAGCGCCCCGGCGGCGGCGACCGCGAGCCGGCCGATCGAGTCGCGCAGGACCCAGGCCACGCCCAGTCCGTAGATCGCGTAGTTGACCTTGATATCGGCGGCCGCCCCGATCAGTGCGCCGGCGGCGATCAGCCGCAGCAGCCCGGGCGGGGCGCCTTCCGCGCGCTGGCCCAGCGCCAGCAACCCCAGCAGGCCGAGGGCCGCGGCCAGCACGTCAAGATGCCCGGACGCGACCACGTCCCAGAGCAGCAACGGGTTGATCGTCCACAACAGGTGAGCCCGCAGCCGGCCGGCCGGGTCCGCGCGCAACCGGCGATCGGCGACGAACGCCACCAGCGCGAAGGCCAGCGCGTTCCACAGCTTCAGCCAGAACGTGATTCGCGCCGCGGACAGGCCGCCGAGCTTGGCCGCCAGGAACTGCTCAAAGGTGGCGAGCGGACCGTAGACGCTCACGAATTTCCGCCACGGGCCCGGGATCGCCCTGGAAAACGCGTTGTGCATGTGCAGCAGATGTTCCGGCTTCATGACGTACGGGCTGTGGCCCAGCACCGCGATCCGGCCGTAGGCGGCGTAGTCGAGCGCATCGTTCGACCCCGCCACCGGAAGCACGGTCAGCGCCACCACGGCGACCGCCGCCGCGATGAGCACCACCCGGACGCTCGGCCTGGCCCCGCGCCGGACCGCGATCAGGCCGGCGATCACGCCGCCCGCGCCGAGCAGAGTCGCGATCCACAGGGCGACGGACATCGCGTTGACGGAGGCCGATGCGGACGCGACGCCCCAGGGCGGCCCGAGCGCGGGCAAGACAAGGCGCGGGCTGTTCCAGCCGTTCCGTAGCACCGAGGCGGCGATCATGATGAGGATCGAGCCGCCGATTCCGGCGCCGGCCAGCCCGGTCAGCAGGCGCGTCCGCTCCGGCGCGGGCGCGACCGGGTCGGCGGCGGGCGATCCCTCGCCCGCCGCGGTGACGCTGCGCATGCGACTGCTCCTAGGGGCTGGCCATCGCCGCGCCGACGGCGGGAGGCGAGCCCATCGTATTCGGGAGAAATGCGGCGGCCGGCCGGTCCGCCCGGTGACCATCCGGATTTTGCCGTCTGATTACCTGAATATAAGCGTTTACCCAGGTCCGCCCGGCTAGGTGCCGCACTCGGTGTTACCCAGGTCCGCCCGGCTAGGTGCCGCACTCGGTGTTACCCAGGTGCGCCCGGAGCCGGGCTGGGTGCCAGGGTCAGCTGGTGATGTCCTTGGTGGCGAAGTTGGCCCAGGCCGCGCCGAGCAACACGACGACGTAGACCCCCTGCACGGCGAACCCGCGCTCGATGTTGCGCCAGAGGATCGGCTCGCGGAAGAAGTCGACCCAGGCCAGCCAGTACCTAGTGGGCAG
>Ga0335073_10017250_pt1 | contig 10111 bp, 7 predicted proteins | sample Lox_Sample_22_FD_207093 | JGI IMG/M metagenome (GOLD analysis project Ga0335073, IMG submission 207093) | Soil microbial communities from Loxahatchee National Wildlife Refuge, Florida, United States - Lox_Sample_2.2 | ecosystem: Environmental > Terrestrial > Soil > Wetlands | place: USA: Florida... | reverse complement strand
TGCGTCCATCCGGGCTCGGTCTACGACGCGATCTCGGCGCGCATCGCCGAGGATCTCGGCTTCGAGGTCGGCATGTTCGCCGGCTCGACCGGCTCGCTGTCGGTGCTGGGCGCGCCCGACATCATCGTCCTGACCCTGACCGAGTTCGCGGCCCAGGCCTATCGCATCAACCGCGCCGGCAAGCTGCCCCTGATGGTCGACGCCGACCACGGCTACGGCAATGCGCTCAACGTCAAACGCACGGTCGAAGAGCTCGAGAGCGCCGGCGTCGCCGCGCTCACCATCGAGGACACGCTGCTGCCGCGGCCGTTCGGCGACGGCAAGACGCGCCTGATTCCGATCGAGGAGGGCGTCGGCAAGATGAAGGCCGCGCTCGCCGGCCGGCAGGATCCCAAGCTCGTGGTCGCCGGCCGCACCGGCGCGGTTGCGGTCACCGGGGTCGAGGACGCGATCGCGCGGGCGCGCGCCTACGAGGCCGTCGGCGTCGACGCGATGTTCTTCTCGGGGGTCAAGACGCGCGCCCAGCTCGAGGCGATCCACGCCGCGATCAAGATCCCGATCCTGCTCGGCAGCATCGAACCCGAGCTCAGCGACAAGGACTATCTGAGCGCGCAGGGCGTGCGCATCGCGCTGCAGGGCCATCTGCCCTTCGCCGCGGCGGTCAAGGCGGTGCACGACACCTTGAAGGCGCTGCGCGACGGCGTGCCGCCGAAGCAGATCCAGGGCGTCGCCTCGGCCGAGCTGATGAAGCAGGTCACCCGCGGCGCCGACTACGACCGCTGGACCAAGGAGTTCCTCGGCGGTTAGGCGACCACCGCGGCGCGCTGCGGGGGGCGTGCGACGAAGGCGACAACGATCGCCGCGAGCGACAGCGCGGCAAAGCAGTGCAGCGAGGCCGTGTAGTCGCCGGTGAGGTCGCGCAGCGCGCCCGACAGCGGCGGCCCGGCGGCCTGCGCCAGCACCTGCACGAACAGCGCGAGGCTGCGGATCGCGCCGTAGCTCCGCCGGCCGAAATACTCGGCCCAGGCGACCGGCACCAGGGTCAGCACGCCGCCGATGCCCGCGCCGAACAGGCACGCTCCGATGTAGCCGTCGCGCGGCGTCGCGATCGTCGTCATGACCAGCGCCGCGGCGGCGAACAGCGCGCCGAACACCGCCAGCGGATAGCGGATCGGCAGGCCGCGCGGCAAGAACCCGCACGCGAGGCTCGTCAGCGCCGACATCGCCGAGAACGTGCTGACGATGGTCGCCGCGGTGTCGGGCGCGATCCCGCGTTCGATCAGGTTCGCCGCCTGATGCAGGCTCAAGCCCGCCTGCGTCGGGTAGACCAATGCGGTGTAGAGCGCGAGCCACCAGAACGCGGGTGTGCGCAGCGCCTGGGCGCGCGTGAAGCTCGGCTCGTCGTCCGACGCGTCGTGGGCGCGCGGCGGCGCCTGTGACGTCGCGATGCGGTCGGGCACGAGGCCGAGGTCCTCGGGCTGGCGAACCAGCAGCAGCCACACGGGCGCGAAGCCGATGATCAGGACGGTCACGCCGATCGCGAGCCAGCCGGCGCGCCAGCCGTGCAGCGTGATCGCGAGCTGGGCGATCAGCGGCAGCGCGACCAATCCCAGGCTCTGGGCGAACGACGCGGTCGCGTTGGCGAAAGCGCGGCGCGCGACGAACCAGTTGTTGAGCGCACCGTAGATGCCGAGGTCGAACGGTCCGGCCCAGATCATCCGCGCGAAGCAGAACACCACGTAGAACATCAGCAGCGACGATGTCAGCGACAGCGCCATGCATGCGATGCCCGAGCCCAGCACGGCGAGGCACAGCACCAGGCGGGCGCCGCGGCGATCGAGCACCGGCCCCAGCAGCGGCGCGGACAAGGCACCCAGCACGCCGCCCAGCGAGATCACGCCCGACAGCCCCGCGCGCGACCAGCCGAACTCGTGCGTCATCGGCTCGACGAAGATCGACAGCACCGCGTTGGCCGGCCCCTGGCGCGCGAAACCGGCGCAGCACACCGCCGCGAGCACGAGCCAGCCATAATAGAACGGCAGGCGCGCGATCAGCAGGCGGGGCACGGTCGACGGGGGCATGGCCGCGCACGAAGATAGAGCAAACGCGCCGCGTGTCGACGCCGGCCGTCGGTTTCGATGTCCGCCCATGTGCCGATTCGCCGATGGTGCTTGACGCGCCGGTTCCGGCGATCAGACTGCGGCTGCGATCAGCGCGCGACGCAAACCAGGCGCGCGACGCCTGCGAGGAGGGGCACACCATGACGATGTCATCGAGCCTGGCGCCATGGGCGCCGCGCGTGTTGTCGATTCTGCGGCTGATCGCCGGCCTGCTGTTCCTGGAGCACGGCCTGGTGAAGCTCGCCGGCTTCCCGGGTCCGGGGCCGGCCAACATGACCACGCTGCTCTATGCGGCCGCGCTGATCGAGACGATCGGCGGTGCGTTGGTCGCGGTCGGACTCTTCACGCGGCTGGCCGCCTTCATCATGTCGGGCGAGATGGCGGTCGCTTATTTCCTGCGTCACGCGCCGCAAGGCTTCTTCCCGATCCTCAATCACGGCGAGGACGCGATCCTCTACTGCTTCATCTTCCTCTACCTCGCGGCGGCGGGCGGCGGCGCCTGGAGCCTCGATCGCGGCATGCGCCGCGTCGACTGAGCCGGAGCGCCGCTACTCCGCCTTGATGCCGGCCTGCTTGACGACCTCGCCCCACTTCGCGGTCTCGGTCGCAAGGTAGCGGGCGAACGCGGCGCGCTCCATCGGGCGCGCGTCGGCGCCCTCGGTCGCGAAGCGCCGTCTCGTCTCGTCGGAGGTGAGGATCGCGTTGATCTCGCGGTGCAGGCGCTCGACGATGTCCGCCGGAGTGTGCGCGGGTGCCATCACGCCCCACCAGTTCTCGGCCGCGAAACCGGGCAGCCCCGACTCGTCGATCGTCGGCAGGTCGGGCTCGGTCGCCACGCGCGTCGTGCCGCTGACCGCGATCGCCTTGAGCTGACCGCCGCGCATCAGCGGCAGGCACTGGATCAGGGTCGCGAAGGTCATCTGCGCCTGGCCGGCCGAGACATCCATCATCGCCGGTGCGCCGCCCTTGTAGGGCACGTGCACCATGTCGACCTTGGCCTGGATGCGGAACAGCTCGCTCGCGAGATGCACGAGGCTGCCGATGCCGGCGGTCGCGTAGTTGAGCTGGCCCGGCTTGGCGCGCGCGAGCGCGAGCAGGTCTCCGACCGAGGCGACCGGCAGGCTGGGCGTGACGAGCAGCGCCAGCGGGCCGCCGCCCAGCATCGCGACCGGCTCGAACGCGGTCGCCTGGTCGTAGGGCAGATGCTTGTAGAGCGCCGGGTTGTAGACGAACGACGCCGAGATCAGGAGCAGCGTGTAGCCGTCGGGCGCCGCGGCCGCCACCACGGCGGCGCCGATCGTCGCGCCGGCGCCCGGGCGATTGTCGACGAACACCTGCTGACCCAGGCGCTCGCCGAGCTGCGCCCCGATCATGCGCGCGACGATGTCGTTGCTGCCGCTGGGCGGGAACGGCACGATCAGGCGCACCGGCCGTGCCGGCCACGTCTCGGCCGCCGCGCTGTGCGCCAGCGCGAATGCGAGCACCGCCAAGCCGATCTTCGCGATCCACCGCATCGACACGTTCCTTCCGTTGCTCCCGAAGACTGTCATTGCGAGCGCAGCGAAGCAATCCAGAGAGCGGCCGAGATCGACTGGATTGCTTCGTCGCTGCGCTCCTCGCAATGACGTCGTAGAGTGAGGCCGAGAACACCGGGGAGGACGACATGGCGGCGCCGACCATCGACAACCCGATCCTGGATCGCATGCGCGCGGGGGACGCCGCGCTCGGCATGAGCGTGCGGCTCGGCCGCTCGGGCGACATCGCGCGCATCGCCAAGTCGACCGGGCACGACTTCATCTTCATCGACATGCAGCATTCGCTGTTCTCGCTCGAGACGGTCGGCCACATCGCGCAGACCGCGCTCGCCTGCGGCATCTCGCCGTTGGCCCGCGTGCTCGGCGTCGACGATCCCGTCACGCCGCTGCTGCTCGACAACGGCGTCACGGGCATCGTCTTCCCCGACGTCGGTACGCCGGAGCAGGCGCGCCGCGCGGTCGACCGCGCCAAGTTCCCGCCGGTCGGCAAGCGCTCGGTCGCCGGCGGCTATCCGCAGTTCGATTTCCGCCCGACACCGGTCGCCGACGCGGTGCGCGCGCTCAACGAGGCGGCGCTGGTGGTGTGCATGATCGAGACCGTCGAGGGCCTCGCCAACGTCGAGGCGATCGCCGCGGTCGAGGGCGTCGACGTGATCCACGTCGGCGCCAACGATCTGCTGACCGCGATGGGCAAGCCGGGCAAGTTCGGCGACCCCGAGATCATGGCGGCGATCGACAAGGTGATCGCGGCGGCGCTCAAGCACGGCAAATACGCCGGGGTCGGCGGCGACCGCCACGTCGAGCGCCAGGTCGGCTTCATCCGCAAGGGCGCGCGTTTCCTGACCACCCAGACCGACATCGGCTTCCTGGTCGCCGAGGCCTCGCGCGTGACCGGTGAGCTGCGTCGTGCGCTGGGCGGCTGAGGCTCCGCTGCGTTTCGATCCGCGTTTCGCCGCAGCCGAAGCCTGAAGGCCGATTTGGATTGTCACCACGGGCTTTTCGCTGCAGGCTAACTTCGCGCATAGCGAAGGCTGGCAGGAACCTGATGCGGTTCGACCTGGTCGATCTGACCCTGTTCCTGCACGTGGTCGAGGCCGGCAGCATCACGCGCGGCGCCGAGCGCATGCATCTCGCGGTCGCCGCCGCGAGCACGCGCATCCGCAACATGGAGCTCACGCTCGGCACGCCGCTCCTGACGCGCGAGCGCCTGGGCGTCCAGCCGACGCCGGCCGGCCGCACCCTGGTGCGCCACGCGCGCCTGATGCTGCAGCAGGCCGAGCGCATGCGCGGCGAGCTGACCGAATATGCCGACGGCCTGCGCGGCCAGATCCGGCTGTTCTCCAACACCAATGCGCTGACCGAGTTTCTGGCCGAGCCGCTGAGCGACTTCCTGGCGGCGCACCCGCAGGTCAACATCGACCTCGAGGAGCGCTTGAGCGACGAGATCGTCGCGGCGGTCGCCGACGGCGTCGCCGACATCGGTATCGTCGCCGGCACGGTGGCGTCGGACGGCGCGGTGCGGGTCGCCGACCTCGAGGTTTTCCCGTTCCGCGAGGACCGCTTCGTCCTGATCGTCGCCAAGGATCACGCGCTGGCGCAACGCAAACGCATCGCCTTCTCGAAGCTGCTCGATCTGGATTTCGTCGGGCTCGACCGCGTCAGCGCGCTGCAGCGCTTCCTGGCCGAGAAGGCCGAGCGCGTCGGACGGCGCCTCAAGCTCCGGGTGCAGCTGCGCAGCTTCGATGCGGTGTGCCGGCTGGTCGAATGCAACGTCGGCATCGGCATCGTGCCGGCGACCTCGGCCGAGCGCACCTCGCGCACCATGGCGATCCGCGTCATCGCGCTCGAGGACGACTGGGCCCTGCGCAAACTGACGATCTGCGTGCGGCGCTTCGACGAGCTGCCGCCCTACGCGCGCGACCTGGTGACCCACCTTGCGGCGGCGTGACGGTCGCTCTCTGAAGAGCGACGCGCCTCAGTGCTTGAAGTGTCGCATGCCGGTCAGCACCATCGCGGCGCCGGCGGCGTCGGCGGCGGCGATCGCGGTGTCGTCGCCCTTCAGCGATCCGCCGGGTTGGATCGCCGCCGTGACGCCGGCGTCGAGCGCCACTTGCAGCGCATCGGGAAACGGGAAGAACGCGTCCGACGCCAGCACCGCGCCTCTGGCGCGCGTGACCGGCTCGCCGGCGGCGGCGGCGAACTCGGCCGCCTTGGCGACGGCGTGGCGCGCCGCGTCGACCCGGCTCGTCTGGCCGCCGCCGATGCCGACCGTCATGCCGTCCTTGACCAGCACGATGGCGTTCGACTTCACGTGCTTGACGATCGTGAAGGCGAGCAGCAGGTCCTCGAGCTCGGCCGGACTGGGCGCGCGCTTCGTCACGGTCTTGAGCTGGTTGGCGCCGATGCGTCCGGTGTCGCGGCCCTGCACCAGGTAGCCGCCGGCGACGCTCTTCACCGTGAGGCCGGGCTCGCCCGGGTCGGGCAGACCGCCGGCGGCGAGCACGCGCAGGTTCTTTTTGGCGGCCAGCACGGCGCGCGCCGCCGGCTCGATCGCGGGCGCGATCACGACCTCGGCGAACAATTCGGCGACCAGCGTGGCGGTCGCTTCGTCGAGCGGCCGGTTGAGCGCGACGATGCCGCCGAACGCGCTCACCGGATCGGCCTTGAGCGCGCGCGCATAGGCGTCGGTGAGGCGCGCGGCGGTGGCGACGCCGCACGGGCTCGCGTGCTTGATGATGGCGACCGCCGGCTCGGCGAACTCGGCGACCAGCTCATAGGCCGCGTCGGTGTCGCCCAGATTGTTGTAGCTCAGCTCCTTGCCCTGCAGCTGGGTCGCGGTGGCGACGCCGGCGCGGCGCGGCCCGCCGACGTAGAACGCCGCGCTCTGGTGCGGGTTCTCGCCGTAGCGCAGGGTCTGGGCGAGCGTGCCGCCGAGCGCCAGATGGCGCGGGGCGGTCTCGCCCAGTTGGCCGTTGAACCAGGCCGCGATCGCGGCGTCGTAGGAGCCGGTGCGCGCGAACGCGGCGGCGGCGAGCCGGCGCCGGAGCGCGAGGGTGGTGCCGCCGCCGTCGAGCTCGGCGAGCAGCACCGGGTAGTCGGCGGGGTCGGTCACCACGGCGACGAAATCGTGGTTCTTGGCGGCCGAGCGGATCATCGCCGGTCCGCCGATGTCGATGTTCTCGATGCAGTCCGCGAACGGCGCGCCGCGCGCCACCGTCGCCTCGAACGGGTAGAGATTGACCACGATGATGTCGATCGGCGCGATGCGGTGCTGGCCCATCGCGGCGACGTGCTCGGGCGAATCGCGGCGCGCCAGCAGGCCGCCGTGGATCAGCGGATGGAGCGTCTTGACGCGTCCGTCCATCATTTCGGGAAAGCCGGTGTGCGCCGACACCTCGACGACCTTGAGACCGGCCTTGGCGATCGCCGCCGCCGAGCCGCCGGTCGACAGGATCTCGACGCCGTGGCGCGCCAGGCCCTGCGCGAGTTCGACCAGGCCGGTCTTGTCCGACACCGAGATCAAAGCGCGTTGCGGCTTGATGCGCGCGTCATCGGGCATGCTGGGCTCCGCTGGCAGACCGGGGTGGCGACGCGGACGCGTCGGGAGACGAATCGGTCGGCGCGCCCGAGGACGCGCCGGTGAACTCGGGCACGAGATGGGCGAGCAAGGCGCGCACGTCGGCGGCGCGCCGCGCGCGCGCCAAGCTCTCGAGCTCGTCGAGCGCGCGCGCCAGCATCGCGGCGTCGGAGGTGCGCGGATCGGCGAGCCGGATGCCCGACGCCGCGGTCTCGACGAGCGCTTCGCCGGCGTGGAACAGCTCCTCGTGCAGCTTCTCGCCGGGCCGGAGCCCGGTGAACACGATCTCGATGTCGCGGTCGGGCCTGAGGCCGGCGAGCCGAATCATCTGGCGCGCCAGGTCGACGATGCGCACCGGCTCGCCCATGTCGAGCACGTAGATCTTGCCGCCGGCGGCCGGGTCGGCAATGCCGAGCGTGGTCGCCTGCAGCACGAGCTCGACCGCCTCGCGCACGGTCATGAAGTAGCGCGCGATGTCGGGATGCGTCACGGTCAGCGGGCCGCCGCGCGCGAGCTGGCGCTGGAACAGCGGCACCACCGAGCCGGTCGAGCCCAGCACGTTGCCGAAGCGCACCGTGATGTAGCGCGTGCCCTGGCCGGTCTGCTCGATCCGCCGCCGTTCGGCGACGTCGAGCGTCTGGCACCACGCCTCGGCGAGCCGCTTGGTCGCGCCCATCACGCTGGTCGGGTTGACCGCCTTGTCGGTCGAGATCAGCACCATGGCGCCGACGCCGGCGTCGCGACAGAGCTCCGACAGGTTGCGCGTGCCGATCGCGTTGGTCAGCACGGCCTCCTCGAGGTTGCTCTCCGATAGCGGCACGTGCTTGAGCGCGGCGGCATGGAACACCAGCTCGGGCTTCAGCTCGCCGAGCGCATGGGCGAGCTGCCTGCGGTCGCGCACGTCGCCCAGCACGGCGCTGCGCGGCAGCGCCGGGAATCGCTCGCCGAGCTCGAGATCGATCGCGTAGAGCGCGAACTCGGCGCTGTCGAGCAGGCCGAGCGATGCCGGGCCGAGCGCCGCCACCTGGCGCGCGAGCTCGCCGCCGATCGTGCCGCCCGCGCCGGTGACCAGCACGCGCCGTCCGGCGATCAGCGCCGCCATGGCGGGCCGGTCGAGCGGCGTCTGCGGCCGGCCGAGCAGGTCCTCGATCTCGATCGGGCGCACCTCGAGGCGCTCGCCGCCCGGCCGGAACTCGGTGAGATGCGGCAGGCGCGCCAGCGGCAGGGCGAGCGCCTCGCTGATCTCGAACAGCCGGCGGATCAGCTCGGGGTCGATGCGTGGCCGCGTGAGGATCAGGCGCTGCGGCGCGATGTGATCGCGCGCCAGCCGTCGCACCAGCTCGGGGATGTCCTCGATCTCGCCGAGCACGGGGACGCCGCGGATCGAGCGGCCGACCCGCCGCGGCCGGTCGTCGACGATGCCGATCGGCCGGTAGACGCCGGTCGCGCTGCGCGTCATCTCGCGGATGAACACATCGGTTTCGTCGCCGGCGCCGACCAGCAGCACCGGCACTTTCTTGGCCTCCGCGGTGCGCCGCAGCAGCTGGTTGAAATGGCCGTCCTTGATCACGCGATAGACGAAGCGCGGCAGCGCCAGCAGCGCGATCAGGAGGAGCCAGACCAGGACCGGCGTCGAGCGCGGCAGCGCGTCGAGGCGGGTGATCAGGAACAGGAGGGCGACGAAGACGAGGACCGTCAGGGTCACGGCCTTGACGATCGCGATGATGTCGTCGAGCGAGGCGTAGCGCCATACGCCGCGATAGAGACCGGTCCACGTGAACATCAGGGCCGCGACCGCGCAGAACAGCACGGTGCCGAGCAGCAGCACCTCCGGCACCCGCGCGAACGCCTCGGCGCCCATGCGCAGCACGACCGCGACGACGAACGCGATCGCCGCCATGACGAGATCGTGAATGAGCGCGACGTGCGCCGGGGTGGGTCTCAACGGCACGAGATCGGCGGCGGTGGGGGGACGACGGCGCGGACCATAGCAGGCTCACCCGGCGGACGGGAGCGGGCTCGCGCGGCCGAAGCGGCGCAGCAGGGTGGCGACCGGCACCACCGCCAGCGCCAGCGCCAGCAGCGGCGCTCCCTCGACCGACAGATAGGCGAGCGCGATCAGGACCAGATTGGCCGACGCGAGCTGGCGCGCCACGTCGCCGTGGCGCATGCCGTGCTGTACCGCGCGCTGATAGAAGTGGCCGCGATGCGGCCGCCAGACCGCCTCGCCGCGCGCCAGACGCTGCAGCAGGGTCAGCGTTGCATCGGTCCAGTAATAGGCCGGCAGGATCAGGGCGGCCGCCCAGGCGCCGTCGAGCGCGGCGCCGATCATCAGCCAGCCGAGCAGGAAGCCGAGCGGCACGCTGCCGACATCGCCCAGGAAGACGCGCGCGGGATGCCAGTTCCAGCGCAGGAAGCCGAGCGCCGCGCCGGCGGCGGCGAGGCTGAAGCCGACCGACGCGAAGCTGCCGGTCAGCCAGGCGACCAGCGCGCCGCCGCAGCCGATCGATGCCGCTTCGACGCCGCTGATGCCGTCGATGCCGTCCATGAAGTTGAACAGGTTGACGAACCAGAGCCACGCCAGCCCGGTTGCCAGCCGGTCGGCCGGCAATGGCAGCAGGCCCTGGAACACAAAGCCGTCGGCCGGCAGGGCAGACAGAGCGAGGGCGACCGCGAGCGCCTGGACCGCAAGGCGGGACGCCGCCGGCAGGCCACGGACATCGTCGATGAACGAGACCGCGGCCAGCACCGCGGCGCCGGCCAGCGCGGCGCCGGTCGCCCACGGGTCGGCGCCCGGCAGCAGCACGAGCGTCCCGGCCCAGCCGACCGCCAGCCCGGCCAGCAATCCAAGTCCGCCGCCGCGCGGCGTCGGCCGGTCG
>Ga0335073_10017249_pt1 | contig 10111 bp, 8 predicted proteins | sample Lox_Sample_22_FD_207093 | JGI IMG/M metagenome (GOLD analysis project Ga0335073, IMG submission 207093) | Soil microbial communities from Loxahatchee National Wildlife Refuge, Florida, United States - Lox_Sample_2.2 | ecosystem: Environmental > Terrestrial > Soil > Wetlands | place: USA: Florida... | reverse complement strand
GACGCATGCCCCGGCGTGCGCGTTGTCTCCAACTACGCCGTAGGGTTCGAGAACATCGACATCTCCGCGGCGACCGTGCGGGGCATCCCCGTCGGCCACACGCCCGGCGTGCTGACCGCGGCAACCGCGCAGCTGGCGATCACCCTGATCCTTGACCTGCTGCGCCGGGTAAGCGAGGCCGACAAGGCGGTGCGCCAGGGCCGCTGGCAGACATGGGAGCCGGCGGCCTTCCTCGGCACCTCGCTCAGCGAGGTCACCCTCGGCCTGGTCGGCCACGGCCGGATCGGGCGAGCTGTCGCGGCCATGGCCCGGAGCCTGGGGATGCGCGTGATCTACACCGACGGCGGCAACGGCGGGCACCGCCTCGCCGAGGTTCTCGCCCAGTCGGACGTCGTGAGCCTGCATGCCCCGCTGACCCCCGCGACCCAGGGTCTGGTCAACGCGCAGGCGCTTGCCGCCATGCGCCCGGGAGCGGTCCTGGTCAACGTCGCGCGGGGCGCCATGGTCGATACGGCGGCGCTGACCGATGCCCTGCGCGCCGGCCGCCTGGCCGGTGCCGCCCTCGACGTCACCGACCCCGAGCCCCTGCCGGCGGACCACGAGCTGCTGACCTTCCCGAACGTCATCGTCACCCCGCACATCGCCTCAGCCACCGTCACCGCCCGCACGGCCATGGCTGACCTGGCCGTCGGTAATCTCCTGGCTGGCCTTGACGGGCAGGTCATGCCGCACTGCGCCAACCCCGCCGTCTACACACGGCCGGCGCCGACGGCATGAGCGGCGGCACCGGCAGTGATGTGGCCGGCCGGGACGTCCGTGCCCGGGTTCTGGTCTGCCCGGACAAGTTCCGCGGAAGCCTGACGGCCGTGCAGGCGGCCGAAGCGCTCGCCGACGGCCTGCGGGCCGGCGGCGTGCCCCAGCCCCGGATCCTGCCGGTGGCCGACGGCGGCGAAGGCACCGTCGGCTGCTGCCTGGCCGCCGGCTTTACCGAGTTCCGCCGGCGGGTAAGGGGGGCCGACGGGCATCCGGTGCAGGCGCCGGGCGCCCGGCTGACTGACAGCCGCGGAAATCCCGCCGCCCATGGCGGCGGCGGCCTCGCCGCCCTGGAGCAGGCTGACCTGACCGAGCTGGATCCGCGCCTCGCCGAGTGCGACCTGATCGCCGCGACCGATGTCGGCAACCCGCTGCTGGGCGCGCGCGGCGCGGCAGCCGTCTTCGCCCCCCAGAAAGGTGCTGGCCGGCTGGCCCGGGCGCAACTCGAGCAGGGGCTGGCCAAACTGGCGGATCTCCTTGACCGCCCCACGGTGCCGCGCTTCTCAGACCTGCCGGGAGCTGGCGCGGGCGGCGGTATCGCGTACGCCCTCATTACGGCCGGGGCTCGGAGGGTATCGGGCGCCGGCGCGGTCCTGGAGATGCTCTGCTTCGCAGACCATGCCTGTGCAGCCGAGCTGATCGTAACCGGTGAGGGATCCCTCGACGCCAGCAGCCTGGGCGGCAAGGCCCCCGTCACGCTGGCCCGAACGGCCCACCGCCTGCGGACGCGGGTCGTCGCCGTCGAGGGCCGCTCGACGCTCACGCCGCAGCAGCAGCAGCGCGAGGCTGGGATCGACCGGGTCTACCAGCTCCTCGACCTGGCCGGGTCAGCCGAGCGGAGCCTGCGCGAGGCTCCGCTCTTGCCCCGTCGCGCCGGCACGGACATCGCGGCCTGGCTGGCAGGCCAGCCCCGGCGACCCCTTCGCGTAAGGCGCGACGACCCGTGACTGACACCGGCACCCCGGCGAGCTGCGGAGGATCGGACGCCGAGACGCTCAGCCGGCCAGCTGCGACGACAGCCACCGCGAACCGGCATTGGCGGGCACTTCCGGTGATCCTGCTGGGCAGCCTCCTGGCCCAGTTTGACCTGTTCGTTGTCAATGTTGCCGCGCCGAGCGTGCAGGCCGGCCTGCACGCTAGCACCGGCTTGCTGCAGCTGGCCGTCGGCGGTTATTCGCTGGCCTACGGTACCCTCCTCATGGCCGGAGGGCGGCTCGGGGATGTCCTCGGGCACCGCTCGCTCCTGCAGGCCGGGATGATCAGCTTCGCGGTCGCATCCGGCCTGTGCGCGCTGTGCCAGACCGGCCCGGAGCTGGTCGCGGCGCGCATCATCCAGGGGGCCTGCGCCGCCGTCATGGTCCCCCAGGTCCTCGCGCTGGTCACCCGGCTGTTCACGCCCGCCGAGCGCGGCCGGGCTACCGCCTGGTTCGGGGTGACCCTCGGACTCGGTGCGGTCCTCGGACAGGCGCTCGGCGGTTTCCTGGTCACGAGCGCTCCGTGGGGACTGTCGTGGCGGACGATATTCCTCGTCGTCATCCCCGTCGCCCTGCCCGGTGCATGGCTCGTCGGCCGCAGGGTGCCTGCGGAGTCTTCCCGGGCCAGGGCGGCCCGTCCCGGCGCAGATCCCGCCGGTCTGGGTGGCCTGTCAGCGGGCCTGCTGATGATCTTTGCCGCTGTCACCCTGGCGCCGGCCAGTCACTGGCCCTGGTGGGGTTGGCTGCTCATGGCCGTCGGCGGCCTGGCAGTCGCCGTGACCGTGCGGTGGCAAAGCCGTCGTGCTGCCCGAGGTCAGCCCGTGGTGCTCGACCCGGCGCTGTTCCGGCAGGGCGTGTTCCGGGTCGGGCTGGGCATCAACAGCGCGTACTTCCTCGCGTTCGGCGGCGTCTTGTTCGTCATGACCTACACCCTGCAAGCAGGCCTGCACGAGACCGCCGAGGCCTCAGGCCTGACCTTCGTCCCGCAGGGCGCCGCCTTCGCGGTCGCCTCCCTGGTCGGCGCCCGGCTCGCCACCCGGACGGGACCGCGCCTCGTCACCGCGGGCGCACTCGCCAGCAGCACTGCCTGCGCCCTGCTGCTCGCCGAGGCGGAAACCGGCGGCATCGCCGCCGGTCCCAGGCATCTGTGGCCGGTCATGGCCCTGCTCGGCGCGGGAAACGGGCTCGCCATCCCGGCGATGATCGCCTCGGTGCTCCGCGTGGTCGCTAACGCCACCTCCGGCACGGCCGCAGGCGTGCTGACCACCACCCAGCAGGTCTCCATGGCCTTCGGCGTCGCCATCCTCGGATCAGTCCAGACGGTCGCGGTAAGCCGCGCGTCGGGCCCGGCCGGCTACCTGACGGGCCTGAAGATTACCCTCCTCATCGCCGCGATCCTGCTCGCCCTCGCCGCCGCCGCCTCGGTCACGCTGTACCGAGGACACCCCAGGCCGCCTCGCTTATGGGGTCCCCGCCTAATAAGCGGACGTGGCCGGACGGTGCGCCGACACGGGGCCAGGAGCAGGCACGGCGGTCGCGAGAGTGATCGTGTGACGCGGAGAGAGGTAATGATGATGGGGCAAGGGCGGCTACCGACTGCGGGGCAGGCTCATCGCGAGCCGCCCGCAGCAAGGCGCGGCCGGGTTGGGAGCGCTCGCGGTTGCGGGGCATGGTGAGGGCGACGTTCCGCGGGCCGTTCACACGTTGGCTTTCGCGGGGCATAATCCGACAGCAAGAGGGCTGTCAGTGATCACGGCGGCTGACCAGACGCAGCGGCGCGGTGGGCAAAGGTGGCAACTGTGGATATGGACATCCTGCGTGGCTACGCAGCCGACTATGGCCTAGACCGGCTCCGGCCCGAGATCGCGATGTCCTGGTACCGGTCGCTGATGTGCGGCCTGCGGCCAGGCGGGCCGGCCGGGCCGCTGGCCTTGTCCGACATCGATCATGAGAGCAGGCTGGTGCGGGCGGCCAAGCCCGTCGTGGACGAGCTGGCCGATGACCTGCGGGGCAGCCCGTTCTGCCTGCTGCTGGCGGACCGCAACGCGTGCATCGTAGACCGCTGGTTCAGCGACGCCGCGGTCGAGCACGCGGTGGACGGAATCGGCGCGCTGGTAGGCCGCACGTTCACCGAGGAGACCAGCGGCACGAACTCGATCGCCACCGCCTACGAGCTGCGCCGCGGAATCACGGTCAACGGCTCGGAGCACTTCATCGAGTCACTGCGGAGGTTCAGCTGCTACGGCAAGCCGATCGTGCACCCGGTCACCGGCCGGATCGAAGGCGTGCTGGAAATTACCGGGCCGCAGCACACCGCCAATCCGCTGTGGGTGCCGATCGTCAACCGGACCGCCTACGACATTGAGCAGCGGCTGCTCGACGGGACCCGGCTCACCGAGCGGCGGATGCTGGCCGCCTACGAGCAGGCCTGTCAGCGGCGGCGCCGCCAGCCGGTGGTGGTCCTCGGCGAGAGCCTGCTGCTCGCGAACAACAGGGCAGCAGAACACCTGGGCGCCGGCGACTACGCGCTGCTCCGCGACCTGCTCGACGACCAGATAGGCGACGGCGAGCGCGAACAGCGCATCCGGCTGACATCCGGACGCACCGGGCGGGTAAGCATCCAGCTGATAGCGGGCGCCATCGGAAGCGTGCTGTTCACCATCGCGCTTGACGAGTCCCCGCAGGTGCCCGCACCCCGGCGGGCACAGCCGGGCGTCCCTCCCTTCCGGGACATGGAACGCCATCGCCGGGACCGGATACCGGTCCTGATCACGGGCGAGCCCGGCACCGGCCGGTCCACTGCCGCCCGGGAACTGGCCGGCGACCTGCCGGTAGCCACACTCGACGCAGCGCTGCTCGCAGAGATCGGCCAGGGCGCGTGGATGCGGCAGCTGGCCGGCCGCCTGCCCGGGTTCGACGGGCTGATCGTGATCGACAACGTCGACCTGCTTCCCGCGGCCGCCGCTAGGCGGGCGGCTGACCTGCTCCGCGAATCGCCCGCATGGTACGCCCTGATCAGCGCGCCGTCGCCGGCGCTACAGGCCGAGCAGGCGGCGCTGGCAGCCCAGTGCCTGGCCCGGGTCGAGCTGCACCCGCTGCGGTTCCGCCGCGACGAGCTCGAAGCCCTGGTCAGCGGCCTGGCGCGCCAGATCGAGCCACACCGGCCTGTCCGCTTCGACGGCCGGACATGGCGGATCCTGCGAAGTCACCCGTGGCCCGGAAACCTCCGCGAGCTGGCGTCAGTCGTGCGGTACGCCCTAGAGCAGCGCAGCGGGCAGACGGTCCTGGCCGATGACCTACCCGAGGCATACCGGAGCGCGCGCGGGTCTCGCCAGCTCACCCAGCTGGAGCAGGCCGAGCACGACACCATCGTCCGGGTGCTCACCGCCTGCCGCGGGAACAAGGTCCAGGCCGCGGCCGAACTCGGCATCGGCCGCACCACGCTGTACAAGCGGCTCCGCCACCTCGGCATCGAGGCCTTAAACAGCCCGAACCCGGACCGTCGCCTGTTCGCGCCCTGTTCATAATCGGAACAGCCGGGCCGCTCCTCCGTCGCCGAAGCTGGTAGCCACCGAACGGTGAAGGAGGACAACGATGCGATCGGAGAACGTCGCCGCCCTGCGCGACCCACGCGAGGCATTCCGGGCGGCAAGCGCCGAGCCGGGCGGCAACCGGGTGCCCGTCGTGCTGACCGACACGCAGCGCGCCGCGCTCAATGCTGTCGCCGACGAACTGATCCCGCCCGGAGGCGGATTCCCGCCGCCCAGCGAGGTCGGCGTAGTCGATGACTTCTTCGTCCGCTATATCACCCCCGCGTCGGCGCCCGGGAACTGGTTCCCCTTCGCCAGGGAGGACGAGTTCAAGGCCGCCCTGGACCGGATCACGGAGCCCTTCCTGCGCGCCGACCACGACGGGCGGGTAGCCCAGCTAGAAGCGCTGGAAAAGGAACAGCCCGAGTTCTTCGGCCAGCTGCGCGCGCTCACATACGCCGGCTACTACTCCCGGCCGGCGGTGCTGCTCGCCCTGCGGCAGCTGCTGCCCGCCGCGCGCGACTACCACGGGCCGCCGCTGCCCTACGGCTACGACCTGACCACGCCCGACTGGGACGAGATCACGCCGCCGGGCGCCGGCTCGTACACGGAAACCTCCGACGTGGTCCGCATCAACGTGAAGGGCATGTCATGACTCAGCCAGGCAGCACCACAGACGTCCTCGTGATCGGCTCCGGCATGGGCGGCGCCGCGATCAGCAAGCGGCTGAGCGACGCCGGCATCAAGGTGACCTGCCTCGAGCAGGGCGACTGGGTGCACCCAACGCAGTTCCCGCACTTCCACAACGAGTGGGAAATCGAAAAGTACCGTGGCTGGGCCTTCGACCCCAACCTGCGGCAGGCACCAGAGGACTACCCGATCACCGGGGTCACGAGCCCCCGCATGATGAACGTCGTCGGCGGCAGCACGGTCCACTACGCCGGCCACTGGTTCCGCTACAAGCCGGTGGATTTCCGCAAGGGAACCGAGCACGGTATGGGCGGCACGATCGACTGGCCTATCAGCTACGAGGAACTCGCTCCCTACTACGACATCAACGACGCTGAGGTCGGCATCTCCGGGCTCGTCGGCGACCCGATGTACCCCAAGCGGCCCGAACGCCACGGGCCGCCGGTAAAGCCCGGCAACGGCGGACGGCGCATGGCACGGGCCTGGGAATCCCTCGGCTGGCACTGGTGGCCGACGGACAACGCTATCCTGACCCGCGGCAAGGACAGCAGGTTCGCCTGCAACTCCTGCGGCAACTGCCTGTCCGGCTGCCCGCGCGGGTCGCTCGGCTCGGCCGATGTCGCGTACTGGCCGGCAGCGCTGCGCAACGGCGTTGACCTGCGCACGAACGCGCGGGTGGAGAGCATCCAGGCGAGGAACGGGCGGGCCACCGGCGCCGTGTACATCGACCGGCTCACCGGCGCCCGGCACGAGGTGGCCGCCGACGTGGTCGTCCTCGCGGCCGGCGGCGTCGGAACGCCGCGGCTGCTCCTGATGTCCGCCCAGAAGGGGCATCCGGACGGGCTGGCCAACGCCAACGGCATAGTCGGAACACACTTGATGCACCACTGCTGGTCGTTCGCTGACATGTGGTTCGAGGACCCGATCGAGGGATACAAGGGCGCGATCGGCTGCTCGGTGCATTCACAGCAGTTCTACGACACCGACCCCGGCCACGACTTCGTCAACGGGATGACGTTCCTCACCCTGGGCAGCTTCGGCGCGGCCTACAGCGCGATGGGCACGCACACCGCCCCGCCGGACCCCTGGGGAGCCGGGCACCGGGAAGCCTTCAACCGGCACTTCGGCCACCACGTCGTCTCGTTCATGCAGGGCGACGACCTGCCGGTGCCCACCAACCGGGTGACGCTCGACCCCGGCGCCAAGGACTCCAGTGGCCTGCCCGGCGCTCACATCGACTATTCACTGTCACCGAACGACATCGCGCTCGCCGAATTCGGCACCGCACGCCTGCGCGAGGCGGCGGCTGCCGCGGGAGCGGTCGAGACCCACGTGACCGGGCCCATGCACCCGCCGCCCGCGTGGCACATGATGGGCAGCTGCCGGATGGGCAGCACCCCGGAGAACTCGGTGACCAACGCCTATAACCAGTCGTGGGAACTGCCGAACCTGTTCATCGCGGACGGCAGCTCGCTTGTCACCGGCGCGGCGGTCAACCCCACCTGCACCATCGGTGCCCTCGCCGTGCGCTGCGCCGAGTACATCAAGACCCACCATCGCGAGATCCTCACCCAGACTAAGACGCCGGCCAAGGACGCGGCCCCGGTCCTGTAGCGACTGGCGCCTCACTTCAGCAGAAAGGGGACAGTCATGGCGAAGCTGAGCCATGAGCAGGCAGCGCGCATTGTCGCCGCGGGGCTGCGCCGGGCGCGGGAAACCGGCTCGCCGTCCAGCATCGCGGTGCTCGACGAGGGCCGGAACCTGCTTGCCTTCGGACGCGGCGACGGTGCGATCCTGGCCAGCGTCGAGGTTTCCATCGCGAAGGCCTACACCGCCGGGTCGCTGCAGATGCCGACCGGCGAGCTGGCCAAATTCGTGCAACCCGGCGGCCCGTTCTACGGGCTGGCCGGCAGCCACGGTCAGCCGTTCATCCCGTTCGGCGGCGGACACCCGCTGATGGCCGGCGGGCAGCTCGCGGGTGCGGTCGGCGCGGCGGGCGGCACCCCCGACCAGGACGACGACGTGGCCGCCGCGGCCGCCCGCGCGTTCACGGACGAAGGCTGACATGCGGTTTGAAGGCAAGCGCGCCGTCATCACCGGCGCTGCGTCAGGCATCGGCCGGGCAACCGCCCGGCTGCTGTCCGGCGAGGGCGCCGACGTCGTAGTCGCGGACGTCAACGAGCCAGGGGTCGCGGAGACCGCCGCCCAGGTAAAAGCGGCGGACGGCCGCGCCGCGGCCATCACAGCCGACGTCAGCGACCCGGCCGCCGTCCGTGACCTGGTCGAGCGGGCCGCCGGGGTGATGGGCGGGCTGGACATCGTCATCAACGTGGCAGGCATCCAGCGATCGGCGGCGGTCGAGGAAACCGAGGCCAGCAGCTGGGACCAGCAGTTCGCGGTGAACGTGCGATCGGTGTTCCTGATGGCCAAGTACGCGGTACCGCAGCTGCGCGCCGCAGGCGGCGGCGCGTTCGTCTCGGTGGCGTCCATCGCCGCCCTCAAGGGGATCAGCGGCCTGACCGCCTACTCAGCCTCCAAGGGCGCTATCGTCTCGTTCACCCGGACTCTCGCCGTGGAAGTCGCCCGCCACGGCATCCGGGTCAGCTGCCTGTGCCCTGGCTGGGTCGACACGCCGTTCAACGACCCCGTCGTGGCCTTCATGGGCGGCCGTGAGGCGCATACCGCGATGGTGGCCAGCGAGGTGCCGCTCGGGCGGCAGGGGCAACCGCCGGAGATGGCCGAGGCGCTGGCCTTCCTGGCCTCCGACGCCGCCTCCTATCTGACCGGGCAGGCCATCGTCGTGGACGGAGGCATCACGGCCTGACCTGCCACCATTGGAACGCCGGCCGGACCACGGCCGGCACACCGACAAGGGGAGGTGCAATGCCCGGCCGCGAGGTACTGGCATTCGACCTGTACGGAACGCTCGTCGACCCGATCGCCATCGCCGCGGAACTGGACGGTCTGCTGGGCGGCTCCGGGGGCCGCGAGACCGCCCAAGCCTGGCGGGCCAAGCAGCTGGAATACTCGTTCCGGCTCACCGCGATGGGCAGCTATGAGGACTTCCGGTGGGTGACTGCGCGCGCCCTGGACTACGCGCTCGCCTCGTCCGGCGCCCGGTTGCCCGAGGAGGCGGCCCGTCAGCTGATCGAGCGATACGACAGCCTGCAGCCGTTCCCGGACGCCGTCCCGGCGCTGCGCTTGCTGGCCGCGGCGGGGCACGAGCTGGCCGTGCTGTCCAATGGCAGTCCAGCCATGATCAAGAACTGCCTGGAGAACAGCGGCCTGAGTGACTACTTCGGCCAGCAGATCAGCGTCGACGAGGTCCGCGTGTTCAAGCCGTCGCCCGTGGTCTACCGGCACGCGGCCGAGCGACTGGGACGTCCCCTGGACGAGATCCGCCTTGTCAGCTGCAACGCGTTCGACTGCGTCGGCGCCAGCGCAGCCGGGATGCGCACCGCCTGGGTGAACCGCTCCGGCGCACCATTCGACACCATCGGCCAGCCGCCCGACCTCACCGTGCCCGCCCTGGACCGGCTGCCAGCGACGCTGTAGGCAAAAGGAGAACCATGCCCTTCGTGGCGAACTGCTCGCTGCTGTTCACCGAGTTCCCGCTGCTGGAGCGGCCCGCCGCTGCCCGGGCGGCGGGCTTCGAGGAGATCGAGTTCTGGTGGCCGTTCCCCAGCCCGGTCCCGGACAGCGCGGACACCGACGCGTTCACGGCTGCGGTCGAGACGGCCGGCGTGACACTGACCGGGCTGAACTTCTACGCCGGCGACCTGAGGGGTCCGGACTGCGGCGTGCTGTCCGTGCCCGGCCGTGCCGGACAGTTCCGCCAGAACGTTCCGATCGCGGTGCGGATAGGCGAGCGCCTGGGCGTCCGGAACTTCAACGCGCTGTACGGCAACCGGGTTGCCGGCGTTCCCGCAGCCGTGCAGGACGACACAGCCCTTGAGAGCCTGGGCTACGCCGCGCAACAGGCCGCCACGATCGGAGCGGGGATCCTGATCGAGCCGGTCAGCGGGCCCAAGCCCTACCCGCTACGGTCCGCCTCCGACGTCAGCGCTGTACTGGCACGGCTACGCGCCACAGGCACCGCCAACG
>Ga0335073_10017247_pt1 | contig 10111 bp, 6 predicted proteins | sample Lox_Sample_22_FD_207093 | JGI IMG/M metagenome (GOLD analysis project Ga0335073, IMG submission 207093) | Soil microbial communities from Loxahatchee National Wildlife Refuge, Florida, United States - Lox_Sample_2.2 | ecosystem: Environmental > Terrestrial > Soil > Wetlands | place: USA: Florida... | reverse complement strand
ACCCCCGTCCCGTCGGCCGCCGCCGCCCACGCGGCAGTCTGGTTGGGGAAGACCCTGATCTGATCCTCGGCGATGCCCAGGCCGGCCAGCATCTGGCCGGTCTCGCTGTCCGGATCGGTGCCCGAGGAGTCCACGAACCACCGCCACTGGCGGGGGCCGCCGCGCAGCCGGGACTGGCCGGCCGTCACGACCACGAGCCGGTACCGGAAGACGGGCTCGGTCACCAGGGCCAGGGCCGGGTCGTCGGGCAGGGTCCGCGGGTCGGAGCCGATGGCCACGTCCGCCAGCCGGTTGGCGACCAGGACGTTCATCTCCTTAGTCGCCGCGACACCCGCCGAGACCTCGACCGAGCCGGCGAACCGCTTGGTGAACGCCTCGGTCAGCGGGCTGATCAGGAACTCCGCGATGGTGGAGTTGGACACCACCCGCAACTGCTCGGGCGCGCCCTGGGCAGCGCGGACCGCGGCGTGCGCCTCCGCGCCGAGCACGACGATCTGCGAGGCGGTGGCGAGCAGGCGGGAGCCGCCCGCGGTCAGGGTCATGCCGACCGGCCCGCGGGTGACCAGCTGATCGCCCAGGTGCAGCCGGAGCGCCGACAGGGCCTGCGAGACGGCCGACTCGCTGACGCCGAGCGCGTTGGCGGCAGCGGTCACCGAGCCGAGCCGGGCCACCAGGACGAAAGCGTTCAGCTGGGTAAGCGTCATTGCACTGCCAATTATCACGCACCGGCCGCGTGTTGGACGCCAGCGCTTTGCTCGCTCCTATCCTTCGTGTCATGACGACTGTCTGGTACGGGCCGGCCAGGTGGGAAAGCCCGGCACCTCGCCGGTACGGCCCGGTCGCCCGGGTGGCCGTGGTGTCGGATGTGCACGCGAACGTCGCGGCGCTGACCGCGGTCCTCGCCGATATCGCGGCGGCGGGCGCTGACCTCATCGTCTCCTGCGGAGACCTCACCTGGGGCAGCCATCCCGACCAGACCATCGCCCTGATGCGGGGCCTCGGGTCCCGGGCGCTGTTCGTGCGCGGCAACGGCGAGCGAGCCGTGCTGGAGATCTCGGCGGGCGGGCGGACGGCCGAGAGCCCGCGGCATGCGTGGGTGCCCGCCCGGCACTCGGGGAGTTCGCTGGAGTTCGTCGCCGCCATCCCCTTCAGCGTCGTGATCGAGATCACCGGACTCGGCCCGGTGCGGTTCTGTCACGGCTCGCCGCGAAGTGATACCGAGGTGGTGACGCCGGCCACCCCGGCCGAACGTTTCGCCCAGCTCTGCGCCGGCGTCAGTGAGCAGGTTCTGGTCACCGGGCACACCCACCTGCAGTTCGACCGACGGGTGGCGGGACGGCGTTCGGTCAATCCCGGCAGCGTCGGGCTCCCGTACCACGACGGCGAGCCGGGTACCGCGTACTGGGCCCTGCTCGGCCCGGACGTGGCGCTGCGGCAGACGCGTTACGACATCACCGCGGCCCTGGAGGCGGGCCCTGATGCCGGCGATCCCGCCGCCGAGAAGATCACCGAGTTGCTGATGTCACCTCCGAGCCCAGGTGAGATCATGGCCGAGACCGAGCGCCTGGTCTTCTCCGACTAAGGCAATTAAGCCGAACGGAGCCGGGCGCGTGCCCCGGCTCACCGCTTCCAGCTCAAGGCGGGTGAGCGTGGAACCATGTAGACGTGAGCATGGAACGTCCTGAGCACGAGATGCGGCTAACGGCTGAGCAATACGCCACCAGCGGGCGCTGATCCTGGATGATCCGTTTCAGGTAACCGTCCGGTCCCACGCGGCCATCCGGGGCCTGCCTACAGGGCCGACCGGATGGCCGCGGCGGCCGCCTTGCGCAGCCGTCCGCGCAGCGCGGCGCCGGCCGCGCGGTCGGTCTGGGCCTCCACGATCCGCAGGCCCGCGCCCGGCAGCGCCTTGCCCAGGTCCTCGGGCTGGTCGAGGCGCTGATAGGGCAGGCCGAACGCGGCGGCCAGGTGGTCCACGGCCGCGCCGTGCGGGGTGCCGAACAGCCGCTCGAACGAGCCGGTGAAGGCCGCCTGCTCGAGGGTGGAGAAGATCCCGCCGCCGTCGTTGTTCACCACGATCAGGCACAGGTCAGGCCGCGGCTCGCCTGGCCCGAGGGCCAGGCCGGGTGCGTCGTGCAGGAAGGCCAGGTCCCCGATCAGGGCGAACGCCGGGCCGCCGTGGGCCAGCGCGGCCCCGATCGCCGCCGACACGGTGCCGTCGATGCCGCTGGTCCCCCGGCTGGCCAGGACGCGGACGTCCGCGCGGGTGACGGCATGAAAATCAATATCCCGAACGGGCATACTGCTTGCCGCCCACAAAAGTGCGTCTTCCGGCAGGCCCAAGACCAGGTCCCGGGCCAGGCGCGGTTCGGTCAGCCGGTCCTCCTCGTCGAGCAGGGCGTCCACCGCGCGCCGCGCTGCCTCGTCAGCCCGGCGCCAGCTTGCCAGCCACGGTGTTTCCCGGCCCGGCGAGCCGCTGAGGCGCAGGCCCGCGGCGACGTCGGTCGCGGCCCGCTGCGGGTCCGCCCAGCGTCCCGGCCCCTGCCCGATGACCACGTGCCGACCGACCGGAGCGGCCAGCAGGGCCGACTGGGGCCGGGAGAGCCCCGGCCGTCCGGCCGACACCAGCACGTCGGGCCGGTGGGCGGCCATGAACTCCGGCGTGGCGAGCAGGTACTCGTAGGCCGACAGCGCGTTGGGCCCGCGCCGGGCCCCCGACGACGGCTCGGCGAGCACCGGCCAGCCGGCCCGCCCGGCCAGCCCGGCCAGCGCCGCCGCGTCGTAGTCGCCGTCGCCGCAGATCACCACGCCGCGTTCGGTCCAGGGCAGCTTGAGCTGGCCCGAGCCGGTGCCCCGTGGCTCGAAGCGCGTCCACGGCTGGCCGCCCGCACGCCCGTCCAGGGGCTCGGGCCAGTCCTGATCCCCGGCGGCGCCGGGAGGCTCGGGCGTGAGCGGGTCGCGGAAGGCCAGGTTGAGGTGGACCGGCCCGGTGAAGCCGCCCGCGCTGCCCGCCGCGTAGGCCCAGGCCTGGCAGGCCACCGAGCGCCAGTAGGCCGCCGCGCCGCCGCGCCGCTCGGGCACGCCGACCTCGCAGAACCAGCGCACCGCGCTGCCGTACAGCTTGATCTGGTCGATCGCCTGGTTGGCGCCGGTGCTCCTGAGCTCGGGCGGCCGGTCGGCGGTCAGCACCAGCAGCGGGATGCCGGACTCGTCGGCCTCGATCACCGCGGGGTGGAAGTTGGCCGCCGCCGTACCCGAGGTGCACAGGACCGCCACCGGGCGCCGGCTCGCCTTGGCCAGGCCGAGTGCGGCGAACGAGGCGGACCGCTCATCGATCCGGACGTGCAGCCGGAGCCTCCCCTGCCGCTCCAGATCGCTGAACGCCATGGCCAGCGGGGTGCTCCGCGACCCCGGGGCGAGGACGACCTCGCGCAGCCCGCACCGGGCCAGCTCGTCGGCGAACGTCAGGCCGAACGCGGTGGACGGGTTCACTGGCGCGGCACCTCATCGAGGAACGCGGCCGCGGCCGCGGCCCGGTCCCGCCACGGCGCCGGATCGGTCTCGAAGTCCGCCAGCCGGGTCGCGTCCACGGCGGGACGGCGGACCGGCAGCTCGCCTCCCTCGGGTACCAGCGGGTCAGCCGTGACGTCGCCGGCCAGCAGCGACATGGTGCCCAGGCCGCAGGCGTAAGGCAGTTCGGGCAGCGCGGCGGCCAGGGCCACCCCGGCGGCCAGGCCGACCGAGGTGTCGACCGCGCTGGACACCACCACGGGCAGCCCGCAGGCCTCGGCCACCCGCAGCGCGGCGCGGACCCCGCCGAGCGGCTGAACCTTCAGCACCACGATGTCGGCCGCGCCCGCGGCCCGGACCCGCAGCGGGTCCTCGGCCCGACGGATGGACTCGTCCGCCGCGATCGGGATGTCGACTCCTCGACGCACCTCGGCGAGTTCGTCCAGGGTGGCGCAGGGCTGCTCGGCGTACTCGAGCCCGAACGCGGCCAGTCGCCGCAGCATGCGCACCGCCTGCCCGGTCTGCCAGCCGCCGTTGGCGTCGACCCGGATCCGGCCGGACGGCCCGATCGCCTCGCGTACCGCCTCGACCCGCTCGATGTCCGCCGCTTCGGCCTGCCCGCGCTCGGCCACCTTGACCTTGGCCGTCCGGCAGCCCGAGCCGGCCACGATCCGCATGGCCTGCTCTGGCCCGACCGCGGGCACGGTCACGTTCACCGGGATCCGGTCCCTGACCGGCACGGGCCACGGTCCGGCCGCGGATTCCAGCGCGCTGGCCAGCCATCGCGCGCATTCCCGCGGCCCGTATTCGGCGAACGGCGAGAACTCGCCCCAGCCGGCCGGTCCCTCCACCAGCGCCCCCTCCCGCACCGTCACCCCCCGGAACCTCACCGGCATCGGTATCGCAAACGCCCGCAACCCCGCGAGCATCCCGGGGTCACGGCTCACAGCCATGATCGCGGGTCATTTCCCGGGCTATGGCACCGGTAACGACCCGCGATGAGGAGACGGAGGGGAGCGGTGAGAAGGATCACACTCGGGTGGGGGGTGTTCGGGGGGCTGGGGGGCTCCTTCCCTGGTTCCGGGCCAGACGGCTGCCATTCGGCCACTCGTAACCTCCCGGGTGGGCTTGGGCGAAGAAAAAGGTCCGGGACCTAACCTTAACGATCGTGACGAACCGCTCTTTGCACGCGGTCCTGATGGAGCGCACCGGGCCGCGCCTGCTCGACCTGCTGGCGGCGGCGCTGGACGGCAGCGGGCCGGCCATCGCCCCGCTGGATGCCAGCCTCCCGCCCGCCCGGCTGGCCGCGCTGGTCGAGGCGCTGGCCCCGGCCAGCGTGGAGGGGCCGGACGGTGTCACCACGCCCCGTTCTGGCCAAAAAATAGAAGTGACCGAAGGAACGGCGGTCATCGTGCCCACGTCGGGATCCACCGGAGTGCCCAAGGGGGTCGAGCTCAGCGCGGCCGCGTTGCTGTTCTCGGCGCGGGCCTCGCTGGCCCGGATCGGGGCCCGGCCGGGTGAACGGTGGCTGTGCTGCCTGCCGGGCACGTACATCGCCGGGATCCAGGTGCTGGTGCGCTCGCTGGTCAGCGGCACCGACCCGGTGCTGGCCGACCATGCCGATCCCGGTACGGTCGCCGCGTCCGGGTGTGCGTACGTCTCCCTGGTGCCGACCCAGCTCAAGCGGCTACTGGATGTCGACATGTCGCCCCTGGCCGGGTTCAGATCGGTGCTGCTGGGCGGGGCCGCCGCGCCGGCTGGCCTGCTGGACGCGGCCCGGGCCGCCCGGGTGCCGGTGGTGACGACCTACGGCATGACCGAGACCTGCGGCGGCTGCGTCTACGACGGGATCCCGCTGGACGGGGCGCGGATCAAGATCGGCGACGACGACCGCATCTGGCTCTCCGGGCCGATGCTGTTCTCGGGCTATCTGGGCGGGCCTCCGGCTCCCGGCGACGGCTGGCTCCGCAGCGGCGACCTGGGCCGCCTGGATTCCGCCGGGCGGCTGACGGTGCGCGGCCGTGCGGATGACGTGATCAACACCGGCGGGTCCATGGTGGTCCCCGGCGAGGTGGCGGCGGCGCTGCAGACCTGCCCGGGCGTCGGGGACGTGGCGGTTCTGGGCCAACCCGATCCGGAATGGGGTGAACGGGTCGTCGCGGTGGTGGTGCCAGCCGACCCGGCCGACCCGCCGACCCTCGAAATGCTCCGTCTGCATGTGAAGGAGCGGCTGCCGCGTTACGCTGCTCCGAGCAGGATCGTGATGGTCGATGCCGTCCCCGCGCTGCCTAACGGGAAGCACGACCTCGTCCGGCTCAGGCGAGAACTGCTGCCGCGGGAACAAACTGAGGCGGAAAACGTTACTTATTAGTGCCCGGACAATGCGCCCCGTTGCCGACTACGCGGGGAAACGAGGGGTACTTGGTGGAAGCCCGTGAACGACGTGTGGATTGCGTGCGTATTTAGGAGGAGGGAGGTGTCTCATGCCGCGGATCGCCATGGCGACCTCATCGGTCGTTGAAACGGATGAAGAGGCGAGCACGACCCGAGTGGATGACCTGATCCAGCGGGGACGTAGCCAGGGTCACCTGTCTCTTGCGGAGCTGAGGAACGCCTTTGACGAGGCGGGCCTGACGCCTGCCGAAGGACGGTCCATCCTGCGCGAGCTGACTGAGTCCGGCGTGCGGCTGGCCAACGAGCTGGGCGACTCGGGCAAGGCCCGGTCGGTGCGCCCGGCTGCCGCCCCGGCCCGAGCCGCCAAGGACGCGGACGACATTGACGTCGAGCCCGGCGATGACGCCGATATTGACCTAGCGGACGCCGACGTGGTGAACCTCGAGGCCGAGGCCGACCGGCTTTCCGAGGTCGACCTGGACGACCAGACGCCCGCCATGGGCGACTCGGTGCACACCTACCTGAAGTCGATTGGCCGGACCAGCCTGCTGACCGCCGAGCAGGAGGTGGACCTGGCCAAGCGGATCGAGGCCGGCCTGTTCGCCGAGCACAAGCTGGACACCGCGACCGGGCTGGACGAGGCCTACCGGCGTGACCTGGAGCTGATCGCCGAGGACGGGCGGCGCGCGAAGGCGCACATGCTCGAGGCGAACCTGCGCCTGGTGGTGTCGGTGGCCAAGAAGTACAGCGACCGGGGCCTGTCCCTGCTGGACGTGGTGCAGGAAGGCAACCTCGGCCTGATCCGGGCCGTCGAGAAGTTTGACTACACCAAGGGCTACAAGTTCTCCACCTACGCCATGTGGTGGATCCGGCAGGCCATCCAGCGCGGTTTCGCCGACTCGGCCCGGACCATCCGGCTGCCGGTGCACGTGCTTGAGATGCTGTCCAAGCTGTCGCGCGTAGAGCGGGACATGCACCAGCGCCTGGGCCGCGAGCCGACCCCGGAGGAGCTCGCCGTCGAGCTGGACCGGACGCCGGACCAGATCGAGGAGCTGCTGCGCACGTCGCGGCAGCCCATCTCGCTCGACTCCACCATTGGCGAGGACGGCGAGACCTCGATCGGTGACCTCATCGAGGACGTCGACGCGCCCGAGGCCTCCGAGCTGGTCGACCGTCAGCTGATGGCCGAGCAGCTGCGCTCGGCGCTGGACGCGCTGACGCCGCGTGAGGCCACGATCATGGCCATGCGGTTCGGTCTGTATGACGGCAACCCGCACACCCTGGACGAGATCGGCCGCGCGCTCGGCCTGACCCGCGAGCGGATCAGGCAGCTCGAGAAGCAGTCGCTGTCCAAGCTGCGTCACCCGAGCCGCGCGCAGCCGCTACTCGACTTCGCGAGCTAGTCACTCCTGCTATTTGCCTCCCGACCATGTGCCGGGCCCGACCTCCCGCCGGGCCCGGCATTTTGGCGTTTGCGTCATAACCGGTCTACTGGCTGACACCGCGGCGGCCAAGGGCTACGCTGACAGGTTGGATCACGCTGAGTGATGGGGGGAAGACCTTGAGTCTGTTCGGCCGCGGAAGCAAATCCTTCTTGCCGGATCGCGATTACCTGCCCATGGCGATGCCAACCACTGATTTCGATGTCTTGTGGGTCCTGACGCGCAACGGTGGCGCACTGCGGCGTTTCGGTGCTCTGTCCGACGTGCTCGCGGCCGGACACCCGCTGGCTGCGGAGGCCATAAGGCGTGGCCAGGTCACGGCGAACGCGGCTGGTTCGGCCGCCAGGTCCGTCAAGGCCGGCCTTTCTCTCGGGCTGGTCAACACCATCCTTACCGCCCTCGGCGGGAAGGCCGGCCTCGATCTGTCGGCCACGGGAGCGCACTCTATCGAGTACGGATATACCGACGTGACCGCGGACATCGTCAACGTTGCTCTCCTCGATGCCTGGCTGTCTGACGCCGACCTGGCGCCCGGGGCTGGGCGCGTCGCCGACCTGGTGGTGGCCGAGCGCCTCTACACCGTCGTGGCTTCGCTCAAGGCCGCCGGAGTCACCTCGAAGATGAAGGATGAGAAGGGTATCGACGTTAAGGTCGATGTCCCGACGGTCGAGCAATTGGTGGGAGGAGGCGTCTCGGTCAGCGGCTCCTCGACGCAGACCAGCGAGCTCACCTTCCGTGGTTCGGTACCGCTTGTCATCGCGGCCAAGGTCGCCCGGTTGAAGGTGGATGAGCGCGGGTTCTGGGTCGATGAGGAGCCGGTGTCCAAGGGTGAGATACGCGGGCTGTCTTCGGTGGAGTACCTCACCGGCGACGAGATCAGGCTGAGCTGACATGCCCGATCGTGCGTTGCTGGTGGGCTGCGACGCCTACCCGGGCCTGCGGAACGGAGACCTGCGCGCGGCCGTCCGGGACACCCTGTCGGTCCGGGACTGGCTGCTGCGGGATTCGGGCGGCGGACTGGCCCGCGAGGACATCACCCTGCTCGTTAGCTGCAGTGACCAGGGAGCCCAGGTGCCGGCCGGTGATGCTGACGGGCCCGCCAGCCGTTTCGAGATGGCAGATGCACTCCAAAGGCTGGTTGAGGGACCCGAGGGTCGCCGGCTTTACGTCTACTTCGCCGGGCACGGCTGCCGGACTGATCCGGATAACCCGCTCAAGAGCCGCGATGCGATACTGCTGACTGACTTCAGGCCCGGCGATCCGGGCGCGGCGAGCGTCGGCGTCGAGGACCTCGGTCGCCGCCTGGCGATGGCGCCGTTCCGCGAGGTCATCGTGATCGTGGACGCCTGCCGTAACCTCCCGTTCCGGAAGCCATTCGACCTTAGCGGCCTCGGACTCGACCTGGCGCCCCGAGCCGGAGGTCAGGGCGGGGCCTCCCGCGTCTATGTCCTCCGGGCCACGGCTCCGGGTGAGACGGCCGCCGGGGACGAACGAGACGGTGAGTTGCGTGGTGTCGTCAGCCGCGCCCTGACCGACGGGCTGAAGGGGATCGGCGCGGCCAAGATCTTCGACGACACCGACAGCAGTGGCCGGCCCTACCAAGTCCGCTGGACAACGCTCTGCCGTTACATCGCGCAGTCCGTCAGCGGGCAAACCCCCAGGTACATCGGCGAGGACGACCTGGTGCTGGCCTCATTTCCGGACGGGGCATTCGATCCGGTGCTGCTCAGCGTCGAAGTCGACCCGGGCCCGGCCACGGACGACGATCTCTCGCGGCTGAGCGTCCGGGTTGCCTGGCCGGTTCCCAGCGATGGCGAGGACGGAGAGCTCAGCCAGCCGGGGCCACCGCCCGTCAGCTTGCAGATCCCGCCGCGCCGGCACCGCGTCATGATCCGCGCTGGCCAGCTGACGGCCAAACGATCGTTCGACGTATACGCGGATACGAGCGTGCAGTTGAGCTTGCGGCGGCCGACGACCTATCGCGGCGGTGATCTGATCCGCGCCGCGAGCCCGAACGGCGAGATAGCCATCATGTCCGACGATCCGGCCGCCGTGCTTCAGATGCGCGACGGGGCCGGGAGGGTCCGGGGCACGGGAGTCGAAATGCTCATGACGGAGATGGCGCCCGGCTCCTATACCGCGATCGCGATAGGGCCGGATGGAGCGGAGCAGCATCACCCTGCGGACCTGTTCGCAGGTCAGCGGACGTCGATCAGGATGAGCGGCGTCGCCTCGGGAGGATGGCCCTCCAGGCCCGGCCTGCTGGCATGGGCCTCGCCGGCGGCATGGGTAGCCGGGGCTGACCCGGACGCCTGGTCAGCGGCTTCAGATGGATCAGGGATCGTGGTGCTGGCGGTCGATGCGTATCAGGACAGAACCACCGTTCCCGCGTCGGTGACGCTGACGCCGGTGAGGTCCCGGCCGGGGAATCGATCCATGCTGGTGTACGCCTACCTCCAACCGAGCGCTCCAGACCACACCCTGGTCGAGGTGCAGGACGTCCGGCTGGATGTCCCCGTCCTGCAGGGTGCGGTGACGTCGATCGTGGTCTCCGGTGACCAGGTATCGGTTGGTTTGTTCGACATCGCGCTGCTGGACGAACCTCGTCTGGTCGTAGAACTGGACCGCGCCCAGAACCTGCTCGGCGCTGGCCGTACGGGGCCGGCCCGGACCTTGCTCGAGCAGATCCCGAGACGTTCGTCGTCACGCGTAGCCGACGTCCTTTTGGCGGGCACCGGTTCTTCCGTCGCCCCCTCCACCCTGGC
>Ga0335073_10017246_pt1 | contig 10112 bp, 8 predicted proteins | sample Lox_Sample_22_FD_207093 | JGI IMG/M metagenome (GOLD analysis project Ga0335073, IMG submission 207093) | Soil microbial communities from Loxahatchee National Wildlife Refuge, Florida, United States - Lox_Sample_2.2 | ecosystem: Environmental > Terrestrial > Soil > Wetlands | place: USA: Florida... | reverse complement strand
TGTTTATGCCGAATTCGGCATTCCGGCCTACTGGATCGTGGTGCCGGACCCCGACCAGCCGTCGCTGACTGCATACACGCTGACCGGGGACGGATACGCCGAGGTCGGCCGCGCAGCAGCAGAGCAACAGTTCGCCACGGCTACCCCGTTCCCGGGCGAGATCGTCCCCGCAGCGCTGATGACCGCGCACTGGCTGCGCTGACGCTCGGACAACAGCTCGTTCTGGCCTTGCGCGCGGGTCCGCGCGGCTGTCGGCGGTACCGCCTAGGCTTAGCGGGTGACCACGATGGTTGTCGACTCCCTCCTGGACGGCCTGAACCCCCAGCAGCGCGCTGCCGTCCTGCACCAGGGCAGTCCGCTGCTGATCGTGGCGGGGGCTGGCTCGGGCAAGACCAGGGTCCTCACGCACCGGATTGCCTATCTGCTGGCCGAGCGCGAGGTGGCGCCGAGCCAAATCCTCGCCATTACATTCACCAATAAGGCAGCCGGCGAGATGGCCGCCCGCGCGGCATCGCTGACCGGGGCGCGGGCCCGCTCGATGTGGCTGATGACGTTCCACTCGGCGTGCGTGCGGATCCTGCGGCGGGAGGCCAAGCGGTTCGGCTACCCGTCCAGCTTCTCGATCTATGACCAGGCCGACTCGCAGCGGCTGATGGCGATGGTCTGCCGGGAGCTCGAGCTGGACTCGAAGTTCTTTCCGCCGAAGGGGATGATCAACCAGGTCTCGAACCTGAAGAACGAGCTCATCGACTACGAGACCGTGCTGGCCAGGGCCAGCGGTTACCGGGAGAAGGCGCTGGGCGAGGCCTACGCGGAGTACCAGCGCCGGCTGGTCGCTGCGGGAGCCATGGACTTCGACGATCTCATCATGGTGACCGTCAACCTCCTGCAGGCGTTCCCTGATGCGGCTGCCGAGTATCGCGAGCGCTTCCGGCACGTGCTGGTCGACGAGTATCAGGACACCAACCACGCCCAGTACGTCCTGGTCCGTGAGCTCGCCGGGTCCGGCGGAGAGTCCCCGGCCGAGCTGGTCGTCGTCGGTGATGCCGACCAGTCCATCTACGCCTTCCGGGGCGCCACGATCAGGAACATCGAGGAGTTCGAGCGCGACTTCGCCGGGGCCAGGGTCATCCTGCTGGAGCAGAACTACCGGTCCACGCAGAACATCCTGGCGGCCGCGAACGCGGTTGTCTCCCGGAACCCCGGCCGGATTCCCAAGAACCTGTGGTCGGATGCGGGCGACGGCCCGATGATCACCGGCTACGTGGCCGACAGCGAGCACGACGAGGCGGCGTTCGTCGCCGAGGAAGTGGACCGGCTGTCGGATGCGGGGGATGCTGCGCCCGGCCAGGTCGCCGTTTTCTACCGGACCAATGCGCAGTCCCGTGTGTTCGAGGAAGTCTTCATCCGGTCCGGCCTCCCGTACAAGGTGGTCGGCGGCGTCAGGTTCTACGAGCGGCGGGAGGTCCGCGACCTGCTCGCCTATCTGCGGCTGATCGCTAACCCGGAGGACGAGGTGTCGCTGCGCCGGGTGCTTAACACCCCGCGGCGCGGTATCGGGGACCGGGCTGAGGAGTATGTGGCCGCCCTTGCGAACCGGGACAAGATTAGCTTCGCGGCTGCCCTTACGCGGCCTGACGATGTGCCCGGCCTGGCAACCCGGTCTGCCCGGGCGATCGAGGCCTTCAACGAGCTGATCGCCGGACTGCGGGAGATGGCTGCGGCCGGCAGCCCAGTCGGAGACATCGCCGAGGCTGTACTCGACAGGACCGGTTACGTCGCCGAGTTGCAGGCCTCTTCCGACCTGCAGGACGCGAGCCGGATTGAGAACCTGACCGAGCTCGTGTCGGTAGCGCGCGAGTTCGACGCTCGCTTCCCGGGAGACGGCCTGGCCGAATTCCTCGAGCAGGTCTCGCTGGTCGCCGATGCGGACGAGATCCCCGAAGGCGAGGAGCACGGCGGCATGGTCACGCTGATGACCCTGCACACCGCCAAGGGACTGGAATTCCCGGTCGTCTTCCTGACCGGCCTGGAAGAGAACGTGTTCCCGCATGAGCGGTCCATGGGCGATGAGCGGGAGCTGGCCGAGGAACGGCGGCTGGCATACGTCGGTATCACCAGGGCGATGCAGCGTCTGTATGTCACCAGGGCAGCAACCCGTACCTGGTTCGGGCGGCCCGGCTATCACAAGCAGTCGCGGTTCCTGTCGGAGATTCCGGCCGGGCTGATCGACTGGCGCCGCGACGAGTCGACAGCCACCCAGCCGGCCTCGGAGCGGCTGGCCCGGCGCCCAGGAGTGCGCGCGATCGGGAACCGGCCGGTTCCGTCGCTCCAGCCCGGCGACCGCGTTAACCATGATTCCTACGGGCTGGGCACGGTCCTGTCAGTCGAGGGCCGTGGAGATGACCCGGAGGCCAAGATCGACTTTGGCGGCGACTACGGGGTTAAGCACCTGGTGCTTCGGTACGCGCCGATCGAGAAGCTGTAGTCCCTCGGCGGCGGTAGGCCCGCGATTTGGCCCGCGACCCGCAGATCTGCATGCTGCACCAGCAACCGCTGCGCGTCGGCGACCGGTCGTAGAACGCCCACCGACAGTCGTCATCGCTGCATACCTTGAGGCGAGTCCAGGTACCGAGCGTGTGGGCTTCCGCCGCAATCAGCAGCAGCCCGGCTAGCGCTGCGCGCGAACCCGAGTCCCCGGCGACGACGCGGACGCTGCCGTCGGCATCCGCGCTGATCCTGGCCTGCATCGCTGAGCTGATCTTGGCCAGCCGGGCTGCTGGGTCCCTGGGGGCCGCAGCACTGGGTCTTGCGGCGGCCGCCGGATTGTGCGTCACGTGCGATCGCAGGACCCCGCGCAGGGCTTCCCTGAGCTCGACGGCGAGAGCTAGCTCGGCCGGGCCAGACTGCCATGCGGCCTGCCCGGTCAGGTCCGCGCTGCTTAGCCAGGCGTCAAGCGCGGGAGGAGAGCCGAGCTGGTCGGTTCCCGCCTCAACATCGAGTGTGTTGACGAACGCCTGTACGGCCGCGAGCCGACCTGGTGCCTGGCCGATGTCGCGACCGCGGCTCGTTCCGGGGACGGTGATTGCCGCCATGGACCTCCCTCCGCGGACGCTACAGCGCTGTTCCCGTCACCATCATTTTACATCTGCTGGTTGCGCGAGGCAGCAGCCGCCGGCTAGCGTCGTTACTAGCAAAGTCCAAATGATGGTGACGCACCAGATGACAGGTACAGCTGCGCAAACGGAGGTGCGACATGAATTCTCAGCAGGACAGCAAAGGCTGGATGGTGATCGGCGTGCCGACGAGCGCCGGAGCTCACCATGCGGGGCAGGAGCGCGCACCTGCGGCGCTGCGGGCAGCAGGTCTGGCTGACCGGCTCCAGACCCGAGGTCTGACCGTGGCCGACGCCGGTGACCTGCCAGTCTCGGTGTTCGCCGTGGACCACGAACATCCGAGGGCCCGCAACCTGGCCGCAGTCGTGAAGGTCGCGCGCGAGGTTGCCGACGCAGTGGCCAGTGCCGTGGAAGCGGGCCTGCGACCGCTAGTGCTGGGCGGCGACTGCACGATCACGCTCGGCGTCATCGCTGGGTTCCGCCAAGTGCATCCCGGCACCGGACTGGCTTACGTGGACGGCGATGTCGACTTGGGGGCAGTGTCGGCAGAGAGCTCCGGAATCCTCGACGCGACCGGCATCTGGCACCTGCTTGGCTACGGAGAGCCTGAACTGGCCGGGCTGGCCGGCAATCCGCCGCTGCTCGACCCTTCCCGGCTGGCGATCGTGGGCTGCGACCCGCGAGAGGTAACCGAGGATGGCCGCAGGTTCCTGGCGGACCATCGGGTGAGCTACACCGACGGGCCTGGTCTGATCGCGGATCCCGAGGCAGCGGGCAGGAAGGCGCTGGCCGCCCTAGCCGGAAGCGGGCCGATGGTCGTCCACTTCGACGTTGACGTGGTCGACTCCGGCGACCTGCCGCTTGGCAACTTCCCGCATTACAACTCCGGTGTCAGGCTCACTGACGTGGAGCGCTGCCTGCGCGTGCTGCTGGCCGATGCATCGTGCGCTGGCCTGGTGCTGACCGAGGTCAATCCGACCTACGACCCCGACGGCAGCCAGCTCGACCGGTACCTGGAAGCACTGACAACGGCGCTGGCCGGCTGAGCCCTCTGGCCGACCGGTTACGCTGAATTGCCTGCCCGTTATGTCGGGGGGCAGCACAGCCTGCGGTCGGAGGATTCCATGAGCAGCATCCGGGTGATCATCGCCAAGCCTGGCCTGGATGGTCATGATCGCGGGGCGAAGGTGGTTGCCAGGGCGCTACGCGACGCTGGCGTCGAGGTGATCTACACCGGGCTGCACCAGACGCCGGAGCAAATCGTCTCCGCGGCGCTGCAGGAGGACGCCGACGCGATCGGCCTTTCCGTCCTTTCCGGCGCCCACATGACGCAGTTCCGTCGCGTGCTCGAGCTGCTGGCCGAGCGCGATGCCACGGACATCACGGTCTTTGGCGGCGGCATCATCCCGGACGCCGACATTGCCGAGCTCGAGCAGATGGGCGTGGCAAAGATCTTCACCCCCGGAGCGACGACAACCGAGATCGTGGACTGGGTGCACTCGGTGCTGGGCAGCGAAGAGCCAGTTGGATAACGTCGCGCAGGTCGGCCGTACCCAGTTCTGCCCGGCGGATCGGACGCGACTAGGCTTCGTGGCGTCCGGGGCCACGGGCGAGCCGCGACGATTTCCTGAGAGCGAGTTCCCCCGACCACGAAGCTCCGGACGACGAAGTTCCCCGAGCACGAAGGACTAACCCGAGTGGACCTGTTCGAGTACCAGGCGAAAGAGCTGTTCGCCGAGTACGGCGTTCCTATCCCGCAGGGGAGAGTGGCCACCACTCCCGACGAGGCCAGGCTGATTGCCGAGGAGTTCGCGGCGGCCCGGCCTGGCGCCAAGCCGCTGGTGGTGATCAAGGCTCAGGTGAAGACCGGCGGCCGCGGCAAGGCCGGCGGGGTGAAGCTGGCCGACACGCCGGAAGAGGCGCAGGAAAAGGCCGCCAAGATCCTCGGCATGGACATCAAGGGCCACACCGTGCACACCGTCTTGGTCGCCGAGGACACCGATATCGCGCAGGAGTACTACCTGTCGTTCCTGCTGGACCGGGCCGAGCGCACGTTCCTGTCGATGTGCTCGGTCGAAGGCGGCGTGGAGATCGAGGAAGTTGCCAGGACCAAGCCCGAGGCGCTAGCCAAGATCCCGGTCAGCCCGCTTACTGGCGTCGATCATGCCAAGGCACTGGAGATCGTCCGGGCGGGCGGGCTGCCGGCGGAGGCGCAGGAGGCTGCGGCGCAACTCGCCGAGCGCCTGTGGGCGGTGTTCACCGACGAAGACGCCACCCTGGTGGAGGTGAACCCGCTGGTCTTCACCGGCGATGGCCGGGTGGTCGCACTCGATGCCAAGGTAACCCTGGACGACAATGCCGCCTTCAGGCAGGACTGGGCGGCCTTTGCGGACCCGACTGCCGTCGATCCGATCGAGGCAAGGGCGAAGGCCAAGCACCTGAACTACGTCAAGCTCGACGGGTCGGTCGGCATCATCGGGAACGGCGCCGGACTGGTGATGTCCACGCTCGATGTTGTCGCCTACGCCGGGGAGCAATTCGGTGGCGTCCGGCCAGCCAACTTCCTTGACATTGGCGGCGGTGCCTCGGCCGAGGTGATGGCCAACGGGCTGGACATCGTGCTGTCGGATGCCAGCGTGCGCAGCGTTCTGGTCAACGTGTTCGGCGGCATCACCTCCTGCGACGCGGTAGCGAACGGGATCGTGTCGGCCATGGCGCTGCTGGCCGAGCGAGGCGAGCAGGTGACGCGCCCTATCGTGGTCCGGCTGGATGGCAACAAGGCGGCGGAGGGCCGGCGGATCCTGGAAGAGGCCGCGCTGCCGCTGGTCGAGCAGGTGGCCACGATGGATGATGCGGCGCGGCGCGCCGCTGAGCTGGCCGCCGCGGCCTCGAACGGAGCATGACATGGCAATCTTCCTGAACGCCGGTAGCCGGGTGATCGTACAGGGCATCACTGGCTCGGAGGGCCGTAAGCACGGCGCGCGGATGATCGCGGCCGGCACCGACGTCGTGGGCGGAACGAACCCGCGCAAGGCCGGCCAGACGGTGGAGTTGTCCGGCCAGGAGGTGCCCGTCTTCGGGACTGTCGGCGATGCGATGGCTGCCACCGGAGCCAACGTCTCGGTCGTCTTCGTGCCCCCGGCAGGCACCAAGGATGCCGTGATCGAGGCCATCGACGCGCAGATGCCGCTCGTCATCGTGATTACCGAGGGCGTGCCCGTGCACGACACAGCGGTGTTCTGGGCGCACGCCGAGGCGTCCGGCAACCGCACCAGGATCGTCGGGCCGAACTGCCCCGGCGTGGCGTCGCCAGGGAAGTCGAACGCGGGGATCATCCCGGCCGACATCACCAGCGAAGGGCGGATCGGCCTGGTCTCCAAGTCCGGCACGCTGACCTACCAGATGATGTACGAGCTGCGGGACATCGGATTCTCCACCGCGGTGGGCATCGGCGGTGACCCGATCATCGGCACGACTCACATCGACTGCCTCAGCGCGTTCCAGGACGACCCGGAGACCGACGCGATCGTCCTGATCGGCGAGATTGGCGGCGACGCGGAGGAGCGCGCGGCGGCTTTCATCGAGAAGAACGTGACCAAGCCAGTTATCGCCTACGTCGCGGGCTTCACTGCCCCGGAGGGCAAGACCATGGGTCACGCCGGGGCGATCATCTCTGGCTCCGCCGGAACTGCCCAGGCGAAGAAGGAAGCGCTGGAGAAGGTGGGCGTCCGCGTTGGCCGCACCCCGAGCGAGACAGCCGCGCTCGTCCGGGAGGTCATGCAGGCCCGGTAGTCCCTGCGGGCGCGCTACGGCGCGCCTCCGCGACCGTCGCGTGCCGTATTGCCAGGCTTGAGTCTTGTGACCGCTGCACAGCGCCCCTTGCTGGTGACCGGGGCCATCGCGGCCGCGGCGGTCACTGCGACCGGGCTGGCAGGCATCACCGTACTGGTGCTGGCGGGCTGGATCGCGGCGCCGCACGCCGGCCTCAGCCTTACTGCGGCGCTGCGGGCCTCGGCAGCGATCTGGCTCGTCTGCCAGCATGTCGGCTTCAGCTTCCGCGGCGCCGGCCGGATCGGATTGCTGCCACTCGGCTTGGCCGTCCTCCCGGGAGCCCTGCTCTGGCGGGCCGGGAACTGGGTGGTCAGGGCCGGGCAGGTCCGGCGGCTACGCCACGTCGGCTACGCGGCGCTGGCACTGGCCGTGCCCTACGCGCTGCTCGCCGGGGCGCTCGCCCTGGCGAGCAGGTCGGGCCTGGAGTCGTCCTCCCTGCCGCAGTCGGTTGCCTGGGGCCTCTTGCTCGCGCTCGCCGCTGGCGGCCTCGGCGGCGCCCGAGCGCTGGCGCCCTGGCCGCAGCTGGTTCGGCTGCTGCCGGCAGGGCCGAGGTCGATGGTGGTCGGCGCTGCAGGCGCGCTGGCCACACTTGCCGGATGCGGAGCGCTCGTCGCTGGCACCTCACTGGCTCTGCATCTGCACGAGGCTGCGGTACTCGAGCGTGACCTCGCTCCCGGTGTAATCGGCACCCTGCTGCTCGTGCTGTTGCAGTTGGGCTACCTGCCGAACGCGCTCATCTGGGCCATCGCCTTCTCGCTCGGCCCCGGCTTTGCGTTTGGCGCCGGCACCGTCGTTGCGCCGACTGGCTCGGCACTGGCGCAGTTGCCGGCCTTCCCCATGCTTGCCGCGCTTCCGCCGGGCCTGCACTCTGCGGTTCCCGGCTGGGTCGAGCCGACCGTACTTGCTGTGCCGTACCTGGCCGGGGGACTGGGTGGCCTGTTGCTGGTCCGGGCCGGGCCCGTGCTGTCGCTAGAGGCCGCGCCGGTATGGGGACTGGCGTGTGGTGCAGTGTCCGGCGGAGTGCTTGGCTTGCTGGCCGCACTCTCCGGTGGGCCGCTTGGCGCTGGCAGGCTGGCCGCCGTCGGACCGTCAGCGTGGCAGGTAGGCGCAATCTCGGCGCTGGAGATCGGCGTCGCCGCCGCGGTGGCCGCCGGCGCGGCAAACTGCCTCATCCTGAAGCGTGCGGGGATGCTTGCCCCGCGTGCCAGCAGGGAGGGAACGGCGGCCGGGCCACTGGCGGCCGCGCGCAGCAACTCCGCTGCGAGCGCCCTGCCAGCTGAAGAGTCCGCGGTCGGCCACGTGATCTACCTGGATCCGTGGGCCGGTGATCCGCCGGGGGAGCGCCGGGGCGCTCCAGGGCCGTCGGCCCTGCCATAAGTTTTGACGCCAGAACCATGAGGCGAACGGCCGCCTGATTATTTGGCCAACGTTTATGCACCAGAAATACTTGTTCTGTTCATCGAGCCGACATCTATAAGTCCAACTCGAGATTAGTAAATCCACAAAAGGTTTCCCACGTCGCGGCAATTCGGCGTAGGTGTTCTTTTTGCCCCGAATTCATGGGCCTGACCTGGGCGAACGTGACTGAGCGCAACCGCGATGCAATGAAGCGTAACGCAGAGCGAAAAAGAACCGCGACGACGTGCTCATTCATCATTTAGACGTGAACCGTTCACCAAGTCATTGGATAGGCATTCACAAACGTTTCTTGTTGCGCTATTGAGCATCATGCATATTTAGGCGCGACGGCCATCTGGCTGGTCCGTGCGGCGTGCTCGCACGTCTCCGGCGCTTAATCGTCTGTAGGAGGACGCGTGCGCTTTCTGAAAACTCTGGTCGCGGCGGGTGGGGCTGCGGCCGTCGTGACTGCGCTGGTGGCGGCGCCGGCGTTGGCCGACCCGATCAACAGCCACAAAGCTAAAGTGACGCCCGCGGCATACGACATCGTTAGCGTCGGATCGGAGTCGATCTACGCCATCTCCGACCAGATGGCCTGGAACTACAACAAGTCCGTGGGCAAGAAGCACAGTGCGAAGCACCCGTACTACTACAGCTGGGATGCTGTTCCCTACGCCAACCAGAACAACACCATGCAGAAGGTCGTCCTCAAGGCCGGCTGCAAGAAGAACGTCCGGCCGGACGGCTCTTCGGCAGGCATCACGGCGCTCAGCACGTACGGAAGCACGAAGTACAAGGGCAAGACGTACCCGTGTGTCAACTTCGCCCGCTCCTCACGGCCCCGCAAGTCGACCGACCCAGCTTTCGGCCCGGGTGGCGACGCGTTCGTCACGCTCTGGCGGGACGCAGTCACATACTCAACCACGAGCAACTCCAATGTGCCGAACAACCTGACCCTTGCCCAGCTCAAGGAGATCTTCGGCTGCAGCATTCCGGCCGCGAACGGCTTCCCGGCCAACACGTGGGGTGCGCTGCTCGGGAAGAGCGCCAAGGGCGCGAGCGACGCTACGGACCCGATCGTTCCGCAGGCAGGCTCGGGGACGCTCTCGTTCTGGATGGAGACCGCGCTCGGGTTCAGTACCGACACGGAACCGACGTGTGGCACCGCCGCGAACCTGACGACGTCCCAACAGCCTGAGGAGAACGAGGGCCTCAGCCAGTATTTCCGCGACGGCAACAAACCCAAGGGCACTCCCAACCCGAACGTCATCTACCCGTTCTCGATCGGCGCCTGGGTCGCGCAGCAGTACCACGACGCGAAGTGCGGAAAGAAGCCCAAGGGCAGCGAGAACATGTTCGGATGCAACGAGAACGGCGTGCTCCGCCTGAACGGCATCAGCGGCACCGCGCCGACCGTCAAGAAGGGCAAGGCCTCTCCGGTCACCAACCCGAAGTTCCCGAGCACGTTCGACCGGTTCCTCTACGCGGTCGTTCCCTACGCCAGCACGTCGAACCACATCCCGGCGTACCTGAACGGGCTGTTGGGCCACAAGGGCTTCTTCTGCAAGCAGACGAAGGTCGTGCTGGCTTACGGCTTCGAGACGACGCCATTCTGCGGCTCGACGTCCTGAGATAGCACACGGCTTGGCGCACTGGTCAAGCTAACTGGCGGGGCGGGGGGGGGGGGGGGGGCCGGCGGCCGCCGCGGGCCCCGCGGGGCCGGGGGTGGGGATGAGATCAGCGGGGGCGCCCCCCCGGGGGGGGCCC
>Ga0335073_10017245_pt1 | contig 10112 bp, 7 predicted proteins | sample Lox_Sample_22_FD_207093 | JGI IMG/M metagenome (GOLD analysis project Ga0335073, IMG submission 207093) | Soil microbial communities from Loxahatchee National Wildlife Refuge, Florida, United States - Lox_Sample_2.2 | ecosystem: Environmental > Terrestrial > Soil > Wetlands | place: USA: Florida... | reverse complement strand
GGCGGTGATTCCGGCCGGCCCCGCCCGGCGGGCCAGCTCGCGGGTGAAGAGGATGTTGGCCAGCTTCGCCCGACAGTAGAGGAGGGTGGGCTGGGACTCGCGGAAGCTCTGCAGGTCGTCCCACGGAAGGCCGTCCACCACCCGGTGGGCGCTCGACGACATGGCGATCACCCGGGTCGTGCCGGGCGGCCGGCTGGCCGCGCTCGCCTCCAGCAGCGGCGTCAGCTCGCGCGTTAGCAGGAACGGGGCGAGGTGATTGGCGGCGAAGGTCGCCTCGGTCCCTTCGGCCGTGACGATCGGCCGGTCCCGCACCCCGCCCGCGTTGTTGATCAGGACGTCGAGGCGAGCGGCACGGGCCGCGATCTCGTCGGCCACCCGCTTGACCTCCGCCATCGCCGTGAAGTCGGCCCGCAGCATGGTGAAGCCGCCGCCCGCCCGCGCCGCCGCGGCGATCCCCGCTTCGGCGGTGGCGCAGCGCTGCCGGTCGCGGCCGACGCCGATCACCTGCCAGCCGAGCGCCGCGAGCCTGCCCGCGGTCGCCCTCCCGATCCCTGAACTGGCGCCGGTGACGACCGCGACGGGCTGGTTCGCGTTGAGTTCCAAGGCCTTTCCTCCATGTCTTCTCAGGGCGGTCTTCTCAGGGCGGTCTTCTCGGCGCGAATTGCTCAGCGCGGCCGCAGCCCGTCGAGCAGCAGGCCGACGGTGAAATAGATCTTCTTGTCCATCTCCGCCTTCGTGGGCAGGCGGCCGCTGACGATCGCCCGCACCTGGCCGCTGATCACCATGCTGGTGAAGGCGGACGCGGCCAGACCGGAGTCGGTCGGCGCGATCTGCCCGGTGACGATCGCGCGATCGAGCAGCCCGGCGACGAAGTCGATCACCGGCTTGGCGCTCTGCTCGAAGTTGGCGGTGAAGATTTCCGGGAACCGGTAGCTCTCGGTGTTGATGATGCGCTGCAGGCGCAGCCCGTTCGGCGTCATCACCTGGCCGATGCGCAGCCGGGCGATGGACGCCAGCGTTTCCATCAGGTCGCCGTTATCGAAGCCCTCGAGCACATCCGACGCGACGATCTGCCGCTCGATCGCGCGCTGCACCGCACCCTGGAACAGCGACGCCTTGTCGGCGTAGCGGGCGTAGACGGTGCGCTTGGTCATGTTGATGCGGGCGGCGATCATCTCGATCGTCGTCAGCTCGAAGCCGTGCTCAAGGAACTCCTCGAGCGCGGCGTCGAGCAGCTCCTGATGGCGTGCCTCGGCCTGCTCGGTGGTGGGCCGACCGGCCCCGCGGCGCATCGTGGAGGTTGCGTTCATTGAGCCAGCCCGCCTAAGTCGCTCTTGCGTTGCCGCCAGATCCAGTCATAATGATACGCACAAGGTGCCATTTGTCTAGGCCCCCCGACGGCACCCGACGGCACCCACCGGAAGGACGGCTCGATGAGCTCAGCAACCGAGAAGCTGACCCGGCTGGCCGCGGCCGAGGACCGCTTCGACTACTCCCACGCCGACCTGCGCGAAACGCAGCTCGAGGCGCTCGACGAGCGGTTTCAGGAGCGCAAGGACCGCATCAAGCTGCTCGGCCACCGGGCGCGCGAGGCGGGCATCGCCGAGATCCGCAGCCGCGCGGACATGGTGCCGCTGCTGTTCCCGCACAGCGTCTACAAGAGCTACCCGGAGAGCTTCCTGATCGAGGAGAAGTGGGATCGCCTCGGCAAGTGGCTGGGCGCGGTCTCGCCCTATCCGATCAGCCCGGTCGACACCTCGGACGTCGCCGACATCGACGACTGGATCGGCCGGCTGCAGGCCAAGGGGCACTACGTTTCCTGCTCGAGCGGCACGACCGGCAAGTCGGCCATGCTGCTCGCCTCGGACCAGGACATGGACTGGTCGCGCCAGGACACGGTCCAGGTCTTCGCCTGGGGCTCGGGCGTCCGGCCGGCCCGCGACCGGCGGATGGTGGGCCTCGCCCCCACCGCCGCCGTCCCCAAGAACCTGGTCATCGGCCAGGCCCAGCAGGACGCCTTCGGCGACCCGGCCAAGGAGCGCTTCCGGCTGCCGATCCCGCCGATCACCGTCGGCTCGCTGACCAAGATGGTCGTGCTCAGGAAGAAGATCGCGGACGGCACCGCCCTGCCCGCGGAACTGGCCGACTTCGAGCGGACCGCCAGGGAGCGTCAGGCGACGCTCGACCAGGCGATCACCCTCGGCGCCGAGGCGCTCGTCAAGTACCGCGACGAAAAGCTCTACATCGGGGGTCTGTGGAACGCGCTGTATCAGGTGGCCACGATCGTCCGCAGCATGGGGTATTCGGCCAAGGACTTCCACCCCGACAACTGCATCTACGTCGGCGGCGGTCTCAAGCGCGCCCAGCTCCCGCCGGACTACCAGGAATTCGTCCACCAAACGTTCAACATCCCGGCCAACCGGGACTTCCAGAACTACTCCATGCAGGAGCTTAATTCCGGCATGCCCAAGTGCCAGCGCGGCAACCGCTATCACGTGCCGCCGTGGCTGGTGCCGTTCATCCTGGACGAGGAGGGCCGCACCCTGCTGCCGCACGAGACCGGCGAGATCGAAGGCCGGGCCGCCTTCTTCGATCTTTCGCTCGACGGGCGCTGGGGCGGGATCATCACCGGCGACAAGATCTCGCTCGATTTCGGTCCCTGCGCCTGCGGCGGCAAGGGCCCGTCGGTGCGCAACAACATCGTCCGCTACGCCGACCTCCAGGGCGACGACAAGATCGGCTGCGCCGGCACCGTCGACGCGTACGTGCGAGGCCTGTCATGAGCGCCTCCGGCACCGATCTGAAGCCCGCCGACGCCGTGGTCTCGGCGCCGTTCTTCCTGCGCGGCGAACTGGTCGAGGGCCACGACGCGCTGCATCGCTCGCGCGATCTCGGCGTCACGTTCGCGACGCCGCGGATTGCCCTGGACCGGGTGGTGCATCCGCGAACCGAGGTGCCGCCGCTGCTCAACGTCCCGCTCGCGGAGATCATCGACTTCCTGGTCGAGACCGGCGAGCGGATCCGCAGCCCCGGCAACGTCTTCGTGCAGGAGTGCATCGACCGCATGGCCGCCACCCACGTGCTGCCCCGGGCCGTGCTGGCGGAGCAGGTCAAGGGCGCGGCGGCGTACCTCGACGACCGACTGCTGCGCACGGTGGTCGAGCAGAACTTCCCCGATCCCAGGGCGCTGGACGAGTGGGTGCCGAAGCAGGACTTCACCGGGCGCAAGAGCTTCGTGCGCGCCTTCGCGCCCCGGCTGATCCACGTGCTACCCGGCAACTCCCCGGGCGTCGCGGTGAAGTCCATCGCCCAGGGGGCGATGGTCAAGGCGGTCAACCTGTTCAAGATGTCCTCGAGCGACCCCTTCACCACGGTCGCCGTGCTGCGGACGATGGCGGAAATCGACCCCGGCCATCCCATCGTGAAGTCGATGTCGGCCGTCTACTGGCGCGGCGGCGACGACGCGGTGGAGCGCGCCCTCTACCGTCCCCAGTACTTCGACAAGATCGTGGCCTGGGGCGGCGGGGATGCGATCAACAACGTGGTCAAGTACCTCGGTCCGGGCTTTCAGCTGGTGTCGTTCGACCCCAAGACGTCGATCTCGATGGTCGGCCGGGAAGCAGTGGCCTCGGACCAGGCACTCGACCTGGCGGCCGGCCTCGCCGCCACCGACGTCATGGTGCTCAACCAGGAGGCCTGCGTCGCCAGCCGCTTCATCTTCGTCGAGGCGGACCGCGAGGACGCCGACCGCTTCTGCGAGCGACTGCACGCGCGCATCGTCGAGAAGGCGGCCGCCTCGGGCGACGCAAGGCCGCTTGAGGAGGATCTGCGCGAGCAGATCGACATGCTGATGATGCTCGACGACGAGTTCCGCATCTGGGGCAAGACCGACGGCAAGGGGCTGGTGATCCGTTCCGACGAACCGGTGGACTTCCACCCGATCAACAAGACCGCCAACGTGGTCCGGGTGGACTCGCTCGACGAAGCCGCGAAGTATGTGAACGTGGCGACGCAAACGGTCGGGTTCTACCCTTTCGAACGGATGCCCGACTACCGGGACCTGCTCGCGAGCGGCGGCGCCCAGCGCATCGTGCGGCTGGGCGAGGCCGGGCCGAGCACGATCGGCAACCCCCACGATGCCATGTATCCCTTGCACCGCTTCGTGCACTGGATGGCGCACGAAGACGGGGTGGCACCCCTATAGGAAGGAGGCGCTGATGCTGTTCGGAGCGGCCAACATCGACCTGGGAGCCCTGGGCATCCCGGACGTGACCGGGTACCGCGAGCACCTCTACCAGATGGCCGCCGGGAAGATCGTGTTCCCTTCGGTCAACGGCCCGATCCCGGCGGCGTGGCCGGCCGCCCCCGCGGGGGTCACCGGGTTCTACACCATCTACCCCCATCCGGATCAACTGCTGGCCGGCCAGCTCGACAACGCACTGCGCGCCTTCATCGGGAGCGCTCCGAGGCAAGGAGGCGTGCTCACCGCTTACGCCGAGGCCGACGGCGACGCCGCCCACGGCGGCCAGTTCGCGCCGCTCGGGCTGACCAAGACGAAGCTCCTGCAGGTGCACGCCCATCTGCAGGCGCTGTGCCGAGGCAGCCGGGTGAAGTACGGCGCGGTGGTCTGCGGGACCGGTCTGGACCAGGTGCTGTTCTGCCCGCCCGGGCTCGACTTCTACGCGCTCGACTGGTACGACAACTGGAATCCGCCGCTGATCCGGGCGCTGAACGCCTGGCGCGACAACCTCGAACGCCACCTCCAGCAGTCGCCGGTGCTGGCGATCGCGGAGACGAACAGCAACGTGCCAGCCCAGCGTCCGTCGTGGTTCGCCACGGTGTACGGCTGGCTGGCGGGCTACGGCGCCCAGCACGGCGGCCGGGCGCTCGGCTACTGGAGCTACTGGCGCACGGACGCCGGCATCGGCAGCCTCTCCGGCCCCTGGCTGCCGGATGACGCCGCGACGATCGCCGCCCTCACTCGGATCGCCGCCCACTGCAAGAACGACGTCTGAGGCCAGCAACCCCAAGTCAAACCCGCACAACCATCATCTCGAACGGCCGGTGCCTCCGCCCCCACCGTCACCACTCCCTCCACCAGCGGAAGCACGCGCCCCGTGTCCCCGCCGGGACCCGGCCGGGACACGGGACTTGGCGTGCCCGCAAGGTTTGCGGAAGCCCTACGTGTGATAAGTGAATTTCACGGCATGACGAGTGCCCGCCTTGTTAAGGGTCTGGACCGTGAGCGTTCCGGCAGCGTGCGCGAAAGCGCCGCTTCCGCCCGTCACCTTGCCGTCCGTGACCATGCCTTTGCCATTGAGCATGGCGGTGCCGTACAGCATCCCGCCGTTGACGCCGACGGTGATATTGAGGCTGGCGCTGGTCGGCGATACGAGCTTGACATAGATAATGTCGTACCCCACGACCTTGCCCGCACCGTTCACGTCGGTGTCCTGCTCGGCTTCGGCCGAATTCGAGAGGGCGGCAGAGCCCTTTGTCTCAGCGGTGAACTTCAGCGTGTGCGTTGTTGTGCTCGCGCTGGCGACGCCGGGAATCACGAATGCCCCGGTGCCCACGATCGCGGCGGCCGTTGCCCCGGCCAAGGTCATACGGATCTTCATTGATTTTCTCCTGTCACGAGTGAATGTGGCTACGCGGTTCCGTCTGGGCCGGCTGCCCACGATCCCGGTTTCGCGGTGTCCGACGGACGGATCGCGGTGACGATTGCCAGCACCGCCGTGCACGCGCACGCGATAACCAGGCGGCCCGCGCGAGCTCCCCACAGCAGCGCTCCCTTCTGCGACCAGGTCCCTTCCCGACCGCTCGGGCGAGCTGACCTGGGATGCTGAATCGGGTGAACGTCATGGGGAAAGCGTGCGGGCCGGAGCCGGTGCGCGTCGTCCGCCAGACGATCTCAATCGGGTGGCCTTGAGGCGTGGTCGCACGTCGTCGCGGTGACGACGGGACGTCGTGCTTTCGGATGACGCCAGGCGATGAGCAGGCCGTTACGCTTCGGTTGTGGTCCGGGAGAAAGGAACAGCGGGGCAGCGGCGCAGCGATCTGCGGGCGCGTGCCGTGCTGGTTGATGCCCTGGTGGCAGCCGCGCTGTTGGTGCTCGCGGTGTCGGATCTGCCCCGGGGCCTCGGCCCGGGCGCGACCGCCGCAGGTGCGGCCTGCGCGCTGGCTGCCGCGCTCTCGGTCGGCGGGCGATCTCGCAGCCCCGTGATCTCCGTGGTGGTCGCCGCGGCGGCCTTTGTCGGCTATGAGTACGTCACCCGCGCTCCGGCCGCGTACGCCCAGCCAATCGCCTTGGTGCTGAACTATTATTCGGCCGGTGCCAGGGGGACCTCCCGCCGCCAGTTTGGCCAGCTCACGGCGCTGGTCCTTTATGGAGTCGCGGCGTGCGCCTTGATCGCCGCAATCCTGGATTCCCTCAGCGTGTCGACCGTGGCCGTGCACGCCCTGCCGCTGGTGCTGGCTCCGGCGCTGGCCGGACTCCTGGTCGCGCGGCAGCGCTCACTGGCCGGCCGTCTGGCAGCGGCGACCGAGCAGCTCCGCGCCGGGGAAGAGACCCGCCTGGCCGTGGCCCGGACCCGCGAGCGAAACCGGGTAGCCAGGGAACTGCACGATGTCGTGGCGCACGGCGTCAGCGTGATGGTGGTGCACGCCGGGGTGGCCCGGATCACCGCCGGCGACGAGCCGGACGTGGCCCGCACCGCGCTGACCGAGGTAATCGGGGCGGGGCGGACGGCGCTGACCGAGCTGCGCCAGATCCTGGGCATGATGGACAGTGCCGCCCCGGACTCGGGGCCACGGGCCGGTGTCGACGGAATCGTGGCGCTGGCGGAGCTCCCCCGGGCGGCTGGCCTCCCGGTGCATATCTCCGTCACGGGAAGCGGTTTCGCCCTTCCGGCGCCGGTCGATGCCGCCCTCTACCGGCTGGTGCAGGAGGCGCTCACCAACGTCGTGAAGCACGCCGGGTCGGCGGTAACCGAGGTGACGCTGGCGATCGAGCCGGCTGAGGTGCGGGTCCAGGTGCGAAACGAGGCGGCGGGTCCAGCTGTCGCCGGCGTCACGGAGGGCTCCGGGCAGGGCCTGGATGGGATGCGCGAGCGAGTCGAGTCTGCTCAAGGACGGCTGTGGTACGGGCCCCAGCCAGACGGCGGCTGGGAGGTGCGGGCTCAGTTCACGCTGTCCCCGGCCGGGGTTCCGGTCGGGAACGAAGACACCCGCCCGGCTCCCGTCCGAGCGTGGCTCGGAGCAGGCCGGGCGGCCAGCTGGCTCCGTCAAGCCGGGCCGTGGGCCGCGACCGCCGCGGCGCTCGCTGTGCTCTGCGCCGATGCGTGCCTCAGCGGCGACCGCCGTGGGCCGCTGGCGCTGAATCTTGTCCTCGTCGCGGGCATGGCGCTGGTGCTGCCGTGGTGGCGGCGATTCCCGTTGCCGTTCCTTGTCGCCGTCAATCTCATGGCGCTTCCGCTCAGCAACGGGCTCGCCTCGATCAACAACCCGACCGTGGTCAGTACCTACGTCTTTACCGTTCCGCTGTGGGCGGTCGCTTACTGGTCCGCCTTCCCGGCGGCGGCCGCCGGACTTGCCCTCACCGCCGCGTTCGACATCGGAACAGGGCTGTACTGGCAGCTAGGCGCATCGTCGATCGGATCCAACGTGGTGCTGACGGTTGTTCTCTGGATCGCGGGACGGGCGGTGCGCCGCCAGCGGCTGATCGGCGCCAACCTGAGCCGGGCCCGCGCGCTGCTCGAGGCCGAACAGCGCGACCGCGAGGAACTGGCCGTGTGGGACGAGCGTGGTCGCCTCGTCGCCCGGCTTGACTCGCTGGTCGCCGCGGAGGTGAGCGACATGATCGAGACCGCTGAGTCTGTTCGGGACCAGCTCGGCAGCGCCGCCGCCAGCGTGGGCACCGAGTCGATCGCCGAGGTCGAGCAAGCCGGCCGCCAGGGCCTGGCCCGACTGCGGGAAATCCTCGGGCTGCTGCGAGCCGAGCGACCAGCAGCTGGTCCGAGTTGGGTTCCGGCTCATCCTTGAGCGCCAGCCCGGCATCGAGGTCGTCGGCGAGGCCGGCAGCGGAGCCGACGCCGTCACGCTGACACGGCGGCTCATCCCTGACGTCGTCCTCATGGACATCCGCATGCCCGACCTGGACGGCATCCAGGCCACCCGCCTTATCCTCGCCAATCCTGACCTCGAGACAACCCGGATCATCATTCTCACCACCTTCGACCTGGATGAGTACGTCTACCTGGCCCTGCGGGCAGGCGCGAGCGGATTCTTGCTCAAGGACCTGCCACCGGAACAGCTCGCCCAGGCGGTACTCAGCGCCAGCCACGGCAATACGATGCTCGCCCCCGCCATCACCCGGCGCCTCATCGAGCACTTCACCGAGACCAGTCACTCGGCCGCCCCGCCGCAGGCCCTCGGACAGCTGACGCCGCGGGAGATCGAGGTTCTCCGGCTGCTGGCCACCGGCCTGTCCAACGCGGAGATAGCGGCGGCGCTGACCGTCGCCGAGACCACGGTCAAGACCCACGTGGCCCGGATGCTGACCAAGCTCGGCCTGCGCGATCGGGTGCAAGCCGTGGTTTTCGCCTATCAGCACGGTCTCGTCCCGGCCCGGCCGGGCTAAACCGCGCCTAGGAGCCCCGCTGGATTAGGCCGTTTCCCCGACGGTTCCCGGCGGCCTCCGACCAGTGAGGCCCAGCCGCGCCGCCCGCGCGCTGGCCTGCTCCCGGGTGCTGGCGCCGCAGCCCAAGCACCTCCGCCTGCCGGCCTGGTCAGGCCCGCCGGATTGGCGGCGGTGGCCGGCCGCGGGCCGCGTGGCACGCCCTGCTCGCCCAGCGCGCGCAGCCGCCGCGCCACGGCCGTCGCCGCGAGGTGGGCGGGCCAGCGGCAGCGGCCTGCCCGCGGCCGGCCGGGCACGCCGCCGGTCCGCCGGGACCGACGACGAGGGAATTACTGGAGCCAGCGGCAGAGCGGTCACGGCACCCTCCCGGCCAGGAGGGTCGCAGCCGCAGCCGCGGCAGAGGCGACGAGGTCGCCAACAAAGATTCGCGCGTTGGCGTTCGAAGCGCCGATGCCGACTACGCAGGTCGCAGCCTGAGACCATGGCCAGGCCGGGCTCATCCCGCCAGCTCTGCGACCGCTGGTCTTCCGGTTTGGAGAGTAGTTAGGCTGTCATGGAAGTATTTCCCTTCCAACAGAGTTCTGAGACTATGAGACGTCGCGTAAGTCTTGCGTGTAGTAAAGCGTTTCAGGACAGGGAGAACAACATGGATGACATGCAGGTGCTCAGCGTGCACGAAGCTGCCGATGCCATGGGCGTCAGTATGCAGCGGGTCCGGCAGCTGATCCATGATGGCCAGATCGCCGCCCGCCGATCGTCCGCCGGCTGGCTCATCCCGGCAGATGCCGTGTCGGAGCGGTCGAAGGGCTTCCATAAGGGGCGCCCGCCAACACCACAGACAGCATGGTCTGTGATCGCTTTGCTGGCCGTGGCCTCCAAGCTCGCCTCGGAACCAGAAGGCGACCACAGTGCGTCCGTGAACCGCGTGGTGCCTGATCGCAGGGTGCGCCATCGGATTCTGCGGACGCTGGCAGGAATGCCCGATCCAGCTATCGATGACATGGCGTGGCGTCGACTGCTGTCCTCGCGCGGGCATGCTTGCCGACTGTGGGCGCACCCTGGCGTCCTTGACCGGCTGGCTGCAGACCCGAAGGTGTCTGTCGGCGGGATCGACGCAGAACTCACTGAACACGACGGCCTGACGCCGCGCGCGGATCGGCTTGAACTGTACGTCTGCGAGGCTGATGCCGACGAGGTCGTGCGCAAGTACCGGATGCGCGAAGATCACGCCGGCCAGGTGAGCCTAATGGTCGTGCCATCAAGCGTCCCCGCTGGGCTCGCCCCCATGGGCGGGCAGCCGGTACCGGCCCCGGCCGCCGCCGCAGACCTCCTCGATGAGGAGGATCCTCGCGCCCGTCACGCCAGCATCATCCACCTCCAGTCCAGCCTCAGTGCCCTGAAGGCGCTTGGATGGATTGACCAGGCGAGCACGGGCGCAGCTCGCCGGGAAGGGGAGGCCAGTGAGGATGTGCGC
>Ga0335073_10017244_pt1 | contig 10112 bp, 7 predicted proteins | sample Lox_Sample_22_FD_207093 | JGI IMG/M metagenome (GOLD analysis project Ga0335073, IMG submission 207093) | Soil microbial communities from Loxahatchee National Wildlife Refuge, Florida, United States - Lox_Sample_2.2 | ecosystem: Environmental > Terrestrial > Soil > Wetlands | place: USA: Florida... | reverse complement strand
GTTGCGCGCGTCGAGTCCAGAGCGCCACGGCGTGGCCGCGTCTCGCCGATCTTCGCCGCGCCTTCGACCGGCACGAATTTGTGATGTATTACCAGCCAGAGGTCGATCTTTGCAACCGGCGCATCGTTGGCTTGGAGGCGCTTATTCGCTGGCGGCACCCGGAGCGGGGCCTACTCCCACCCGTGGAGTTCATTCCACAGGCCGAAGCAAGCGGCATGATTCTGCCCATTGGCGATTGGGGACTGGCCGAGGCATGCAACCAGATCAAGCGATGGAACCAGGATGATCCGCGAAACGAGTCGCTCAGGGTGTGCGTGAATTTGTCGGCGCGCCAATTCGCCCGCAAGGGTCTGGCCGATCATGTGCAATCGCTCCTGCTGCAATCGGGCGCTTCAAGTCGCCAGCTCGGACTCGAAATGACCGAGTCGAGCCTCATCCCAAATATGAACTCCACCCGGGCCGTGCTGTGTTGCCTGCGCGCCCTCGGGGTCTCGCTCCTGATGGACGACTTCGGTACCGGCTACAGCTCATTGAATCACCTCCACTCTTTCCCGTTCGATGTGCTAAAGATCGACCGGTCCTTTGTCGGTCGCATGACGGATGGGGATCAGGCCCTCCAGATAGTCAGGACCATCATCGAACTCGCGCGCGTGCTGGGCATGGACGTTGTCGCGGAAGGCATTGAAACGCGCGAGCAATACATGCTGCTGCGCCACCTGGGTTGTCGCTTCGGCCAGGGGTATCTTTTCGCAAAGCCGATAACAGCCGAGGAAACCACCGAACTCCTTCGACTGCCCGGCCGTATCCTGCCCGAGCCCGAAGAGGTAACGACTGAAGCGGTCGCTCTCTCAGCATGAGAGAGTGCGTTTCAGTTTGAGATGGCTCTTTCCTGATCCCAATCCGGGAAAAACTCCTCCAGCTTTCACAGCCTGGGTCTCGAATTCCCGAGGCGCTCTCCTTATTCTTCTTTCCATGCAGGAAACCGCAAGCAATTCGCCTGCCTCCTCCAGTTTTGCCAGCATCATCGCGTCTCTCGCCAAGGCCGCCAGCGCCGGCGACTCCGGGCGCCCATCCGGACGCGACGAAGATGTGCTTGCCGACGATTTGATTACTCTGAGCTATGAACGGGCGCTTCGGCATCACGCTCGCTACCATCCCTCGGCTGGAGTTTTGCCCGATTCACCAGGCGGCGCCGGCGGAACGGACAAGAAGACGGAATCGGACTCTCTTGCAGGGTTTGAGGATCTCGGCGCAACCGAGACAACGGAGAATCCAAGTGATGTCGCCCAGTCTGCCGGGATTTCCGCTCGGCGCCGGGCATTTGAAGAGATCCGCAAGTCTTCAAGCATCACCATCCGCCTCACCGAGGCGGACTGTGCGCAACTCCGCCTGCGCGCGGGCGAAGCCGGGCTCACGGTGTCTGCCTATTTGCGATCCTGTGCCTTCGAGGTTGAAGATCTTCGGGCCCAGGTAAAGGACGCGCTCGCGCAGCTTCGGAAGGCGGTTGAAGCCGACCAGCCCGCAAGATCCAACGAGGACCCTGTCAATGTTCACACTGGCTGGCGCTCGCGGATCTTCGCACATTGGCGGAGGAGTGGCCCGGCGCACGCCTGAGCCTTACTCCACTTCAAGCACCAGGCACTTCAGGTACTCAGTCTCGGGCAGATTCAGCACCACGGGATGATCCGGTGCAGCGCCTCGGCGCTCGAGCAGACGAACGCGTCGATGCGCGTCGGCGGCCGCCGATGCGACGGCGGCTTCGAACTCGGCCCAGCTCACATGATGGCTGCACGTGCAGGTGACCAGCAGGCCGCCGGGACGGAGCATTTTGAGCGCGCGCAGGTTCAGCTCCTTGTATCCGCGCAATGCTCCCTCGACAGCTCTCTTTGTTTTAGCGAAAGCCGGCGGGTCGAGCACGATGGTGTCGAAGCGCTCTCCAGCTTCTGACCAATCGCGCAAAACCTCAAAAGCATCGCCTTCCACCCAATCCACTTCGGCGCTCAGGTGTTCGCGATTTGCCTCGAAATTCTTCTCCGCGACCTCCAAGGATGCGCGTGAAGCGTCAATGCCAGTGACGCGCTGGCAGACTTGGGCAAGGTGCAATGCGAATCCACCTTGATATGTGCACACGTCGAGGGCGCGGCCGCCCGGAGCCAGCTTCCGTGCCCATAATTCCGCGGCCTTGTAGTTAGCGCTCTGGTCGAGGAACGCGCCGGTTTTCTGGCCCGCATTGGCATCGTAGTGGAACACGAGGCCATTCAGGCGGAATTGGGTTGCCGTAACGGGCTCGGCGGGATTGGCAGCCCATAGTGGAGTGAGGTCGGGAGCGGGGAGGCCTTCGATTTCACGGATGCGCGGGTCCGGACGCTCGAGGATGGTTTTCGGATTCAGGCTGCTGCTCGTTAGAACGCGGACTAAGGTCTTGCGGACGTCGTCGGTCATCAGGCCGCGTGCAAGACGCTGGACGATAAGGAGCGGGCCATATTTGTCGATGACGAGACCGGGAAGCTCGTCGGCTTCGCTGAAGCAAAGGCGGCAGGAACCGCCGTCTGCATTTTCCGGGTTGAGCATTGCCCTGCGCCTCTCAATGGCAGTGCGCAGCCGAGTCTCCAGCAACGTTTGCCATCCGGCTTCTTCGATTGCTTCCCGGCTCACCATCCGCAGCGCAATTTGCGAAGCCGGGCTATAGAGCCCGGTGCCGAGAAGCAGGCCGCGGCTATCGGCGACGGGAAGCAAGGCCGGCGGGTCACCCGGTCCAGCATGGAGGGCCTCGATGTCCGAAGCGTAAACCCATAGGTGGCCGGTACGCAGACGATCAGCGGCGCGGCGGTTCACGCGTGCTCCGGGGACAGCAACGGAGGTGTTCGCAGTCACGGGTGCGGAATAGGGATTTCGTTGAGAATCGCGCCGGTCCGCGCGATGGACCTGAGGAGGGAGATCGGGATTCCGTTCAAAAGGCGCCACGGGCTTCAGAGCCCTGGGCGCCTTCTGGTTCGTGCCTGGTTCAGGCTTGTGCGGCTTCTTCATGAGCTCCCTCCCGGGATCGTCCCAGGCCGGAAGCTGATCGGCTGCCTGCCTTTACCTTGCCTGGATGCTCTCCATGTACCGGCTCAGATTACTCAATCTGAGCTGCTTGTCCTGGAGATTGGTCTTGTTCATATTACCAAGGATTGGACCCCAGACCGGCATCTCGGCCGTTCCGTGGGCAGGCACGTCCGCGCCGAACGACAGTACCGAAATGATATGAGTATCCGGGAATCGTCCATGGTTCTTCTTGCTCAATCCAGTCAGGTCGGTAGGTTCCGACTTGAGAGCCTTCGCCGCCGGACCGTGACCCCTGCCATCGACGCCGTGACATGGCGCGCAATAACTGGTAAACATCTGTTTGCCACTGGTTGGCGAGGTTTTGTCCACCGGAATGATTATCTTGGTCCTGGATTGATCTGCATATCCCATGCCCACGGCGACTGCCGCGGCGAGGGAGATAAGTAAGAGGCGTTTGAGCATAAGTTCCTCCGTTCTGCTCCTCTACTCCGCAGGGCAATCTACTCCTCGCTGATGGTGGCCGGGCAGTGACGGCAGGCACAATGAGGAGGGCTTTGCAACACCGACGTACCTATCCGGGAAAGCCTAGTATTTGAAGGCATCAGCCACATGAAGGTCGCTCTACCTGCTCTTCCCAAAATGACCCAAAACAGTCCCTCGTTCTCATTGCCACCGCATGATTCTTTTGTGCGGCTGCTTCCGGATCACATGCGCGACTACACGGCTGGGTTGATGGGCCATTCGTGCATCCGGCCTATAATGAAGCATGGCGACAGTCCGTCGGCCCATTCCGGCAGACCTTCCCAATGCCGCGCCCGAATCACCGCGACAAGTCGGGACAGGCAAATCTGCGCTGGATCGCTCTGCTATCGAAGAGCGCTTTGAGACTCTTCTGCGCCGTGTTCAGGCCAACAGGCCCAGCGAAGACGTCAGCCTTATTCGCAAGGCATGGGATTTCTGTGTACAGCACCACGAAGGCCAGACGCGCGCCTCCAGCGAGCCCTATATCATTCATCCGCTTGAGGTTGCCGAGGTGCTGGCGGAGATGAAAATGGACGCGACAGCGATCGCGGCCGGCCTGCTCCACGATGCGGTTGAAGACACGCCCGCGACCACCGAAGAAATCGAAGCCGGCTTTGGCGACCAGGTGGCGCACATCGTCGAGGGTGTCACAAAGATTGACAAAATCCAGTTTGCCAATCGAGAAGACCGCCAGGCTGAGAACGTCCGCAAAATGCTTCTGGCGATGGTTACGGATGTGCGCGTGGTCCTCATCAAGCTGGCGGACAGGCTGCACAACATGCGTACCCTCGAGCATCTTCAGCCGGACCGGCAGGAGGCCATTGCCCGCGAAACACTTGATATTTATGCTCCGTTGGCTCACCGACTCGGCATGGGCAAGGTGCGTGGCGAACTCGAAGATCTTGCCTTTCGCTACACCGATCCCGTCAGCTTTGAGCAAATCTCGGAGGCAGTTGAAGCGCGGCGCATTGAGGGCGAGCAGTTTCTGCGCGGCGTGGAAGAGACGCTGGTGGAGCAATTGCGTGAAAACAACATCGAAGCGCGCGTGGAGTGGCGCATCAAGCGCCTCTACTCCATCTTCCAGAAGCTGCAGCGCACCAAGGCCGCCTTCGACCAGGTCTACGATCTGCTGGCAGTTCGCGTCATCACGCAGGACGTCGCTTCCTGCTATGCCGTCTTTGGATTGATACACACTCTCTGGCGTCCCGTTCCCGGCCGCATCAAGGACTTCATCGCCATTCCCCGCGCCAATCGCTATCAATCGCTTCACACCACGGTCATTGGGGAAGGCGGCCACCAGTTCGAAGTGCAGATTCGCACCGAAGAAATGCACCGCATCGCCGAGGAAGGCATCGCGGCCCACTGGAAATACAAAGCCGGCGAAGGTGTCGTAACGGCGCGCGATGAAGAACGCCTTAACTGGATCCGCCAGCTTGTTGAATGGCAGAAGGAGATGACCGATCCCAACGAATTCCTCTCCAGCCTGAAGATGGACCTGTATCCCGACGAGGTCTATACCTTCACGCCCAAGGGAAAAGTTGTGGTGGTTCCCGCAGACGGAACCCCGGTCGACTTCGCCTACACCATTCATACCGAAGTGGGCCACACCTGTGTTGGCGCCAAGGTGAATGGCCGCATGGTGCCCTTGCGCACCAAGCTGCGCACCGGAGACATCGTTGAAATCGTTACCCAGAAGGACCACAGGCCGAGCCGTGACTGGCTGTCGTTTGTTAAGAGTCCGCGGGCACGCAACAAGATCAAACACTGGCTTAATGAGGACCAGCGGCGGCGCGCCGTCGAGATCGGCCGCAAGCTGCTGGAGCGTGAAGCGCGCAAGTTCAAGGTCCCGATGAGCCAGATCTCCGATCAGGACCTGGGCCGCATCGCCAATGAGTATGGCGTGGCCACGGCTGCCGATCTGCTCGCCTCGTTGGGACTTGGCAAACACTCCGCCCACCAGGTCCTCAATAAGCTGGCTCCCGGTTTTGCCAAACCGGACGAAGCCGAAACAGGTGCCGAGACCAAGCCCGGTACGCCCAGTGAAGCGCCCATGTCCGATGCGGTGCGCAAACTGCATCTATCGGGCTCCGATTCACTTCAGGTCGAAGGCCAAAACGATCTGCTTGTCTATCGCGCACGCTGTTGTAATCCCATCAGGGGCGAAGAGATCGTGGGCTACGTCACGCGAGGAAAGGGCGTCGCCGTGCATGCGCGCAGCTGCCCGAATGTGCAGAACCTGCTCTATGAGAGTGACCGCCGTATCAATGTCGAGTGGGCTCGCGTGGGCGATGCCTCAGCCGGTCATTCCCAGCGCTACCCCGTCAAAATCACCGTTTTCTGCGACGACCGCACGGGCATGCTGAAGGAACTCACAGCCGTCATCTCGGACGACGACACCAACATCCGCGGCGTGGATATTCGGCGCGACGAAGACGGCGAAGCAATCATCGAGTTCATTGTCGAAGCGGAAGACGTGCGGCATTTGAACCGCATGGTGCTGGGTATCCGCCGCGTCAGCGGAGTCCGCCAGGTGCAGCGCACCCAGAAGATTTAGACTGGATGCCGATCGGGTGCTGTCCCCGAATCGTTCCCGTACCATCGAAAGCGATCGAACTATGGCATCTGTTGCTATTTTCAGTTTTATCGCCGTCCTGCTTGCGGCCGCCGTGCTTTATCTCATGCGCAACCAAAAAGTTGCCTGCTGGCTGCTGGTCCCATTCCCCGCATTTCTCTGCCTGGCCATCCTCAGGGATCTTTCCGGCGGAATTCCAAAGCTGGGCCAGAGCGCGTTTGAAAGCGACCAGAAAGAATTGTTGTACTGCTTCTTTTTTCTCGCCATGAGCCTTACCGCAGCGCTGCGTCCGCGCTGGCCGTGGCTCTTCTGGTTTGCATGGGTCGTCAACGCGTTTGCCTGCGCGCTGCTGGTGTTCCTGGCATATTTCTGGAAAGCCTTCAGCTGATCTCTACGCCGTCAGCCTCATCCCCGTTGCGTGCGACACGGTGACGGTGCATTTGCCAAGATTGAGCCGGCCAGGCTTTTCTGAAGGCGTAATGTGCGCTTCGCGGCTGTCCAATGCCGGAGCGTCCAACGTCTCAATCTCCACCCAGCCAGATTTGCTGCTCCCGAAATCCACGGTCAGATCCAGATCCCTTTCCGCATCCTTGTTGAGAATGATGATGGATGTGCGTCCGTCGCCGGTTTGAACCGCGTACGCGGTCGCGTCGACTCCGGATGCCTGCAGCGTTGAAGTGAAATCACCCGGGAAAAAGGAAGATCCGCTGCAATTGCCCGCGAATTTGAGCCCATAGGCAACCGGCTCCATTTTGTATTCGGCGCCGAACGTGGCGATGGGCGTGTAGAAAGGGTGAGGATGCGAAGCAATCTGCTCCGGTGTCGCGCCCTGGTCCTTGAGAAGCACGTCCCCGGGTAAATAGCCCCCCACCGAGTTGGCGACAGACTTTCCTGTGCCGCCGTGGAGATTCACGCCGGAGTAATTGTTGCTCGCCAGCAGCAGCGAGTAGTCAGCGGCCCAGAGCGCCGCCGCAAACACGTCGGACACGCCGGGCTTGCCTCCTCGATAGCAGGTGTTTCCTTCGGTCATGCGCACTCGTACGCCCATTTTCTTTGCGGCTGCTGTTGCCGTATCGGCCGTGTGCTGTACCTTGGCCATAGTGGACGGCTTCAGCAGGTTGGGAATGTTTACCTCCGGGTTCGTGGCCGGTCCGCCAAAGTAGTAATGATGCGTGAGTGTGGTTACATCAGGCGGATTCTGGATCGATGGCCACGCTTCGGCAATGTCGGTGAGCCAGTCAACCCGCGACGCGACGTCAGGCATGCCGAACTTCGCGCCGGGCACGCGGTCCCGGATGGCTCGGGCAAACCCCAGCCATTCTTCCAAATAGGTATGCGCATTCCAGGTCTCAGGATCGCGCAAATGGTTTACGAACAGGTCCACTTCGTTTCCGATCTGGAAATACTGCAGTCTCGATCCCAGCGTCTCAGCGACAAACGCGGCTTCCTCGGCTGCTCGCTTCGGAATATTGGTTCCCATGCCGATGCCGTAAAGGCATGTCCAGCCGCTGGCTTTCAGAAACGCCGCCAGATTCCGCACCGCCTCGGCCGTTACAGGGTAATACTGCGCCTTCGGCTCGCCGACCACTTCCCGGGTCTTCGGATGTTCAGGCTCGGGAGATGTGGGCGTCGGTTTCCACCATTCGTACTCGCTGGTGTTTCCGCCCAGACGCAGCACTCCGTTGGGCGAGAGAGCCTTGAATTCACGGATTAATCCTGTGTTGCCCGCGGAGAAGAAACTCGGATCGACGAGTTGCTGCACCTCGTAGGACAGGCCGACAAAATCAACGGGCATGTGCGGGCCAGTGGCCTCGACCGGAATGGAAAGAGTTGCCCTGGCTGCCCTGGTGCTCTGTGCGCTGAGCCGCAAGGCGCCGAGAGAACACGCTGCGGTGGCGAGAAATGTGCGCCGGCTGATCGTTTTCATCGGAGTGTTTGGGAACCGTCGTCGTGCGGTGCGGTTCGCGCTCCCAGTATAGGCCCGGACATACGGCAACGGAGTGAAGTGATCGATTTGGCGGTACGCTCCGAAACGCGCGGCATCTACCATGAAGGCATGGCAGAGAATCCTGAGTCTCGCGAGATGATTCTTCGGGGAGTGCGCGTGCTCGACGGCGCGATGGCCACGGAACTCGAGTACCTGGGCGCGAATATCACCGGCCCGCTCTGGTCTGCGCATGTGCTCGAAGATGCGCCAGAGAAAATCGTCGCCGTGCATCGCGCCTATATCGAAGCAGGCGCCGACTGCATTGAGACTGCCAGCTACCAGGTTTCTCGCATGGGCTATGAAGAATTCGGCCTGGCGCCAAGCCGTGCCGATGCTGGGTTATTGCGGGCGGTTCGACTGGCGCGCGCCGCATCCGCGGAGTTCGCTCAACGGCGCGTTGTTGTAGCAGCGTCGCTGGGGCCGTATGGAGCCGCGCTACACAACGGTGCGGAGTACCATGGCAACTACAATTGCACGTTTGCGGATCTCGTCGACTTTCATCGACAGCGGATTGAGGTGCTCGCTCGTGCGAAGGGAAGCGATGCTCCCGATCTGGTGGCTTTTGAAACAATCCCTTCTCTCGCCGAGGCCCAGGCGATCTGCGAAGCGCTCGCCCCCTGGCCAGCACTCGCGGCGTGGTTCTCCTTCACCTGCCGCGACGAGAAGCATGTGCCGCACGGTGAATCGCTGCACGACTGTGCGGCCCTTGCCGCATCTCTGCCGCAGACGGTTGCCATCGGCGTCAACTGCACTGCGCCGGCGCTGATTCTCCCGCTGATTGAGGAACTCCGCGGCGCGTCCGACAAGCCGGTTCTGGTCTATCCGAATTCCGGTGAAGGCTGGGACGCGGACCATCGATGCTGGACCGGCTCAAGCGATCCCGGCCAGTACGCGGAGTTGGCCCGATCATGGTTTGCCGCGGGCGCACAGATCGTTGGCGGATGCTGCCGGACGCGTCCCGCACATATCCGCAACGTTGCGGGAGCGGCCGGTGTGATTGAGCCGGCGCCGAACTAGCGCGCGCCCAGCACCTGCTTGGCGATCGTCGCCAACTGCATATTCGACGTGCCTTCGTAGATGGCGCCGATCTTGGCATCCCGGTAGTATTTTTCGACTGGGTAGTCGCGGACAAATCCATTGCCGCCGAAGATTTCGACGCACTGGCTGGCCACCCGCTCGGCCACTTCCGACGCGAAGAGTTTGGCCATGGCGGCCTCTTGCAGGAAGGGCCGGCCGGCATCCTTGAGGCGTGCGGCGTTGTAGACGAGCAAGCGGACGGCCTCGATCTCGGTGGCCATGCGAGCCAGAGAGAACTGCACAGCCTGAAACTCGGCGATTGGCTTGCCGAACTGGCGGCGCTCTTTTGCATAGCGCACCGCGTGGCCCCAGGCGCCCTCTGCCAGGCCGAGCATCTGCGCGCCGATTCCGATGCGGCCCTCATTCAGCGTTTCAATGGCAATCTTGTAGCCTTTGCCCGGCTCGCCGAGCAGGTTCTCGTCGGGAACCACGCAGTTTTCGAAGACCAGTTCGCAGGTGCTGGAGGCGCGGATGCCCAGCTTCTCCTCCTTGCGTCCGACCATCAGGCCCGGTGCGCCTTTCTCGACGAGAAAAGCGGTGATGCCGCGGTACCCGGCGGCAGGGTCGAGCGTTGCGAAGACGATAAAGAGCCCGGCCTCGTGCGAGTTGGTGATCCAGAGCTTGCGGCCGGTGAGGCGATAGGCCCCGTCGACGCGGTCGGCACGGGTTTGCAGGGCAAAGGCGTCGGATCCGGAGCCGGCCTCGCTCAACGCATAGGCGCCCACGGTTCCGGCGGCAAGACGGGGCAGCCAGCGGCTCTGCTGCTCCGGGCTGGTCCAGCGACGCAAGGCATTGATCACGAGGGTGTTGTGCACATCGACGAGGACGGCGACCGCGGGATCAACCGTGGAGATGGCCTCGATGGCGAGGACGGAGTCGAAGAAGGTGCCGCCTGCTCCGCCGAGTGTT
>Ga0335073_10017241_pt1 | contig 10113 bp, 9 predicted proteins | sample Lox_Sample_22_FD_207093 | JGI IMG/M metagenome (GOLD analysis project Ga0335073, IMG submission 207093) | Soil microbial communities from Loxahatchee National Wildlife Refuge, Florida, United States - Lox_Sample_2.2 | ecosystem: Environmental > Terrestrial > Soil > Wetlands | place: USA: Florida... | reverse complement strand
GGGCAGATTGCGCGCGCTTAGCGCTTCATAGATCTTGGTCACGGATTTGGTCCTAACGGGGCGGTTGTGCCGCGGCGAACACCGCCATCACGGGCAGGCCCGTGACCGGTTGCACCTGATCCGGCAATGAGAAGGCCTCATCCATGGATTCGAGCGCGAAACTCGCCCCAAAGCCGGCGATCAAGCCGGCGACCAGCGAGATTGCAATGATGAGCGGAACACGCGGCAGCGTCGGCTTCACGGGCACCGTCGGCTGCTGCACGATCGAGATGCTGGAGATATTCTGCCGATTCAACGCGTCGGCGATGCGCGAGTCCTCCGCGCGCTGCATAACCGTGCGATAGGTCTCCTCGTCGACCTCGCGCTGCAGCACCAGCTCCTGGTAGCGCGGCTGTAGAGCCTGGATCTCCTCGAGCCGCTTCTGAATGGTTGCGAGCTGAGCCTCCATTGGCTCGGCCGAACCGATCGCCGCATGCAGATCGCCTTCCGTCCGCAGCAGATCGATCTGGATCTGCTGATAGACGGGATTTACGCCGGTGCGAAGCCGCGCAACGCTCTCGTGCATGCGCGCGTTCAACTGGTCCTCGGCAGACCTGATCTGTGCCACCAGATCCCGCACCGTGATGCTGTCGTCGCGATAATTGTGGAGCTCGGCCCGCCGCGCGACCAGGTCGGCCAGACGCTCCCGCGCGTCGTCGACCGATTTGTATCGATCGCCTTCGTCTGACAGGGACACGGTCTCTACGACCTTCTTCAGCGACGCGAGCAGCGCGTCACGGCGGCTCTCGTTCTCTGAAATGCGCGCTTTGGCCTGAACGTAATCCTTGCGTACCTGATCCTGCAGCTGGTAGAGCGCCGTCCGTTCGTCATCCAGCGAGTCGACGGACGCCTCCGTCAGAAATTGCTGCAGCTTTTGCTGCGACGCCGAGAGCTTCGCGCGGGCTTCCTCGACCTGATCCGTTAGAAATTGCGACTCGGTGCCGCTGTAAACCTGGGCCTGACGCTCGCGGAACAGCGCGACGAGTTTATTCAATGTGTCGACAGCGATACCGGCGTCTGGATTGCGCAGCCGAACCGTCACGACGTTCGAGTCCTTCTCGACGTCGACCCGAAGATCTCGGGTCAAGCGCTCCAAAATCTCCTGCAACCGTTGCCGTTCCGTGGCAGGCGTGCGCGGCAGCGGCAGCATGTCGATCAGTGCCGTGAAAGCCTGGACGAGCATGGGCGGCGGCCCCGGATAGAGCGTCTCCGGCCCGACCTTCTTGACCACGTCCATCAAGAGATCGTCGCTCTCGAGGATCAGGGCCTGGGTATTCATGACCTCACGCCGTTCGGCCTGCTCGGCGGGGATCGCCACGCTGGCCATCGGCATCTGACTCGTCGTCGCCTCGCGGCCGCCGAATTTGACGATGAATGCCGCCGTGCTTTCGTAGATCGGTGTCGCGAGAATGCAGTAGGCCGTGCCCAGACCGACGAACAGGAGAAAGACCGACAAGAACGCGCGCCGTTGGCGAAACGCCGTATTGAGCAGACCGCGCGCTGTCATTTGAATGACCATCAGACCGTCTCCTGGGGCCGGGAAGATTCCACGGCTAGAAATTCTTGTTGAAGCCAAACGACTCCGGCAGGAACTGCTGGATCGTCTGCTCATAGAACAAATAGACGTTGGCGACTGACGTGCGTGGCACGAACAGCGCGTCGTAGGGATGCAGAACGACGTCGGCATCGGCATCCGCGCCCGTCGTCGCATCGCTGTAACTGACGCTGTAGAGCTGCGGTTTGCCCGAACTGCCGCGCCGTGCCAGGACGACCTGCTGTGGATTGGCCGAATTTTTCAGCCCGCCGGCCCGCGCGATCGCCTGCACCAACGTCAGCGGCGGGCCGAGCACGAGGAACTCTCCGGGGTTGTTGACTTCGCCGCCGACATAGAAGCGCAGCGGCAGTGCGGTGCGCAGGATGACCGTGACCCCGGGGTCGACGAGTTCGGCACGGTACTGATCGTTGAGTTCGTGGGTCAGCTCCGCCAGGGTCAGCCCAGATGCCGCAACGTCGGGAGCCAAGCGCAGCTGAAACCGGCCATCCGGCTGCACGGTGGCTGTGTCGTCGAGCTCAGGGTTGTGTCGAAAGCGAATGTCGAGCTGATCTCCGACCTGCAGGCGGTACGCCACCGGCGCGCCGACTTCCTCTGGCGGCAGCTTGCGGTCGACTGTGGGCAAAGGTTGCCAAGCACACGCGGCGAGGCCGATCGCAAGGACCCCGATCGACAGGGCGCCGAACGCCACGCCCAGGCTGAACCGATTCCGACTTCGGGGCGGTGTTGCGGTCATCATGATCAGAACGCGTTGCGGCTGAAGAAGCCCTTGACCGCGGTCAGGGCGATGATCCACAGGTCGAGCGCGATCGACCAATTGTCGATGTAGTAGATGTCGTGCTCGACCCGCTTCTGGATCTGCTCGATGGTCTCGGTCGGTCCGCGCCACCCGTTGACCTGGGCCCAGCCCGTGATGCCCGGCTTGACCCGATGGCGCGCTGCATATTCGGTCACGGCCTCGTTGTAGAGCTTGTCCGCAGCCCGCGCCGTGCTGACGTGCGGGCGCGGCCCGACGATCGACATCTCGCCGCGCAGCACATTGATGAGCTGAGGCAGTTCGTCGAGGCTTGTCTTCCGCAGCAAGGCCCCGAGTGGCGTGATCCGCGGATCGCCGCGAGTGGTCAGACGATCCGGCTTGGCCATGCTCATGGCGTGATGCATGGTACGGAACTTGAGCGCCGAGAATTCGCGCTGGTTGTAACCGATCCGCGGTTGCCGGAAGAGCACCGGCCCCGGGCTCGTCAGTTTGATCGTTGCGGCGATCACGAGCATCAGGGGACCGAACAGGGCGAGCGCAAGCGCCGCGATGACCTTGTCCTCGATCGTTTTCAGGATGCCGCCCCAACCCGCGATCGGCCGGCTGGCAACCGGCACCAACAGCACTCCGGGTACGGCGCTCCAGACCTTGGCGGCAACCGTCTCGCCAAGGCGGAGGCCAAGAAAATCCGGCACGATGAAGACGTCGACCGGGTGCTGACGCAGGTCTCTGATCAGTTGATCGATGCGCTCGTCTGCGATCAGCGGCAAGGCAATGATCACGGAGTCGATAGGATGCTCGATGACGAACCTCAGGAGATCGTCACTGCCGCCCAGCCACGGCAGCCCCTCGATGGCGTTCGGCACACGTGCCCGCCGGTCGTCGAAGAACCCGACCACCTGCATATGACTGTCGCTCTCGCGCAGGCGCTTGCTGACGCGCACGCCCAGTTCACCGCCGCCGAGCAGCAGCGTCACGTGAGCCAGGCGGCCTTCGCGCGCCCATCGCGCATGCAGCAATGCGAAGCCGTAGCGGGTCGTGAGCAACCCCAGGAAACCGAAGGCGAAGGACATGATGGTCCATGCGCGCGAGTAGTCAGGGGCAGCCTTGACGAGGAAGCTGACGATCGCTAGGCCGGCGAACACCGAGCCCCATCCGATCGCCAACGACCGGATCGAATTGTGGAACTCGGCGATCCGCCGCATCTCGTAGAGGCCGGCGCTGCGGAAAGCGAGATAACCAAAGAACGCCGCCAGCACCGTAGCAACGAAGTAGAGGCCTGGATCGGTCGGCCGTTCGCCGAGATAGACAACATAGGCCAGCGCCGCCGACATCGTAATGACGAGGATGTCGGACGTCTCCACGAGCGCCGTGAACATCCATCTCGAGAAGCGTCGCTGCCAACGTATCTGCGGAAGACTCAAACCGTCGGGAACGCAGCGCTGCTCGATGCTCAAGTCTGGCGGTATGAGGTCGTCTTCTGATGTCGCACATCTCGTGCGCGACGAGCGAAACTGCAAACAGTTCGGACCGTGTTGCATCATGCAACCGCCCTGCCCCAGCCTCAGCCTCCGCCTTAGGCACATGCGCTCAACGGCTAGCCACCAACAAGCGCACCGCCAATTCATGAGCGGCTTGAAGCGGTTATATCGGCGCAAGCTTAAGTCAAAATTACACCACTTGGGTTTGATCGCGGGCACTCAGCGAGACGCAACGGACCACGGTGGTTGTTTGATTCATGCGAACGCGTGGCGCGACGGGTCGTGATCGCGACGCGATGCGAGCTAGGGAAGGCGCGTCGACAAAGTGGCGCGCATTTTGCGAGATTTCCCGAAACATTCATCAGGACCACACGTAAAAAAACATCGAACGCGCTGATTAGGGTGGCAGCGGGCTCGGGTGACGTGACGGCAATGGTGGGTTTTGACGCATGACCGCCCAAACGCACATCACATCGATCAAAACGCGGGCGCGTACGCTGCGCACCCTGGCGATATGCGGTGTCGGCGAGCACGCGCCCATCGCCGCTGCTTTGGCGCCGCGGGATATTGTCGTATCCCATGTGAATCCAGACGGAGCTTGGGAATTCAATCCCGAAGGCTACGATGTCATCATCTTTGAATTGGTTCCGACGTCGGGCAACGAGCTGATCGAGCGGCTGCGCGTCCGAGGTTGCTGCACGCCGCTCCTGGCCTTGTCGGCGCAAAATACGCCACCGATCCGCATCGCCGCCCTCGACGCTGGAGCCGATGATTTCTTGGGCAAGCCATGCGACTTTGATGAGCTCGAGGCTCGCCTGCGCGCCTTGGCGCGCCGCCCACGCGCAATGCGGAATGCCAATCTGGCGTGCAGCAATGTCGTGCTGCACGCCGAGCGCCGCGAGCTTCGGATCAATGGAAAATCGGTCGCGCTGGGTCAACGTGAGCTGAACATGATTGAACAATTGATGCGCAATACCGGGCGTCCGGTCGCCAAGGAACGCTTGTACGAAAAGCTCTATGGCTTCGACCAGGCGACAGGTTCGAACCTGATCGAAGTCAGCATCCATCGCATCCGCAAGCGTCTGCAGCGAGCCGGTGCAGCCGTCAGAATCGTGAACCGCCGCAATCTCGGCTATGTGCTGTTGCCGGCGAAACGAGGCCGGTCCGTCTTCGAGTTCGAGAACGGCCTGGAGCACAAGCAACTCGCTGAGCAGCTAACGGGCAATCCGCTGTTCCACGGCGAGCCGGGAGGGTGATGGACCGTTGATGGAGCGCTGAAGGACCGTCGAATCGTAGCAAAGGTGGGGCGTATCGCAATGACGGCGACCAAGCGGGTACGGAAAGCGATTTTTCCGGTTGGCGGTCTTGGAACCAGGTTCTTGCCGGCGACCAAAGCAATGCCCAAGGAAATGCTTCCCGTCGTCGACAAGCCGCTGATCCAATACGCCGTCGAAGAAGCACGAGCCGCGGGCATCGATCAGTTCATCTTCGTGACCGGGCGCGGCAAAGCCGCGATAGAGGATCATTTCGACCGCAGCAGCGAGCTTGAAAGTACGCTCCTCGCGCGCGGAAAGCATGACCTCTGGCATTCGATCGAAGTCATCAGCCTTAACGCGGGATGCATTAGCTACACGCGTCAGCCCGAGCCGCTTGGGCTTGGTCATGCGGTCTGGTGCGCACGGAGCATGGTCGGCGACGAACCGTTCGCGGTTCTGCTCGCCGACGACCTGATCCTCTCGGGTCAGCCCTGCCTCAAGCAGATGATCGATGTCCATGCCTCGGTCGGCGGCAACATGGTCGCGGTCATGGACGTGCCGGAAGAGCACACGAGTCGCTATGGCATCGTTGACCCTTTTCCCGGCCCCGCGTCCCATGGCGGCCGTCTGGTCGGTATCAAGGGGATGATCGAAAAGCCGCGACCGGCTGCCGCGCCGTCGACCTTGGCCATCATCGGTCGCTACATCCTGCAGCCCGAGACCTTTGCACAACTCGACGGCCAAGATCGCGGCGCCGGTGGCGAGATACAGCTGACTGACGCGCTCTCGGCAATGATCGGGCCGATGCCGTTTCACGGACTGCGGTTCGAAGGGCGGCGCTTCGATTGTGGCGACAAGGTCGGGTTCTTGGAAGCTAACATAGCGTTCGCGCTGGATCGGGAAGATCTCGGCGGCGATGTGCGCGCGCTCCTGCACGCCTATCGCGATTGGGCGGCGCCCTGGCGGCGCGCCGGGTGATGCACAACTGTCGGCGTTCCGTCTGACTATGGCGCCGACCTATCCCGCGACTCCGCCACGCCGGCCGATGTGCTGCATGTCGATGCCGTGGAGCGCGCCGCGGTCGGCCGGTTGAAACGACGAGGGCCAAGAGAGCGCGTCGAGAAGGAAAGACCATGTACGCGGAATTCTACGGTCTCGTTTCAGAGCCATTTCATGTGACGCCCGATCCGTCGCGCCTCTTCATGACTGAGAAGCACAAGGATGCGGTGGGCGCCGTCCTCTACGGTATCATGGCAGGCAAGGGCTTCGTCGCGATCACTGGCGACGTCGGGGTCGGTAAGACGACCGTGCTGCGCTATTGTCTCGATCGACTCGCCGTGGCCGACGGGCCGGCCGCGAAGATGGAAATCGTTTACGTTCTCCAACCGGCCTTGACCCCGCTCGAGCTGTTCAGGGTGTTGCATCGCGAGATGATCGGCGGCGGCGACGCGGAGCGCGATGCATTGAGCTCCGCTCAGCTCGTGCAGGCGATCCAGCGTCATCTCCTCGACGCCTACGATCACGGACGAGCGGTCGTGGTAGTGGTCGACGAAGCGCAAAACATGCCGGTCGAGACGCTCGAGAGCTTCCGCACCCTGTCGAACCTCGAGACCAACAGCAGTAAGCTCCTCCAGATCGTTCTGGTCGGGCAAACCGAGCTCGACGCACTGCTGGCCCGCCACGAGCTGCGGCAGCTCGATCAACGCATTGCCGCGCGCGCCTACATTCCGCCGATGACGCGACGCGAGGCGAGGCAGTATATTGCGCACCGTCTCTCGGTCGCCAGTCACGGCGCCGCCAAGCCTTTCACGCGCGGTGCCATCAATTTCATTCTGACCGAAGCCCGAGGCAACGCGCGTCGCATCAACATGATGTGCGACAACGCGCTGATGAACGGGTTCGGCCACCGCGCCCGCCGTGTCACACGCGCCATCGCACGGCAAGCGATCCGCCAGCTCGACAATCGCGCCCGCGCGCGACCGCCACGGCACATCTTCCGGCCGTCACTCGCCTGGGCGAGCGCGTTCGTCGCGGCCCTCATTCTGTTGTCAGGTGCAGGTCTGGGTTTGACGACGCTACCGGCGGCGATTGGCGGCGCGCCCAGCCTGCTGAAGCGGATCGTCGGCCTCGTCGTTGGCGACGCGACAGACAGGTCGCTCCCCAGCGCACCGCTCACGGAGTCCGTCGTGGCCATTCCGACGCCGAGTCCGATGGCCAATCCGACGTCGGCGCCTGCAGCCGCACCGGCGCCGCCGTCCGCCGCCGCCACGACAGCGGCGAAGGTTCAACCGCCGATGCCAAATCCCGCGCCAGTCACGCAACACGCGATGGCGGAGCCCCCAACGCCGCCGCACGCAGCAGCGGAAAAGCCGCGTGCCAAGCCGGTGGTTCATGCGCCGTTGCGCATTGCGGCACCGGCCGGACCCGCAACAGCGGCGCCCCCGACACCCGATCCGTGTCACCCAACGCATCCGCTCGCGTCCGGGTCGATCGTCGAGGGCGCCGTCAGTAGCCCATGTTCTGCTCCGGCGACGACTCAAGCGGTCCCGGCTCAGGTCGTGACGGCGCCCGGCCGACCACTGCTCGATCCGATCGGCCGCCCGATCCGGCCGTCGACCGTCGACGTGCCGGAGGATCGGGACCTTGCCGGCCAACCGACCGCGAGCGTCGAGGTTCCGCGTTGAACGCACCCCCGGCTCAGCCCCCCGGGCCGCCGCCGGACCTGCTGAGCGGCGATGCACTGACCGGGCTGCCGACACCGCTGCGGCAGGCACTCGAGGGCATCGTCAAGCGGCACCACGATCTCACGCGCGAACTCGCTGCAGCCCGCGAGCAGATCGAGCGGCTCGAGCGGACGTCGCTGGAGGATCCGCTGCTGCCGATGCTCAGCACGAAAGCCTTCCTGCATGAAGGGAATCGCACGCTGCTTTACCGGGCGCGCCACCAACTCGCCACGACGTTCTTCTATCTCAACGTCGATCGCTTTCGTTCCATCAATGAACGATTCGGTCAGAGCGCGGGAGACGCCGTCCTCATGAGCATCAGCAACGACGTCGTGCGAATGCTGCGCGCGAGCGATTTGTTCGGGCGCATCGGTGCCGACGAATTCGGCGTGATGCTGATGCACTCGGATGCTCGCAGCGTTCACTCGAAGTGCGAGCGCCTGGTCGGTCACGTTCGGGACAATCCCGTCGACTATCTCGGCAGCCCGATCGCCGTCACGGTCACGAGCAGTCTGCTGGATTGCGGTGGGTTCGAGACGCCCCAAAGCGTAATCGAAGCCGCACGTCGGGACGTCAAAGGCAAGCGCGCAAGGAATTCGCCGCGCGACGCCGATCACGGTCTCGAATGACGCCAGCGGCCTCCATCACTACCGACTGCGTGCCTCGACGCCCGCCGCGTCCGCCGCTCGGCCGCAAATCAACGCAACGCGAGCCATCCCCACGCGACGAGAAGCCACATGAGCACGGCGAGCCCGATCGCTAGCGCGATCGCCCACGGCCGCCCTAGGGTCCATTCGGGCCCGGGCCCAACAGCGCGGCGCGAACTCGCCGCGGCTTCGGTGGACGGAGCCGACGCAAGGTCGCGTTGCAGGGTCTGAATGACGGCGTCGGACGATGGTGCTGGATCGTGAGGCGTGCCCGGAGCCGGCGCAGCGCGCATGATTTCCCCCGAAATCCTTTATCGTTGTGGCATCGCTCCACGTCGGCGATGGCTTGCGCGCTATCGAACCAGATCAGGCTTTACGAGATCTTAAGGCCCGCCGCAGCGGCTTTGACGCTCGGCGGGCCGGCTATCTGCGGCGCAACCTGAGCAGCAGCCCGATCGTCTGTTTGATGTTGGCGACCGCGCGAGCGACCTCGGGATGCCTTTCGATGAGCAGATCGAGCTCGCTGTCGACGTTCTGTGCCAGCACCTGGCTTATCTCCGACAGGCTCAGGCCCGCCGCGCCAGGCGGCGATACGACATCGCTTGACACTAGCGTCGACCGTGGACCGCGCTTCGCCACGGCAGGCCTCGTCGCCGCAGGTCTCGACGCTTCCGGCCCCTCAGCATTCGCCGTCGAGTTCCGCCGCGCGCCGTTCGGGCTCGGCACGCCGACGCCGATCTTTTTCAGCTGGCACCGATAGACGCTGATCGCCCCTGCGGACGTGCCCAGCATAGCCGCGAGCTCGCGGTCGCTCGCATTGCAGCCTGAGTTGAAGAATTCCTCCAGGCGACGGCGAAGGCTCACGGTCTTGACCGGCCGCCCGCGCGTCGCCCGGCCGATGCCGGCCGAGTCCTGATCCTCAGGACCGCCCTTGCGCTGCGCTATCCCATGTGGCTTCACCATCGCTGCCTCTCAACGCTGGTGCATTCCCCAGGTCACTGGTGGAGTATCCGCACGCATGCCAGACCACTCTCCAGTTTAGGGAAGCGTGGGGATCCTCCAGCTTGTCTTGATTGCGGCCGGCTTGCCGTGCGTCCTCGCCGATGCGACGCACCCCGCCAACGCATTAAATCAGTCCAATTTTAAGGGCGGTTTTTTAAATGTATAGAATAAATTGCCGAAACTGGCCGGCCATTGGCCTGCTCAGTCGTAGGGTCGCTCGACCATTGGCCGGCAGGGACGTAACGATCCTGTTGTCATCCGGCAGTCCGCGTAACCCGGCGACCAGAATGTGCGGAGAACCGCTGCTGTTACGAGGATGACGATCTCGCGAACCGGCCGCCGTGTTCGACGACACCGCGCCTTGCCGAGTGTCCGCTTTGGGGTCAACGGCGGAAGCCGAGATTCCCCTGCATCGACGCAAGTGTGATATCGCCCGTCGGGAGCGGATGAAGCACGAAGGTTAGGGTACGCAACCTCGCCTCGATGTCGCCGGCGACCGACGTTCGGGCGCTCAGGAGATCGCCGTGCGGAGGCGCGCGACGAGCACCTTGCAGAGCTGAATGGGGATGTCGGGACGCTGATACGCCAAACTGTGGAAATGTTCCCGATCGAGCGAGAGAAGCTCCGCATCCGTCACCGCCACGGCCGTTGCCGAG
>Ga0335073_10017240_pt1 | contig 10113 bp, 7 predicted proteins | sample Lox_Sample_22_FD_207093 | JGI IMG/M metagenome (GOLD analysis project Ga0335073, IMG submission 207093) | Soil microbial communities from Loxahatchee National Wildlife Refuge, Florida, United States - Lox_Sample_2.2 | ecosystem: Environmental > Terrestrial > Soil > Wetlands | place: USA: Florida... | reverse complement strand
CCTGTTCGGCGGGGGCTCCCCGTTCGGGGGGGCGGCACGCCAGGGCGGCCGCGATCATCACGCGCGCATCGATCTCGAGCTCGAGCAGGCCTTCCACGGCGCGAGCACCACGCTCGAGCTCAAACGGCCCGAGCTCAAGGACGACGGCAGTCTCGAGGTTCGCACCCACACGGTGCGCGTGACGATTCCGGCGGGGGTCACCGACGGCCAGCTGATCCGCCTCGCCGGCCAGGGCGAGGCGGCGCCCGAGGGCGGCCGCGCGGGAGACCTCTACCTCGAGGTCCACATCGTGCCGCACCGGCTCTACCAGCTCGACGGCCGCGACGTGACGCTCACCCTGCCCGTCGCTCCGTGGGAGGCGGCGCTCGGCGCCGGCGTCACCGTGCCGACCCTCGGCGGCCCGGTCGAGATGCACATTCCCGCCGGCGCGCAATCCGGCCAGAAGCTGCGGCTGCGCGGCCGCGGCCTTCCCGGCCAGCCCGCGGGCGATGAGTACGTGCAGCTGAAGGTCGTTCTGCCGCCGGCGAGCTCGGCGGAGGCCAAGGCGCTCTACAGCGACATGCGCAGCAAGCTCAACTTCAACCCGCGCGCCGGCTTCAAGGGGTGAGGCATGAACGAAGTGACCCGTCTCACGCAGGTGGAGCTGCTCGGCGAGCGTGACTGGATCGCGGTCACGGAGATCTGCCGTCTGTGCCACATCGATGTCAGCGCGGTGCACGAGCTCGCCGAGCTCGGCGTCATCGCCCCGCGCGGCGCCGCCCCCGAAGTCTGGGAGCTGCAGGCGGCGGTGCTGCCGCGGCTGCGCGTGGCGGGGCGCCTCATGCGCGACCTCGGCGTGAATGCGAGCGGCGCGGCCCTCGCGGTGGAGCTGCTCGAGGTGCAGCGCGGGCTCGAGCGGCAGGTGCGCGCGCTCGAGCGGCTGGTGAGCGAGGGCTGAGGCGGGCGCCGCCGCCTCACTGGCCGAAGCGCAGACCTCCTTCACGCAGCCACTGCGCCTCCTCGGGCGTGCTGCTGCGTCCGAGGACCGCATTGCGATGCGGAAAGCGGCCGAAGCGCTCGATGATGGCGCGATGCTGCTCGGCATAGCCGAGCGTGCTCGCGAACACCGGCCGCAACTCCGCAGTCACCTCTGCAACCAGCCGCCGGCAGGCGGCGACGGCTTCATCCTGCGCCTCGAGGCTCTCGGCATGCTGCAGCGGCATGTAGAAGAAGAGCCGCTCGGCCGGCTCGAGCGCGGCGTCGGCGGCCGACTGCATGCCGGAGAGGGTGAGCGCGAGCGCCTGTTCGTCGTAGGCGAAGGCGCGCGCCGTGCCGCGGAAGATGTTCCGCGGGAACTGGTCGAGCAGCAGGATGAGACTCAGCCGCCGGCGCGGACCGTCGGCCCAGCCGGCGAGCTCGCCCGCACCGGCCCGCTCGACCAGCGCCGCGAAGCGGCTGCGAATCTCCTCATCGAGCGCGGCGGTTTCATCGGCGAACCAGAAATCCCGCATGCGCTGCTCGAGGGCGGCCGCCGTCAGTGGCTCGCTGCCGAACCAGAACTCGCGCACCGCGCGCGCCTCATCCATCGGGCGGCTTCGCCTGGTCGGCCTCGAACAGCTTCTCGAGCTGCTGCGCGGCCTCGACCGTGGTGGCGCGGAACTTGTTCTCGTCTTCCTTCACCGCGTATTGGGCCGCGAGCGTCGCCTCATCGTGTGCGCGGAAGCGCCGCACCGCCTCGCGCGCCGCGGTCGGGGATTCCCCGAGCGCTTCGAGCACCCTGCCCGCCATCTCGAGGCTCGACCCGTAGGTCTCGCGCACGATCACCTCGACCCCGAGGTCCATGAGCGAGAAGGCGTGCTGGCGGTTGCGGGCACGGGCATAGATCTTGAGCTGCGGGAACTGCTCACGCACCAGCGCCGCCGTGCGCAGCGATGCCTCCACGTCATCGACCGCCAGCACCAGCACGCGCGCCGTGGCGGCACCCGCCGCGCGCAGCAGGTCGAGCCGCGAGACATCGCCGTAGTACACCTCGTTGCCGAAGCGGCGCACGAAGTCGACGTTCGTCTGGTTGCTGTCGAGGGCGGTGAAGGACAGGCGCCGCACCCGCAGCACGCGCGCGACGATCTGCCCGAAGCGGCCGAAGCCGGCGATGATCACCGGCATGTCGCGCGCATCGATCGTGTCGTAGGGGGCGGCCGGCTCGCGCAGCCAGCGCGCGCCGATGCGCTCGTGCGCCATGAGCAGCAGCGGGCCGAGCATCATGGAGAGCGTCACCGCAAGGGTCAGCAGGTCGGCCACCGCGGCGCTGAGGATCCGCTGCCGCGCGGCGAGGGTGAACAGCACGAACGCGAATTCGCCGCCTTCCGGCAGCGTGAAGCCGAGCCGCCAGGCGGCGGCGCCGCGGCAGCGGCCGAGCCGCGCGAGCGCGGCGACCGCGACGATCTTGATGGCGAGGAAGCCGGCGGTGACGGCGAGCAGCGTCAGCGGCTCCGAGAGCGCCAGGCCGAGATTCGCCGCCATGCCGACGCATACGAAGAACAGGCCGAGCAGCAGCCCCTTGAACGGCTCGAGGTCGGCCTCGAGCTCGTGCCGGAACTCGCTGTCGGCGAGCAGCACGCCGGCGAGGAAGGCGCCGAGCGAGGCGGACAGGCCCGCCTGGTTGGCGAGCAGCGCCGTCACGATGACGGTCAGGAGCGCCGCGGCCGTGAACACCTCCGGCACCCGGATGCGCGCCACGATGCGCAGCGCCGGGCGCAGCAGCAGCCGTCCGCCGCCGACGATGACCACCGCCACCAGCAGCAGGAGCTTCAGCAGCCCTCCCCACCACGGGCCCGCCCCGTGCGGCGCGTGCGCCGAGACGAGCGGCAGGACCGCGAGCACCGGCAGCACGGCGAGGTCCTGGAAGAGAAGAATGCCGAAGGCGGCGCGGCCATGCTGCGTCTTGAGCTGATTGCGCTCGGCGAGCAGCTGCAGCACCAGCGGGGTGGAGGAGAGCGACAGACCGAAGCCGACCACGGCCGCGGCGAGCGGCGCGAGCCCGAGCCCCCAGGCGGCCAGCCCGAGCAGCAGCGCGCAGCTCACCACCTGGGCCGCGCCGAGCCCGAACACGGTGCGCCGCATGACCCACAGCCGCGTCGGCTGCAGCTCGAGCCCGATGATGAACAGCAGCAGCACCACACCGAACTCGGACACCTGCGTGATGCGGGTGACCTCGCCGATGAGGTTGAGGCCCCACGGGCCGATGACGAGCCCGGCGGCGACGTAGCCGAGGATCGAGGAGAGGCGCAGGAAGCGGAACAGCGCGACCGCGACGACGGCGGCCGCCAGCAGCACGGCGGTTTGCGCGAGGGAGATCATGGAGAGTGGGCTTGAGTTTAGCGTCCCAGGTCCCCATTCGTACCGCTCTATGCTCGAGAGCCAAGCGCACGAGGCGGGTACCGACGGCACCGTTCCCTCGCCCCTCGATGCCTATTCAGCGGCGGTCGTCGGCGCCGTGGAGCGGGTGGGACCGGCGGTCGTCAGCGTCTACACCGGCGGGGCCGAGGAGGCGGCGCGGGCGCGTGGCGGGGCGGGCTCGGGCGTCGTCCTCACACCCGACGGCTACCTCCTCACCAACGAGCACGTCGTGCAGCGGGTCGAGGAGGCGCGCGTCTCGTTCGTCGACGGACGCACCGTGACCGCGGTGGTCGCCGGCCGCGATCCGGCCACCGACCTCGCGGTGCTGCGCGCCCAGGCCGCTGCCTTGCCATACGCGCAGCTCGCCGGCGAGCAGCGCCTGCGCGCCGGCCAGCTGGTGGTGGCGGTCGGCAACCCGTACGGCTACGAGTCGACCGTCTCGGCGGGTGTGGTGAGCGCGCTCGGACGGTCGCTGCGCAGCCGCCAGGGCCGCCTCATCGAGGGCATCGTGCAGCACACGGCCGCCCTCAACCCCGGCAATTCCGGCGGCCCGCTCGTCGATGCGCAGGGGGCGGTCGCCGGCATCAACACCGCGATCATTCCCCACGCGCAGGGCATCGGCTTTGCGATCCCGGCAATGACCGCCCAGTGGGTGCTGACGCAGATCCTCACCCAGGGGCGGGTGCGACGTGCGTGGCTCGGCATCGCCGCGCGCGATCGGCCGCTCGACCTGCGCCTGGTGCGCGCGCTCGAGCTCGGTGCCCGCCGCGGGGTCGAGGTGCTGTCGCGCGAGCGCGAGGGGCCGGCGGCTCAGTCGGACCTTCAGCCCGGAGACCTGATCGTGGGCGTCGACGGTCAGCCGGTCGATGGCATCGATACGCTGCACCGGCTGCTCGGCAGCGTGCCGCCGGGGACCTCGATCGCGCTCACGGTCGTGCGCCGGGCGCGGCGCCTCACGGTGCCGCTCATCGCGAGCGAGCCGCGTTAGTGCCTCGCTACTCGCACAGGCTCTCGAGGTAGCCCTGCGCCTCCGCCGAGAGGCGCTTCTGCGCCAGCGCACGCGCCTTCGGCGCATCCACGATGTACTCGAGCGGCCCCGATACCAGCATCTGGCGGATGCTGGGGGAGCGCGCCGAGGCGCGTGCCATGCGGTTGAGGAGCGTGAAGCCGCGGTTGATCACCTTGCCGGTGGCGCGGTTCTGCTCGATGGTGCGTGCCAGGTACTGCCCGAAGCGGGCGTACAGGAAGTAGTCGTCGTCCCCGACCTGGAAGCGCGCTTCCGCGAAAAAGTCGGGGAAATTCCTCTCGAGATACTCGTTCAGACGTTGAAGACGGGGCCCAGGGTCGCTGTCAGTCGACGCTTTGCGCTGCTTCATTGCGGTGCCAACACCTCGCGCGCCGCTTGAAAGTTTGCGGCGGCGCGAATGTTGGAGCAGCAGAGGCTGCGATGCAAGAGCCGCAGCGGCACTCGCTCACAGATTTCTCTGCTTCGCTGCATGCCAGTCGGCGCGGCTCGCGCGGAACAGCACATGGGCCGAGAGCGCATGGCCGGGCGGCAGGCGTGGATGAGCGAAGTCGGCGTGCGCATCGCGCGCCATGCCGAGCCGGCGCATCACCGCGAGCGAGCGCGCGTTCCGCGGCACGGTGAAGGCGACCACCTCGGCAAGCCCGAGCGGCCCGAAAGAGAGGTCGAGGCAGGCGCGGGCCGCTTCGGTCGCGAAGCCGTGTCCCCAGTGCCGCGCGGCGAGCCGCCACAGCACCTCGGTGCACGGCGTGAAGGGAGCCTCGAACGAGGGCACGTTGAGGCCGACGCAGCCGAGGAACTCCCCGCCGGCCCGCTGCTCCACCGCCCACAGACCGAAGCCGCGCGAGCGGAGGTCGGCGCTGGCGCGCTCGATGAAGCGAGCGCTCTCGGCGCGGCTGAGGCACGCCGGCATGAACTCCATGACCTGCGGGTCGGCGTTGAGCGCGGCGAAGGGCTCGAGGTCCGCGGCGCGCCACTGGCGCAGCAGCAGTCGCGGGGTGCTGAGCGTGTGCATCGGTGCTTGCAAGAGCCTCAAGGGCCGGTATTATCGATCGCATAGTGATGGTGTGAGACAGCCGGCCGGCGGGACAGGGGCTCCGGGCCCTCCGCTGCAGCCGCGGCTGCCAGTCCCCTGCCACGCACGAATTGCTCACGACAGCCCCGCGGGCGCGGACTTCGGTCCGCACCCCATGGGGGGAGCCATCCTATGCAAGCCCCGGGTTCCGGACTCTATAAAGAAGCGTACGAGCGCGACAGCTGCGGCTTCGGGCTGATCGCCAGTCTCGACGATGCGCCGAGCCATGCACTGGTGCGCACCGCGATCGCCTCGCTCAACCGCCTGACCCATCGCGGCGCGATCGCCGAGGACGGCAAGACGGGGGATGGCTGCGGGCTGCTGCTGCGCAAGCCCGCAGGCTTCCTGCGGGCGGTGGCGGCCGAGACCGGCATCCAGCTCGCCGAGCGCTTCGCCTCGGGCCTGGTGTTCCTGTCGCGCGATGCGCAGCTCGCCGGCGAGGCGCGCGTCGCGCTCGCGGCCGAGCTCGGGCGGGTCGGGCTCGAGGTGGCGGGCTGGCGGCGCATGCGCATCAACCGCGAGGCCTGCGGCACCGAGGCGCTGCGCACGCTGCCGGTCATCGAGCAGCTGTTCGTCAACTGCCCGCTCCCCATCGATGAGGCGGCGTTCAACCGGCGGCTCTTCATGGCGCGGCGGCGCGCCGAGAAGGCGCGCGCCGGCGATCCGGCCTTCTACGTGCCGAGCCTTTCGGCGAGCACCATCGTCTTCAAGGGCATGGTGATGCCGCGCTACCTCACCGAGTTCTACCCCGACCTCGAGGATCCGCGCCTCGAGTCCTCGGTCGCGGTCTTCCACCAGCGCTTCTCCACCAACACGCTGCCGCAGTGGCGCCTGGCGCACCCCTACCGCTACCTCGCGCACAACGGCGAGATCAATACCGTGCAGGGCAACCGCAACTGGGCGCAGGCGCGCGGCCCGCTGCTCAACTCGCCGCTCCTGCCGGACCTGCAGGACGTGCTGCCGCTGGTCTCGCTCGAGGGCTCCGACTCCCAGAGCCTCGACAACATGCTCGAGGTGCTGCTGATGGGCGGGCTCGACCCGCTGCACGCCATGCGCCTGCTGATCCCGCCGGCCTGGCACGGCCTCGACACCATCGATCCGGAGCTGCGCGCCTTCTACGAGTACTACTCGGTGCACATGGAGCCCTGGGACGGGCCGGCCGGCGTGGTGCTGACCGACGCCCGCTATGCGGCGTGCACGCTCGACCGCAACGGCCTGCGGCCCGCGCGCTACTGCATCACGCGCGACCGCTGGCTGACGATTGCCTCCGAGACGGGCGTGTGGGACTACGCGCCCGGGGACGTGGTGAAGAAGGGCAAGCTCGGGCCGGGCGACATGATCGCGCTCGACCTTGAGTCCGGCACGCTGCTCATGACGGCCGACATCGACCAGATCCTGAAGAGCCGCCATCCCTACAAGCGCTGGCTGCGCGAGGGCGTGCGTTACCTCGAGAGCGACCTGGTGGATGCACGGCTCGCCGCCGAGCCGATGGACCGCGAGACGCTCTCGCTCTACCAGAAGATGTTCAACGTCACGCAGGAGGAGCGCGACGACATCATCCGCGTGCTGGCGATGGATGAGAGCGAAGCGGTCGGCTCGATGGGCGATGACACGCCGATGCCCGTGCTGTCGCACAAGGTGCGCCCGCTGTACGACTATTTCCGCCAGCAGTTCGCCCAGGTCACCAACCCGCCGATCGATCCGCTGCGCGAGACGGTCGTGATGTCGCTGCAGACGCAGATCGGGCCCGAGTGCAACATCTTCGTGCCGGCGCCCGGCCATGCCCGGCAGATCGTGCTCGGCTCGCCGATCCTCTCGCAGCGCAAGCTCCGTCAGATCCTCGCGATCGAGGAGGTCAGCCACGAGTTCCTCGATCTGCAGTACGACCCGACCGAGGGCCTGGAGCGCGCGATCGTGCGCCTGTGCCACCTCGCCGAGAACGCGGTGCGCGAGGGCAAGCTGGTGCTGCTGCTGTCGGACCGTTACCTGCTCAAGGGGCGCGTGCCGGCGCATGCGCTGCTGGTGACCGGCGCCGTGCACCAGCACCTGGTGCGCAAGGGCCTGCGCTGCAAATGCAACCTGCTGGTGGAGACCGGCACGGCGCGCGAGCCGCATCATTTCGCCTGTCTCATCGGCTTCGGCGCGACCGCCGTCTATCCCTACATGGCCTACCAGGTGCTGTTCGAGATGATGCGCCGCGGGCGGGTCAAGCTCGACTTCGCGGCGCGCCTGGAGCTCGGGCGCAGCTACCGGGCGGGACTGCGCAAGGGCCTGTTCAAGATCATGTCGAAGATGGGTATCTCGACCATCTCGAGCTACCGCAGCTCGCAGCTCTTCGAGATCGTCGGGCTCGCCGCGGAGGTCGTGCGCCTGTGCTTCAGCGGCGCCGAGAGCCGGGTGCAGGGCGCCGACTTCGGCGACCTCGAGGCCGATCAGCTGGCACTCGCCGAGCGTGCCTGGAACCCGCGCGAGTCGCTCATCCAGGGGGGCCTGCTGAAGTACGTGCACGGCGGCGAGTACCACATGTACAACCCGGACGTGATCGCAGCGCTGCAGGCCGCGGTGATCAGCGCCGATGTGGCCCACTACCGCCAGTTCGCGCAGCTCGTGAACGAGCGTCCGCCCTCCACCTTCCGCGACCTGCTCGCCCTCAAGGCGCGCGCGCAGCCGATCCCGCTCGCCGAGGTCGAGCCGGCGGAGGCGATCCTCGCCCGCTTCGACAGCGCCGGAATGTCGCTCGGCGCGCTCTCGCCCGAGGCGCACGAGGCGCTCGCGATCGCCATGAACCGCCTGGGGGCGCGCTCGAACTCCGGCGAAGGCGGCGAGGATCCGGCGCGCTACGGCACCGAGCGCAACTCGAAGATCAAGCAGGTGGCCTCCGGACGTTTCGGGGTGACGCCCGAGTACCTGGTCAACGCCGAGGTGCTGCAGATCAAGATCGCGCAGGGCGCCAAGCCCGGCGAGGGCGGCCAGCTCCCCGGGCACAAGGTCAACGACATGATCGCGACGCTGCGCTTCGCGCGTCCCGGCGTGGGGCTCATCTCGCCGCCGCCGCACCACGACATCTACTCGATCGAGGACCTGGCGCAGCTGATCTTCGATCTCAAGCAGGTGAATCCGCGCGCGCTGGTGTCGGTGAAGCTGGTGGCCGAGCCCGGGGTGGGCACCGTGGCGGCCGGCGTCGCCAAGGCCTACGCGGACCTCATCACCATCTCCGGCTACGACGGCGGCACCGGCGCAAGTCCGCTCTCCTCGATCAAGTACGCCGGCACCCCCTGGGAGCTCGGGCTCGCCGAGACGCACCAGACGCTGCGGCTCAATGACCTGCGTCACCGGGTGCGGCTGCAGACCGACGGGGGACTGAAGACCGGGCTCGACGTGGTGAAGGCCGCCATCATCGGCGCCGAGAGCTTCGGTTTCGGCACCGCGCCCATGGTGGCGCTGGGGTGCAAGTACCTGCGCATCTGTCATCTCAACAACTGCGCGACCGGGGTGGCCACGCAGCACAACGTGCTGCGCTCGAAGTACTTCACCGGACTGCCGGAAATGGTCATCAACTACTTCCGCTTCGTCGCCGAGGAGGTGCGCGAGATCCTCGCCTCACTCGGCGTGCGCCGGCTCGAAGAGATCATCGGGCGCACGGAGCTGCTCGAGGCGCGGCCCGGCGGCAGCGCGCGCCAGAGAAAGCTCGATCTGTCGCCGATCCTCTCGACCGCGGGGCTCGCGCACAGCGTGCCGCAGTTCTGCACCACGCCCGCGAATGCGCCGTTCGACCGCGGCGAGCTCGCCGAGCGCATGGTGCGCGACATGCTGCCGGCCATCGAGGCGAAGTCGGGCGGGGAGTGGCGCTACACCCTCAGCAACTTCAACCGCTCGATCGGCGCGCGCGTCTCGGGCGAGATCGCGCGGCGCTGGGGCAACTACGGCATGGCGGAGGCGCCGCTGCTGGTGCGCTGCAGCGGCAACGCCGGGCAGAGCTTCGGCGTGTGGAATGCCGCGGGACTGCATCTGCACCTCGAGGGCGATGCCAACGACTACGTCGGCAAGGGCATGGCGGGGGGCAGGATCGTGCTGCGCCACCCCGCGAGTGCGCAGTTCGTGGCGCGCGAGACGGTCATCATGGGCAACACCTGCCTCTATGGCGCGACCGGCGGGGAGCTGTACGCCGCCGGCCTCGCCGGCGAGCGCTTCGCGGTGCGCAACTCCGGCGCCGTGGCGGTGATCGAGGGTGCCGGGGATCACTGCTGCGAGTACATGACCGGCGGGGCCGTGTGCGTGCTCGGACGCACCGGCGTCAACTTCGGCGCCGGCTTCACCGGCGGCTTCGCCTACGTGCTCGATCTGGAGCGCAACTTCGTCGACCGCTACAACCACGAGCTCATCGACATCAGCCGCATCCACCCGGAAGCCATGCAGTCGCACGTGCAGCATCTGGAGAGCCTGCTCGAGCGGCACAGCGCCGAGACCGCGAGCGTGTGGGCGCTCGAGATCCAGAACGACCTGCGCACCTATCTGCCGAAGTTCTGGGTGGTGAAGCCCAAGGCCGCCTCGATCGACTCGCTCATCGAGAACCTGCGGCGCGCGGCCTGAGCAACGCCGTGCCCGACAAGAACCTGCAGTTCCTCGATGTGCCGCGCGC
>Ga0335073_10017239_pt1 | contig 10114 bp, 10 predicted proteins | sample Lox_Sample_22_FD_207093 | JGI IMG/M metagenome (GOLD analysis project Ga0335073, IMG submission 207093) | Soil microbial communities from Loxahatchee National Wildlife Refuge, Florida, United States - Lox_Sample_2.2 | ecosystem: Environmental > Terrestrial > Soil > Wetlands | place: USA... | reverse complement strand
AACTAGGCCCTGAGTTGATAAATTGGCCAAGCACAGGGCTGCTGAAAAGCGCCAGTTTAGCTGTAAAAAGGGGGGTTGAGTCCGTTCACGTGCACCCGATTGTACGTTATTTTCTGGTTTTCAAGAAATCGCTATCCAGACTTCCTGCATCACTCAAAGTCCAACTCTGAAGCCTTCCGAACTAGCGGCGCAAGTATTGAGGTGGCTCAATCGCGATCAAAAATGGTGGTTACTGGTTATTGATAACTTGGAGGACGTCTCGGTGGTTGATGGCTATCTTCCTGATTTCTCTAATGGGCATACATTGATTACCACAAGAAATCAGCATTATGATCAGATTCCGGCTGAGGGGCTCGAAATTGGTATCCTTGATGTCGACGACGCTATAAACCTACTGCTCACACGCGCGCGAATTTTCACTAACGAAAAAACCTTTGAGAAGACAAATGAAGTTGCAGGCGAAATTGCGAGGGAGCTAGGTTGTCTCCCACTCGCCATCGAACAAGCGGCAGGATATATCCGTGAAGCGTCCAAAGATATCTACAAATTCCTTCCAAGTTACCGCCAAAATCGAAAAAATCACCATGCTCGAATCTCTAAGGGAAATCGTAAATATTACTCGGAGTCGGTTGCGACGACTTGGCGGTTGTCGTTTAATCAAATCGAGCATACAAATAATGACGCGTCCAAACTGTTGCAACTACTAGCTTTTTTGAACCCCGACGGTATTTTGATGGATTTTTTGGAAGCAGGGGTGACCGGATTCGATGACCAGTTCGCCGAAATAATCGGAAATACTGACAGGTTATGCGAAGCTTTGGCCGAGCTGCAACGTTTCTCGCTCATCAGACGGCAACTCACGAGTTCAGACGGACAACACATCATCGTTCACAGGCTCGTCCAGTCTGTTGTCAAGGACGAAATGCCTTCCAAAACGGCCTCTACCATACACCGTGCGGTGATAGGGTTATGCAATTCAGGATTCCCCGAATGGCATGACTGGGATCAAAATCTCCTTCATCAAAGTCGACTGTACGAAGATCAAGTAGTGGGGCCTCTCTTAGCGATGCCCCAGGTAGCATCAGAGACCTTGGGGTGCCTTCTTAGCCGAGTTGGGCTGTATCTCAGAGAAGAGGGGAAATATCAGCAAGCGGACGAGGTTTTGGGAAAGTCGCAGAAGTTATTCGAGGAGTTAAAAGGAAGCGAAGATCACGAGACCTTGAATGCGAAAGCTCTTTTGGCGTGGAGCTATCAAGATCAAGGGAACTACCAGAAAGCAGCAGAGTTGGAAGAGCAAGTGCTGGAAACGCGGCTGAAGCTGTTCGGAGATGAACATCCTGACACTTTGGAGATCATGGCAACGCTCGCGCGGACTTATCGAACGCAAGCTAGATACCATAGGGCCGCTCAGCTCAAGGAGCATGTACTGGAAGTTAGAAGGAAATTGGGTGGGGAGGAACATCCAGAGACCTTGATGGCGATGGGAAATTTGGGGTCTACATATCGTGCTCAAGGCAGGTTCGGGGAAGCAGCTGAACTCGAAGAGAAAGTGTTCGAGGCGACCATGCGACTGCTCGGCAAAGAACATCCCGAAACGTTGCTGGCAATGATGAATTTGGGATGTACATTTCGAGAGCAGGGAAAATTGAGACCCTCCATTATCTTACTGGAGCGTGCTGTGGAAGGTAGACGGCTTTTAGGGGGCAATGACCATCCCGGCGCTCTGTGGGCTCAGTTTAATCTGGCGGTGGCCTACCAGAAAAAGGGCGAACACACTACCTCTATCAAATTACTTCAGGATACCGAAATATCCATGAAGAAGGTGCTAGGGGAGGATCATCCGTGGACGTTGTCTGCTATGCATTCGTTGGCACTGGGTTATCAAAAAGAGGAAAATTTGGCAAAGTCCCGCGCAATTCTCGAACGAGTGATTTTTAGACGGAAGAAGATCTTGGGTGAAAACCATCCTAATACGATCGAAAGTCTCAAGGCACTTGGATTCTACAACGAAGAACTGTGATGGTGCGTATAATCCCATAAGAATTTCCCGACTGAAGTATATAAATAGGCCCCGTCATATGTAGGAAGGAAGTTGTAGCGGAATATCCATATTAACATGTAATGAAAGTTACGCTAGCCCAGTATCCCACTGCCATATGAGGAATAGACGCCGGAGAAGTTCTGCTCCTCGACCGAGGTCTATTTATTGAAAACCCAGGGGTCAGGGTTCCAGTTATTTTTGCGCTACGACAATTGCCAATGGATCGCAGTCATTCATTTGAGTGAAACCTATCTTAAAGCTCTCCCTTAGCAAGACTATCAGATAATTCAATTCACTCAACCACAGTGATATACGACCCGTTTGATGTCTGGAGTAGAGTAATGCTAGCATCAAAAACATATCTTGGATCCCCGCGTTGCTTGGCAGTTTCCTTCGGAACTTTTCCGGTCGGACGTACTACAACAATATGAATTCCGCCATCCACCATAATTCGTACTGGCTCCTCTAGGTTCAACATCTCCGCATCGATGAGCAAGCGTAAATAGCTTCCAGCCTCTTCTACCCTGATCGTATTGTGTGATCGGTCTAAATCGACAATAATTCTGTCCACACCAAGCGATTCCGACGTATGATCTCCAACGTCGATCCAATAATGCTGCCGTCCGTGTCCTTCATGACCCCATAAAGCCTCCGCGGTACGGTCGGCACGGACGTTGAGATCCCAGATCACTTTTGCCGGTCGTGGATTACGTTCGAATTGAGTGAGCCAGCGTATTGCGTTGGTGTTGGCCACTTTAGTATCACTAATATCCAGGCTCAGCCACTTCTGTGGATTCTGGAGAACGTTATTCAACAACTCCGCTGGGTCGTTATCAGGAATCCTATGGCCCTTTTGAAAGTGAATCCACGTTGTATGAGTGTAACTTCCGGGGGTTTCCCCGGCCAACGCTTCTAACAGCTGATCCATCTTAGCTGTCTCCAAATTTCGATCATACATCTGATCGTTTTGACCCACTTGTAGTGCGATGGGCGTGGAGGCTAGATTGCATAGATCGACGGAGTTTGGGTGGCCCGTTGACATATGTACTGCAGCCCAGCGATCTGCCATGCGAGGTGCTATTTGGTACACGCCGTCCCCACCTGCCGAGAATCCAAGCAGATATATTTTGTCGGGATTCACTGGCTCGAACAATATCATATTCTCAATCAATCGATCGTACAGGACATAAGACTCGGGTTGGAAGTGCATACCCCAAGTATCCGTAATACCACGTGGGGCCAAGTAAACACCTTGCCGAATACTCCGTACATAGTTCGCCTGCATTCGTTGCCACGCACCGTCATTGTATTCAGTTGATTCTTGTCCTCCGCCGTGTAGCGCTATGTAAAGAGGATAACCTCCGTCGGGTTGCTCCCCCTTGGTGACGGCAAAGTACTTCATCGTTTCGCCTCCGTAGGTCACCACTTGATCACGATGCTCTTGTACACGCTTCTCGTCTTGCCGTTGCTTGCGCAGATATTCATCCCAGATGAACATAGCATGGCGTCGAAGCTCTTCACCTAGAAGAGTGAGAGTCATTGGCTTGGTTGGATGGCAAGGGTCCGTTCCACGGAGGTTAGAACTTAGGTGTGCTCTGAGAGCAAGTCTGGTTTCACCATTTCATTACGTAATTTCGGAAAGACCGGATTTTCCGATTCGGGAACTCGTAGGGAAATCGAAGGGCAAACCATCGCCAATGGTAATGTATATTTTTCTCTAACTTGTGATAAGTTTGATTAAATGAGATGTAGATTTCAGGTAAAATCATATGAATAGACATCCCGAGGCAGGTAACAGCAAAATCAGTACACGCAAAGCCATTTTCGACAACTTACTCATGGGAAATCTTGTCTCTTGAGATTACAAAATTGTCAGGGTTAGCAGAGAGAACTTGGTTGGACTTGAGTAAGCTTATATAAGAATCCACTGAACCTAAATTTATTACTTGCAGACTTGAACGTCGTGAGATCATTCCCCCTCAATCGAGCCGGTTCAGTGTTCTGTTCGGCGGACTTTGTTCGGGTGTGTGGACGCTTCGGAGAGACCGTCTCTGGCTCCATCTGATTAAGAACAGTCCACCGTTCAGACTAGAGACTGGGGGTCTATTTCACCTACTGAATAATTGGAGGTCAGCGACGTCCATTGGGGACCGGTCGGCAATTGACTCTAAATCGCCTGTGTGACATCTCATACATTGCCTATACAGCTCCGCTGCCTTACTTTCTCTTCAGACCAACTAACTACACCTTCCTCCACGGAGGTTTGAAAGTTTTACTACAGCATGCTCAACTTGAAATTGATTAATCACCGAATCTGAGGCGGTCGCACCGAATTCTCGCCTTAATAGTGGTAGCAGGGTTGGTTTGGTAAGCGTGAGTATTATTCCAATATGGACGTCCTAAAGGTGCTTCCATGTTTAACGCATGGACCAAATGTTGATCATTCTCGAGGATTAAAAGTGCGGAGGCATAGGGGGATTTTAATGTTGATCCTGTGGTGAATGGAACATTATCATTGATTGAAATCTTGCAGACTGGCAAAAATGCGGAGAATATTGGGACCAACTAGTCGTTCACTGCGCTCCTGTAAGATGCCGAACCTCCAACCTGATCCGTGATGAACAATAGATAATTACGCGCTTTCTAAATTTCCGAGTGTATCTCAAAACCTTCGTTCCTGACAGGAGGGCCCGTTTGGATCAGAAAACGAGGGGCAAATCAAAAGGAGATCGCTTGTTTTCTCCTGATAACGCAACACCTTCCTACTATCCGGAAACTCACTTTCGTCACCCCGAGGGTTGGACTATACAAGTCGCTTTAACCAAAGATTAATATAAATTGTAATTTGGAGGTTGTCCTGGTGTGGTTGCACTGCCTATTGATTGGGCCGGGCCACTCACTAGCTCCGGAAGATGATTCCGTATGTCTTATTGGACGACCAACTGCAATTAGGTTAGTTCGTCCCACTTGCAGCTCCCTCATATTTGAAACACCATGTCTCCACGGACCGCCTGATAAGCAACGCTCAACCACCTTCCGATAATCACGATGTCCACAACCGAGAAATTGTATGCGAAGCTATTAGAACCTCAAGGTCATGGTTACCCAATCTACACTCCTACGAGCCACATCAAGGTTGGTGACGTTGGAAGTCTTGTGGGCAAAGACTTTGCTCGCAGATTCAATGCGTTTGAATTGACACGTGAGGTATTTCTTATCATCTTATTTCTTCTCTGATGCTCGGCATAGGAGGCCAGGAAATACCAGGTCCCATTGTTTCGTACTGATCGCTCACCGATGGTCGCGATGCCTGAGCGCTATGACATCTTTATTGCCACGGAAAATGTTATCCTAAAACGAACCGAGTTTGAGGCCGGCGCGGATGCAGCAGGGTAAACTCCCGCATGCATGATCCACGATAACTCTCGTAGGATGGGTGGCTTTAGAATTCACATCGACAGGAAAGTTGAGTCGAAAGCTGCGGCTATTTGCATCCCAACCCATCCGGTCTCGATTTCCCGGGCGCTATACATGCATTCGCTACAAGAATGGTGGGATGACTGGCAACATAATGTTGTCTTGAATACCCGATCGCTAAATAATCCGGAGCCCCTATTCTTGGTCATGAGCATTACGACGACTCCTCAATTTGCAATTTGCTGCAGCAAGAGCTCCAGCAAGTCAACAGAGCTCCGAGTGTATGGATCAAGTCCGCTTCCAGTGGGGCCGGCGATACAGATCGCAGCCGGTGCAGGGACAAAAATAATGGAGGCCACACAATCATTTGGATTCCAAATCGGGGAGTATAATCCGGATAATCCATGGGTAATTCTCGTCAACCGTCGCTCGGTCAGTATGTTTGGGCCTTTAAAGAGATTCAGAGCTCTCTTTTCAACGCTCTTCCAGTAACTCCTCTTTTTCTCCATTCTCATGAAAAATCAGCCGCTTAGGCAAACGGCATCCGAATAAGATCCGCAAGATCGGATATGTACCCAGCATGGAGTCTGGTGGCGATGTGGAGGCCCGAGAGCCCGTCAATGAGTCGCGAACAGAGTCTGTTGTGATTGATGAAGAAAGACGGAACCACCTACCCAATCCAAGCAATGTCAATGAAAGAAGGACTATGAGAAACCGTTTCGGTGCAGACTTTCCTCCAAACACAGACGATCCCAGGGGAAAACAAATGCCAGATGCCAGAAACGACGATGGAGACGATGGAGATGATGAGGACACCCAGTTTTACGAGGCTGCCATGGACGACACTGAAGATATCGAGTCCGATACAGATCAGATTCAAAATCCTAATGACGAATCAGTAAGCGATGATTCTCATGGTGGTAGTAGTAATAGGGAAGAAGACGACGTAACATCGGGAACGCTGGATGGTGCGGAATGTATCCCTCTTTCTATGGGCGACGACCCGTCGTGGTATATCTTGAAATCACAGAAAGCGGGGATTTATATGGAGTATCGCGGAGGAGATTTGGATAATACCAAAGAAGCTCAACCTTGTACCTTTCCCGAGTTCCCAACCTGCTACGGCCTGACGAATCAGATGAGGATTTTCTCTGGAGTCACGTAGGAGAACTAGTTGCTATTACGCTGAGGGAGACCGCCCACGATAAAACCTCTCTGTTTGATGAGAGACGAGGATCGAAGACTACTCGAGGTCCGGATGAAATACAAATTCCTGATCCACTCGAACCAGAAGCTTTGCTATCTCTAGGCGACAAGTATATGGCGCTCGACGACATTGATAGCGCCGTTCAAGCCTATAATCGCGCGGTCGAGTTGAACCCTGGTCACGAGGAGTCATGGGCACTTCTTGCTGAAGCATTCAAGGTACAGAAAGCGTGGCATAAAATTGTTGCGAGTTATGAAAGGGCAGTCCGCTCGCGAGCAAATAGAGCGAAATCGTGGCCTTGGACACACCTCGGGGACTCATACAAAGCTATTCATGAGATCGAAAAAGCTTTGGACGCCTACAAAATCGCTCTTCATAATCACGAACAAGAGTCTTTGGCTTGGACTGCCTTACGTGGCACCCAGAAGACGAAATGGGGCGATATTGTAACCGTAGTCAGAAATACTGATGGGACGAGATCAGATCGTCGTTTCCCTCCCGAGTCGAACGAGCGTTTCATTGCCGCGGCGGAAGCAACTGAAAATCTCCAAGGGAATGTTTTCCAAACCAGCCAAAGCCACCTCGGCCGAGAACACCCTGACACGCTGGCTTCCATGAACGATCTCGCGGTAACGTTTTGGGTGCAAGGTGGACAGTCAAAGTTAGGACAGGCAGTAGCGTGGCACGAAGAGATTTTAACGACGAGAGAACGTATCCATCGTCGGTTAGACCCACGACGGTTGATAAGTATGCACAACCTGGCTGCAGCGTATTGGTCAGTGGGTCGCACAGACAAGGCATTGATCGTCCAAGAAGACGTTGTGCATGCCGCGAACGAGTTATGGGAAGGCGATCGAAATACGCGGGATATCATTAATCAAGTCTCGTCGATATACCGTTCAGCATTAGACATCCAACGCTTGAAGTCGACCCCTCCGCCACCACCTCCCAGAACACCTCCACCTGCATACGACGGACCCCCCATCTCTCGCCCACCTATTCGGCCCGAACCCGGAATAACTGCGTCAAATAACAACCCACTTCAGCAGCAAGAGTCGTCATCGCCACATCCCCAAGTAGTACTCAGCAGCCTCTCGGATAGTACTGGGACATTGCTACTTGCGGAACATCCTTTGCTCTTCCCATCGATTGTAGTAATTTTCGGTCTCATTATTATCTGGTTCTTCAACTATTGAGTTATGGCTTAAATTGTCTTGCTTTTTGCTGCCGCAACGTCGTCAAAGTTAGCTTGAAACAAATCGTGCCAACTACTGAAGGTGATTGTATGTACAATCCCATCTTTAGAAGCGAATTTCCGATGCCATGCTATTGAATTATATACATCTCACTCATTCACCGCGAACGCTTCGGCGTTGCCTCCAGTCGCTCCATAAATCATGCCCCAGAATAAAAAACGCACGCAATAATGAAAGCCCCCCGATAGCCAGTGGAATTATCTGTCCGCCTTTGTTGACGATATCAACCGAATTCAGGCGGGTTAAATGATTCCAACTCAGCTAAAGCTCCGATGCTACAACATAAACGCACAACCAGGCTAACCCTTGCCACGCGAAATGCCACTGCGCTGGCAACTTTTTCCTGGATAACTTTTGAGGGCCGATGCCAGGAACGTGAGGTATTACTAAGGCTGCCGAGCCGTCCACTGCATTCGGGCGCCTGAAGATTGAAGAGACGTATGACCGGGATGGTCCTGCACCGTGACTTCGACGTAATGACTTGTCGAAGTGATTTTCTTTCACTTTGCGTTGACGAAGACGGAGTCGCCGGGAGTCGGGATTTGACGTTGTCATCATTAGATTCCGTTGGCGAATTCGACGGTTCAACACTGTGGACGGATTTTGATGATGGCGGTACACCGTGCTCCAGCTCTCGTTGCTTCAAACGGTGCCTCAAAGCCTTCAAACGTCGATGGAGATTGATGCCGGGAAAGGTTGTGACTTGGGCTATTAGGGACGAAAGGGTGAAGGTTCGGAAGAGATAGCGAATACCACCATATGCGGAGAAGTTGTAAAAGAAGAAAACTCTTGGCGCCATACATTGATCGGGTTTGAATTCGAAAAGGTCTTTCCACCAAAACCAGACGTTCAGACAAAGCGAGGCAAGGATCAGTGCTGAAGCCGCAGCGGCGCGTGTTCCGACATTGTCCTTGAACCCGGTCCAATCAAGTGACATGACAGCCCACAGCACGACGGGATACCAGGTGCAGCTGATTTGCGCTCCAGGGGCGTAATCACCGCCGGCAACAGAGCAAACGACAGCTATGAGGAACCCAGTGAAGAACAACTCGGTCGGAAGAAGAGAGTCTCGGGCCTCGTCGGGGCGTGCGACGGAGAGTACGATGTTGGATGGAAGCTGAAAATAGAGGCCGAGACGTACGCCGAGTCCGGATATGTCTGGATCCGCAGGTATTCGACAATCTTCGGAAGTCTGGGCGGCCGCGATGGCCACAAGGCTGAGGATTGTTAGAAGGATATCAAATTTGGGGCGCGGAGCCATGGCGTCGGACAGCGAATTGCGTCGTCGGCCAAAGCGTGTAGCGAGTGATTTCTAATGGCTTTCGCGTACTCAGGGCGGAGGTGGTTGGGGGAGACGGTGTTGTTATTATCCTCGATAAGATTTGCTGCCCAGTAATTAGGGATTTTAAGGCGCGTGGCTGCATGACATTCGGGGAGATCCGACCGACGCCAAAGATAATCAGTGGGGTTGCCCCGCACCAATCACCGGACGATCTCGGATTAGTTTTCGCTGTACAGTACCTGAAGACATGCGGCAGCGCACATTTGTTTCCAGCGGTGGTTTCGTCTCAGTACGATCGAAAACCGCCAATATACACTGATCTAATACGCCAAAATAGAACGTTATATAGCGTCGCTTATATCGGGGATCACCAAGGAGCTGGAATTTGAAATTCGAGGATGTCACGCGTAGACACCCGCCACGGTTTATCATCGCGGCGTTACTGATTGCTGGACACTTGCTCGATACTCGGTTTAATAATTGGAGAACGGAAAACACGGACATCTCTCTAGCGCAAGCAAGTGCCGGCGCTGCGGGTCGGAAAAGCTTTCATCGGTGGGAGCTCGGAAATCGAACGGGGAAATCGGCTTGGGCGACGGACAGCATGAAAGAGCTCGATGAAATTGGCAAATTTCTCGGTCGTCACCTATATACAAAGCGTGGGCTAGACATCAAATTTCGCAACCCTGGTCTCAACACATCGTTCTGGGAAGCAGCACTCATTGGGCCGGTACCGGGTACCGCTGCAGAGATCGTCATCAGTGCGCAACGGCTCAATACCTCGACAGTTGGTGCGACTGTAGTTTCTGTCAGTAGTCTATGGTTCGCAAAGGTTCGGACGTCAGACTTGTCCGCCAGTCTCAGTTTTCGGGCGCCGTATAATGATTTTCCGTTCCCAAACGAAAGAGTTC
>Ga0335073_10017234_pt1 | contig 10115 bp, 3 predicted proteins | sample Lox_Sample_22_FD_207093 | JGI IMG/M metagenome (GOLD analysis project Ga0335073, IMG submission 207093) | Soil microbial communities from Loxahatchee National Wildlife Refuge, Florida, United States - Lox_Sample_2.2 | ecosystem: Environmental > Terrestrial > Soil > Wetlands | place: USA: Florida... | reverse complement strand
GAGTCCGGCTTCCGCTTTACCAACAACAACCAGGACTATCCCTCGTCGTTCGCGTATATCAATGGGGTAGCGCAAGTGCCGGCTACCCGCACCGCAACCTGCTGCTATGATTTCATCCACCGCTGGACCGATATTTCAAACATGGTCAAGTTCCGAACAGCTACCTACGGACTGAGCGAGGCGAATTGGACCACCGGTACGAACAATCAGATCGCCTTCAGCCGGGGTAATGTGGGTTTTGTCGCTTTAAATAATGACGATCAAACCGTCTGGAACCATACTTTCAACACGGGCTTGCCGGCGGGAATCTACTGCAATGTGGTGCACGGCGCATTGTCAAATGGCAAGTGCACTTCAGATACCGTTACTGTCAACTCGAGTGGTCAAGCCACTCTCAGCATTCCAACCAACAGCAGCGGTACCGCCCTGGTGCCTGCAGTGGCGATATATACCGGACAGATGGAGTAGCGTTAACGTCGGCAACCTGTCCAATCCAGTTATTGTCAATGGGCGGCGCACGGACACCGAGTGCCGCCCGTCCCGACTGCAGCCGATCAACTGACAGGGTTCAATGCCCGAAATTCCAGGGGATGCACTAACGTCGATCGAGGTCCATCGAGAACAGATTTCCAGTGCCGACGCGCGGCCTGACCAGCGGAAGATCTTCGGGCGTAAGCCCCCCAAAAAAATAGTCTGCCGGTTCACTTGAGTGAAAATCTGCGTCGCTGGCGACCGTCTTCACTTCGCCTCCTGGCACCGAAATCCTGACAATAGGCTGATTGTTCGCCAAGTACGCGTGGACGAAAATTGCTTTGCTGTCGCTGCTCCACGTTGGATCAGAAGCGCTTGTCGACGCCAACTCGCTCCAGCGCTGATTGGCGACATCGAATAACATGACCTTGTTCTGCGCCAGGGTTAGAGCCACAATCCATTTGCCATCGGGCGACCAGCGTGGACTGAAGAGGCCTTCCGAGTGAGGCAATGTCGTCGTCGTTTGGTTTTGCAGGTTGAATAATTCGATCGTGCGCGGTCCACTTTCCTGCCCCATGGAATCTGGCTCTCGTCCAAAGACGATCTTTTTCCCATCCGGGGACCAGCCCGGATCTGCAAGGTTGCGGTCGTCCTTCATCAACGCTTCGGGCCTTCCTCCGTCCGCACTTACGATATAGATTCGCCATCTCTCGCCGGACCGCCGGGCCATGATGGCCAGCTTGCTGTCATCGGGAGACCATTGTGCTGAAAACACTTCAAGATCATTGGGAGTGAGTTGTATTTTGTCAGTGCCGTTTGCAGATCGGGCACGCCATAGCTTTCCGGCTAAATCGCCCCAGGCCACCCATTGGCGGTCGTGAGAGTAGGTTACTCGGTTCGCATCGGCAAGGAAGCTGAGTTCAGGCCGAAACCCAAGCTGCTCTCCTTCATACCGCTGCAGTCCGGAAGGCTGATCTGAGCCGTAGAAATAAATGCGCTGACCTGACCGCGCCGAGATGGGAGAGAAAAAGCTGAGAGGCCCATTTGTCAGTTGAGTCAAAGAGGCATTGATGCCGCTGCGTTTCAATTCCCAGAGGTCGCTGCGTACATTGTCACTAGCCTGGAAGACGTAGGCTTTGCCGTCGGGGGTCCAGCTACCGCAACAGTCGATCGTCTTGCCAATGCGGCTTTTGAAGACGGGGCGTGCCGTCCGGCTGCCTCGCTTCAGTTCCCATAAAGAACCGGTATGCGTCAACGGGTCCATGACTGTGAAGCGAAGAAGCGTGCCATCGGGAGACCAGCGGAGCCAAAAGGCTCTTCCAGGCAATTTTGCCAAGGGCGTAATCGTTCCACCATCCAGCGGGATCTGACTCAGTTCGGATCCGCTGGCATAGAGAATACTTGCGCCGTCCGGCATCCAGGTGGCGTCATGTGCCTGAACATTTCCAACTCGTAGCGCGCTTCCGCCGGCAGTGGGAACAATCCAGAGCGGTTGTTCCGATTCAGTCGACAACTCGCTACGCAGCAGTAGATGCGATCCGTCCCTGGAAATGTCAAGAACTTTGGCGGAGGAGAGCTCGGCTGGAACGGTGAGGGGCTGCACTCCGCCTGAGCTGGCATCGATGGCGGCAAATTGCGATCTCCCCCCCACCAGGACCGAAGTGAAAATGCGTTGGCCATCCGTAGCCAGGGTGAGCAGATTCTCCATGCTGGGAGGGCCCGCAGCAACCGGGCTGTCGTGCGTTATCTGCTCCACACGCAACGGTGGCAAGGCCGTCGGACCTCCCCGTAGCCAGAGCACCGCTATCAACCCGAGAAGGAGCGCCGAAACCAAGGCCGCCAGCTTCTCGCGTTTGCTCCAACCCGGCCTTTTTCGACTGACATTCTGTGCCAGCGGCAACTTTCGTCCGGCGTCCGGCTCCGGAATCGAGCTTTCCAAGCCAAGGAGCGGAGCTGGAATGGAGACCTGTTCCGCGGTCGGAACGAATCGTTGCTTGTCGGTTTCCAGGCTGTTGGGATCTGCATCCGCTCCATTCGCCTGCTGACGTGTCGTGGGAGTTGGCGGAAGCGATACCGGCGCCAGGCTCACCGGGGCTATGAATCGGTATCCCCGCTTCGTCAGCGTCTCTATGAACCTAGGATTTTCAGCGGAGTCGGAAAGAGCTTCGCGTACTTTTTTGATCGCAACGGCAATTGCGCGCTCAAAGTCGACGTTCGTGTCCGGGCCCCACACTTGCAACTGCAGCTCGTCGTGTGTGACGACTTGGCCCGGTTTTGCCAGCAAAGTCGCCAACACTCGAAAAGGCTGATCCTGCAGTCTCACCCGATGGCCAGATTTCCATATTTCCCCGCTCTGGAGGTCTGCTTCAAACAGGCCAAAACTGATCCGTGCGGCGTTTTCGAGATTTTCCACTCCAGTCACCCGATCAATTCCCCCGAGTGAGCAGAAGGTTATCACATCGCCCAAAACATCGGAAAGATCCTGGGCATGCCCCCGAACTTGCTCGTATATTATTGATAATAAAATAGTTAGCTGTTAATGAAAAGTAAATAGGACTTAATGCCGAGTGAATACGAAATTGATGCCGCGTCCATTGCGCTACACGGTGCCCCGCATAGAGAGTTATCACCGCCTCAGAATTCCAGGACCAGAATGCAATCAGTTTGAGGCCAGAAGGGCCCATACCTCATCGGGGGTGCTTGGGCCGGAAATACCGGAAGCGGGGGCATGCTTCCAGAACAGCAATGCAACACTAAGGAGAACAGCGACATGAAACTAGCTTCGTGCACCGCCTCGCTTTCAGAAGCGATCTGGCACGCAATCCGAACAACGGCTGCTGTATTTCTCGTCGTTTTCGGCCTGTGTATACAGGCAAATAGCCAATCCGAATCGGGCAAAGTGGTTGGAACAGTGACGGATCTAACCGGAGCTGTTGTCCCTGGAGCCACCCTTATCCTCACCAACGATGAAAACGGCCTGGTACTGACAGCCACCTCCAACGCCGCCGGAGAATTCAATCTCCCTGCCGTGCCGCGTGGCGCCTATAAGGCGAAAATTTCGGCCCGTGGATTCGAGTCCCAGACCCAATCCATCACGGTGACGGTCACCAACGTACAAGACCTGGTGTTCAAACTGACACCGGGAGCGGTCACGATTTCGATCGAAGTCACGAGTGCGGCGCCATTGGTGGACACGACGGACGCGACCCTTGGCGAGACGGTTGAGTCACAGCAGATCACCGAACTGCCTTTGAACGGACGTAACATTCTCAACCTGACTTTGCTCACGCCGGGCGTGACGGGAGGCGCCTACAACGAGAATGGCCAGGATACGATCAACCGTTACTACGACACGGGTGGCGGCCAGGTTTCGGCCAACGGCGTTCGCGAGCAAGCGAACAACTTCCTCCTGGATGGCGTCGACAACAACGATGATCTGCAAAACATCATTGTCTTCTTCCCGCCCGTCGACGCAACGCAGGAGTTCAAAGTCGATACGAGCGTAGAGCCTGCCCAGTATGGTCGCGGCGGTGGCGTATTTCTGGTGAGTTCCATCAAGTCCGGGACAAACCAGTTTCACGGGTCGGCCTTCGACTTCAACCGCAGTGGCAAATGGGCGGCTAATCCCAATTATCGATTCTTAGGCGCGTCGGCTACAGCAAATCCTCCTTTCCGGCGCAACCAGTTCGGGGGCACGGTGGGTGGGCCCTTCCTCAAGAACAAGCTCTTTGGATTTGGCGATTACCAAGCCACTCGCTCCGCGGAACCGAGCGGTTTCGGGTTCGACACAGTTCCCACTTCGCTCATGCGGCAAGGGAATTTCAGCGAGTTGCTTAACCCCGCCATGACGAATGGAAAATATGACACATATTTTCCCCATTGCTACCCCAATCAGAGCGTTCTGAATGGAGACGTGGCAAAATACAGCACCGGTCTGATTTGGGATCCCACGACCTGCGGCCAAGGCCCAGGTGGTGCCCCGCTGCCTTTCGGAGGGGGAACGAACATCATCCCCACCGGCCGCCAAAATCCGGCGGCATTGGCATACTTCAAGTCCTTTCCCATGCCAACCACCATGACTAGCGTTTTCAATAACGATCAATATGAGACCGCAACGGGATACAACTTCAACACCTTCGACGTCCGTCTCGACTGGAATCGCTCGGCAAGCGATTTGTGGTTCCTGCGCACGTCCTATGACAATTCTGCGAACTTCAATACCTCAGACCTTGTGTCGCCCCCAGGCACAGTTCAGCTATCACACAATGGGAACCGCAACTATACCCACGCCCGGGGTTGGGATATTGGCGACACACATACCTTCTCTGCTCGCCTCGTCAACGAACTGCGCATTGCCTACCTGCGCGACAACTACGGCTTCCAGCCAAGCAACATAGGAACGAATGTCGCAGCAGCCGACGGGATGATTAACGCGAACCTTGCGGCGTCAGACCAGGGCGGCCCCATCATCGGCGCGTCGAACGGTGAAATCGTGTACTCGGGCGACTATGGCTTGTTTGCCACTCCTCAAAACAACTTTGAAGTCAGCGATACTCTCAATATCAATCGAGGCACCCATTCAATCAGTGTCGGCGGCACATGGATTCGCCGTCAGCTGGAATACTTCCGCCCGATTTCCGGAAAGGGCTTCTTCTCCTATGCCGGGAATGGAACCGACTTCACCGGATATGAGGTCAGCGAAATGCTTGCCGCCTACGCGGACTGGTATCAGGTTGGCACCCAGAACGGATACTTCGCGGAAGTCAGTCAGGAAGATGGAGTTTTTGCGCAGGATGATTGGCGCGTCAACAAACGGCTTACTCTCAACCTCGGCATCCGCTGGGATTTGCTGACCTGGCCATACGAGGCGCACAATCAGATGGCTGCGTTCAATGTCCAGACCGGCAACGCGATGCTTGCCGGCCAGGGCGGCATTTCCAGAAGCATCATCAACCAGAATTACGCCAACTTCGCGCCGCGTCTCGGATTTGCCTATGACCTTTCGGGAGATGGCAGGACTTCCATTCGCGGCGGATATGGCATCTACTATTTTCCCGATTACGGTGGCATCAGCAACCAGTTAGGTCAGCAGCAGCCGTTTTCCGGCGCCAATACCTACTATGCCTACCAAGGCTATTGCATCGGCTTAACCGGAATTGCAAACCCGGGCGGAACGCCCGGCACCGCGTACAACTGTCCTTACAATGCTGACGCGGCAGCCCCATATAATGGGCAGAATGGTCAGCCATCGCCCCTTTTCTTAAACTTCAATCCGGATAACCTTCCACCCACGTATAACGGACTTGCCGTAAACCGGAACAATGACCACAGCATGATGGAGCAATACAACCTCCAACTCCAACATCAGCTTGGTTCGCACAACGTGGTTAGCCTGGCGTATGTTGGCACGCATGCGAGCCGGCTCTCAACCTACTATCCCTACAACATCTACACCATCGGCGCAACAACGATGCCATTCCCAAAGATTGGGGGCATCACGCTGAACGACTACAACGGCAGTTCCAATTACAACGGACTGCAGGCGCACGTCGAACATCAGGGCACAAATTACACCGCCACGGCATCTTATGCGTGGTCCCACGCACTCACCGATTCAGAGACGGCATTCAGCGGCCCGTCGGTTGCCTTTGGACCACTCTATAACAACCTGCAAGCCAACTATGGCAATGCAGATCAAGATCAGCGGCATATCTTCAGCGGCACATTCGTCGCCTATCTGCCCTTCGGACGCGGCAAGCGATTTGCCGCAAACGCGCCTCGCGCTCTGGACGCGGTGATCGGTGGATGGCAGTTCAACAATATCCTTCTTCTACAAACCGGGGAGCCAATCGACCTTAGCGCCGAAGGTAGCGCTCAACCCGGCAATCGGCCTGACCTGATCGCTCCGGTCAAGTACCCGAAAAGCATTAGCGGCTATTGGTTTGATCCCTCTTCTTTCTCCAGCGCCAACCTTCCTACCACGCCGGCAACCGATGGATCAGGAAACTATGTGTACACGCGTGTGGGAACGCTGGGACGGAATTATGTCCGCGGCCCGGGCTACCGAACGGACAACCTTAGTATCCAAAAGGATTTCCGGATTACCGAAGGCAGAACTGTGGAACTGCACGGCGATGCTTTCAATGTAACCAACACGCCAAACTTCAATTTCCCTCACAGCGGCGAGGGCGATCCCAATTTTGGCAAGATTACTGGACTTCACGGTAGCGTTCGTGAAATTCAATTGGCAGCTCGCTTCGTCTTTTAGCAGATACCACCGCAGACAGTTCCATACACACGCTGTGAAACTGTCTGCGGCCCTGCTTTGCTAAAGGCCCGCCTCGTTATCGATTTCACCCTCGCGGCGGAAGTGACCGGTCGATCATTACCTGACCTCATCCCATTCAAATCTAAGAAGAAAGAGCATTCCTTGCGAGCGATTCATCTCTGCCTGATAGTGACAACGATGCTCATGGCCGCTAGCAACCTCGTCGCCCCAGCACAAAGACCTTCGTCGCCGATGGGTATGAATCGTCCGGCCGGTTTGGTGCGTTCCGGCAGCGCTCCGGATTGGCTTCGTTCCGGAGTGATTTATGAAGTCTTTCCACGGGCGTTTTCTGCCGAAGGGAACTTGAACGGGGTAACTGCGGGGTTAGATCGATTGAAAGCTCTCGGCGTCACAGTTGTATGGCTGATGCCCATTCATCCAGTAGGACAGCTCAAGAAACTCGGCACCGATGGAAGCCCCTACGCGGTTAGGGATTACTATGCCATCGCTCCAGAGTACGGCACAGAAGAAGACCTGCGGCACCTGGTCGAAGAAGCTCATCGGCGAGGAATGAAAGTCATTCTGGACATGGTAGCCGACCACACTGCGTTCGACAGCGTGATGATGGCTCACCCAGACTTCTATAAGCATGACAAAGATGGTCACCTCATCTCTCCTCACGGATGGAAGGATGTGGCCGCACTGGATTACTCGAATCCGGCACTTCGGCAATACATGATCGGCGTCCTCACGTATTGGGTAAAGAGTTTCGGTGTGGACGGGTATCGGTGCGATGCCGCCGGAGAAGTCCCCACCGACTTTTGGAAACAGGCGCGCCGCTCATTGGAGCAGGTGAATCCAGACATTCTTATGCTTGCCGAGGCCTCGAAACCGGAGTTTCTTCGGGGCGCCTTTCAACTCGATTATGCGTGGCCTTTATTGTTCAAGCTTGACGACGTCCTCATGCACGGCGCTCCGGCCTGCGATCTGCGCAAAACAATCGAGCGGCAACGTGCGAAATTTCCCGAAGGGGCCCTGCACATGATGATCTCTGACGATCATGACGAAGACAGGGCAATTGTGCGTTACGGCGTTCCGGGCGCGCTGGCCGCCTCTGCGCTGATGTTCACCATGAGTGGCATTCCCTTGCTCTACAACGGCATGGAGGCGGCAGATACCACTCCATCGGCTGGGCCCGCGCTGTTCGAGACCCTGAAAATCTATTGGCAGGGGTCGCAGATACACCCGGAGTTCCGGCAGTTTTACGAATTTATGATCCCATTTCGCAAGGAACACTCCGCGCTTTGGAAGGGCCAAGTCAAATGGGTGCACAACTCCGACGAGGAGCACGTCCTCAGCTATCTGCGCACTTCAGGAGACGAAGAGCTTCTGGTCGTAATCAACCTTTCAAATACACCATTTCATGGGACTGTGGAAACGGATTCAGGCGTCTGGCGGGAAGTGAAAGTGCCTCTCTTCCATGATTCGCAGGCAGCTCCTCCGTCAGTTTCTCTGGATGCGTTTGAGTTTCGCATCTTCGAGAAGAAATGAATATCAACAGAATGTCCGCCGAGTCATAGCAGACGTGGCCGATCTACCCCACGCGGAAGAAATGTTAGACGGCAGCATCTTTGCTTACCGAACCAGTGCCCGTTTCGAGGAGTTTGCGGTGAGGGCGGAATGAATGTTCTAACGACCGACTATAGGGCAAATATGGAAGGGGCTGGTTGCACAAGAATGATTGTATCGGGCGTCGTACCCCTTTGGATATCCACTGTAATCTTATGGGTTTTGAGTCTGCCAGCCCTAAGTGCAAGCGCCCAGCAGTTAAGAGCGACTTCTACCGGCATGACCGCGACAGCCGGTGGCACTACGTTACAAGTAATGGCGCTACGCGACGATGTTCTTCGCGTACGCGCATGGAAGGGCAATGCGGTTCCCGAAGACGCCTCCTGGGCTGTCCTTCCGTCTGCCCGTACCAGCAGCGTACAGGTTGTCGCCGAGCCGCACGGATTTGCGACCAAACAATTGCGAGTGACAGTTGATGACCAGCTTCGGGTCACCCTGGCGGACCTCGCCGGCAATGTGCTGCAGCAGGATGCTGTACCCGTGCAGTGGGACGGAGCGGGATTCACCATCAGCAAACGGCGAACAGCAAGGGATCACTTTTTCGGTCTCGGAGACAAGCCCGGACCGCTTGATCGAGCAGGGGAAGCGTTTACGATGTGGAACACAGACTCCTTCGCATGGCAGGAATCAACAGATCCTCTTTATAAGAGCATTCCGTTTTTCCTTGAGATGAAGCAGGGACGAACCCTTGGCGTTTTTCTCGACAACACCTGGCGTACTAATTTCGATTTCGGCCGCGCCAACCCGACTGAATATACTTTCGGCGCATTCAATGGACCAGTCGATTATTACCTCATCTACGGTCCTGAGCCGAAGCAGGTGGTTACGAATTGGGCGTGGCTGACCGGCCCCACGCCGCTGCCTCCTTTGTGGTCTCTCGGTTTCCAGCAGTCGCGGTACACTTACTTCCCTGAATCGCAGCTCCGCGAGATCGCCGATCGCCTCCGTAAGGACCGTATTCCATGTGACGTGCTTTGGCTGGATATCGATTTTCAGCACGATAACTGGCCTTTTACAGTCAACGAGCAGGCTTTTCCCGGTTTCAGCGGGATGGTGCGCGATCTGGGGCGCGAGTATTTCAAGCTGGTCGTTATTACAGACCCCCATATCGCGAAACAGCCGAATGTCGGCTATGCCCCGTATGATTCGGGAATATCCGGCGAACACTTTGTGAAGAATCCCGATGGCTCGATTTACGTGGGAAAGGTTTGGCCGGGCCCGGCCGTATTTCCCGACTTTACGCAGTCGCAAACCAGGCGGTGGTGGGGAACGCTTTACAAGACCTTCATCGCGAATGGGGTAGCCGGGTTCTGGAACGACATGAATGAGCCGTCTGTATTCGATGGCCCCGATAAGACCATGCCCCTCGATGTGCAGCATCGCATCGATGAGCCGGGTTTTCGCAAACGTAGTGCGACACACGCTGAGATCCACAACATTTATGGCATGCAGAATTCGCGCGCTACCTACGAGGGTGAAATCGCGCTACGGCCCAACGAGCGTCCTTTTGTTATGACGCGCGCAAGCTTCGCGGGCGGCCAACGGTACAGCGCAACGTGGACCGGAGACAACAGTTCTACGTGGAATCACATGCGCATGACCGTTCCTCAGCTCATCAACCTGGGGCTCAGTGGTTTTTCACTTTCGGGCGCGGATGTCGGGGGCTTCGCAGGCTCTCCGCCGCCCGATCTGCTGACTAAGTGGATTGAGCTCTCCACCTTTCAACCGATTGACCGCGATCACTCTG
>Ga0335073_10017233_pt1 | contig 10115 bp, 7 predicted proteins | sample Lox_Sample_22_FD_207093 | JGI IMG/M metagenome (GOLD analysis project Ga0335073, IMG submission 207093) | Soil microbial communities from Loxahatchee National Wildlife Refuge, Florida, United States - Lox_Sample_2.2 | ecosystem: Environmental > Terrestrial > Soil > Wetlands | place: USA: Florida... | reverse complement strand
GACCGCCCGGACGGCAGCAGCCTTGCGGCCGCTCACGCTCGCCAGCAGAGGCCGCTTGATGGGGAAATGCATCTGCAGCCCGCTGACCTCGATCATAGGCATCGTCATAACGGGTCATCTCTCCGGACTGGTCCAGAGCTCATCGGCCCTGGCGATGACGGCACTATCTGAGATGGCACGCTGCATCTCGGAGCAGTGGATGCAGGACGAAGCCCGGCCGCCATCAAGAGGGATCAGCGGGAATGCACCCGTGGCGCAGTCGTCTGCAGCCAGGTCACAGCGGGCACGGAAGCGGCAGCCATCGGGCGGTGAGGCCAGGTCGGGCGGGATCCCCGGGATCGATGCCAGCATGCCTTTCACATTGTCGAAGTCCGGGACCGCCCGGAGCAGCCCCAGCGTGTAGGGGTGCCGAGGGTCGACGAACACCGAGGCCACGGTGCCCGTCTCCACCACCTGGGCCGCGTACATGACCGCGACCTTGGTACACATCTGGGACACCACTGCCAGGTCGTGGGTAACGAAAATCAGCCCGATGTCATTAGCGGCCTGCAACTCCAGGAGAAGTTTCAGTATCTGATCCTGAATCGTGACGTCGAGTGCCGTGGTGGGTTCGTCACAAAGAATCAGTTCCGGCCCTGATGCGAGGGCTATGGCTATCATCACTCGCTGCCGCAGTCCCCCGGAAAGCTCGTGCGGGTAAGCGCGGGAAAGCCGGTCCGGATCGGGGATTCCCACCTGTCGCATGAGCTCAAGCGCTCGTCGGCGCCCGGCTCGCCTCGTGGCGCCCAGATGGGCTATCGGGCCCTCGGCGATCTGTTCGCCCACCCGCATCACCGGGTTGAGGGCGGTCATCGGCTCCTGGAAGATCATGCTGACAGACCGGCCGCGGATGTCCCGTAGCCTTTCCCGGTCAAGAGAGCGCAGGTCGGTACCGCGGAACAGCACTCGCCCCCTGGTGATCCGCCCTCCCCGGGGCAGCAGGCCCAGGATGGCGCGCAGCGTCATGCTCTTGCCACATCCGGATTCGCCGACCAGGCCGACGGCCTCTCCCTCCTGCACTTCGAACGAGATGCCATCCACCGCCTTGACACGGCCGCGCCGTGTGGCGATCTCCACATGCAGGTCTTCCACCGACAGCAGGGGGGACGTCACCGCAATCACTCCGGGCGGAGGAGGTCAGCGAGGCCGTCACCCAGCAGCGAGAGTCCGATGCCGGTGATGACCACGGCAATGCCGGGAATAGTGGCGAGCTGCCAGTTCGTCGTGATGTACGTCTGCCCGTCGGCGATCATCGATCCCCATTCCGGGGTGGGTGGCTGGACCCCGAGCCCAAGATAGCCGAGCGTGACAATGGTGAGAATAGTAAAGATAATGTCCGACATTGAATATACGATGGCCTGCGTTATGACGTTCGGGAGAAGATGCCGCCCCACGATCCGGATCCGACGGTAGCCGAGGGCCCGTGCGGCCAGGATATATTCCTGCTGCTTGGCCACGACTATCTCGCCACGGATGATCCAGGTGTATGAGACCCAGTCGGTGATCGTCATGGCGATATAAATGCTCTTTGTGCCCGGCCCGAGGACGAACACAAGGGCGATCAGCAGAACGAAGAACGGGAACGCCAGGACGACATCGACTGCACGCATCACGATGGCGTCGACCCATCCTCCGAGGTAGCCCGCAACGCAGCCGATTGCTGTTCCAAGAAGAAACGGAAACAAGACAGCGAGGAAGCCAACCTGCAGGTCGATTCGACCTCCGTACAGCAGCCGGGCCCAGACGTCACGCCCTAGCTCGTCGGTGCCGAGCAGGTGTCGCGCCGATGGCGGAAGGAGCCCCTGGCTTGGATTCTGGGTTAGCGGGCCGTACCTGGTGAACAGGGGCGCGCCGACGCACAGGATGACAATGATGCCAAGGATCGTTGCTCCGGCAACGAGCGGTACCGAGACTCGCCGACTGCGCCGGCCAAGGACCGTCTCAGCCTGAGGCGCGGGGATCGTCGCTGCTTTCAGTTCCGCCACGGTCAGTCGAACCTCACTCGGGGGTCGAGCAGCGAACGGAAGATATCCGTGGCCAGCCTGATGAGGATGACGCAGACCGCCAGGATGAAGGTGATCCCCTGCACCACTGGGAAATCCCGGCGGTATATCGAGTTCACCATCAGCGCTCCGATCCCTGGGAGGCCGAACACCGTTTCCACCACGATCGTGCCGCTGATGAGCCAGGCGATCTGAAGACCGAGAATCGAGACGCTGGAGATGATCGCGTTGCGTACCGCATGCCTGGCGAGCACGCGCCGCTCACGGATCCCCTTCGACCGGGCGGTTGTCACATAGTCGGCCTCCAGCGAATCGATAAGGCTCGAGCGGAGGCTGCGGACCAGTACCGGGGCGATGCCAAGCGCCAAGGTGAGGCCCGGCAGGAACAGGGCGTACAGATGACCCACGAGGCCTGAGCCGTAGCCGCCGACAGGGAAGGCATGCGCCTTCAGTCCGAGCAGAAGGATTAGCATAATTCCGAGCCAGGCGGACGGCATGCCCATGCCGATCAGCGGAATCGCGCGGACGGCCTGGTCTGACACCCCGTCCTTATGCGTGGCGGCAAGGACGGCGAGGGGAACCGCGATGAGCACGGAAAGCACCGCAGCGTACAGGACCAGCATTATGGTTACTACGGAGTCTCCGATAATGATCCCGGTGGCCGGGGCATTATAGAACAGCGAATTCCCGAAATTGCCTCTCAGGATGCGGATGAGGAACAGCCAGTATTGCTCGTACAGTGGCTTGTCCAGACCGAGCTGCCGGTCAAGGATAGCGATTTTCGCTGGGGTGGCTCGCACGCCAAGAAGCGTGGCCGCCGGATTACCCGGGACCAGGTGCAGAAGCAAGAACGTCACCAGTGTGATGCCGAGAGCCGTGGGGATCATGCCAAGAAGACGTCGCACAATGTAAGTGCTCCGCATGGATGTCTCCTCACCAATTACCGCATTGAATAGCTCATCAGGCTCTCTCGGCTACTGGCTCTTATGACTGAAGCCACACCTCCTCCAGATGGTAGTTTCCGGTCGATGGGACCGCGAAGCCCTCGACTGAGGTCGTCTGCGCATAAACGTACGGCTGGTAATAGAGTTCGGTGAACGGGGCATCCATAGCGATGATGTTCTGGATCTCGTTGTAGATCGCGGCCCGCTTCCGCGAATCAATGTTCTCTTCAGAGGCGTACGTCAGTTTGAGGACTTCCGGATTGCTGTACCACGTATATACGGAGTCGCTTCCGCCGTATACGGGATCGATCGCCCAAGGGACGTTCTCGTCAGGATCGCCTATGTCGAGAGTGTAATAGGAAGGGTAGATGTCATAATTGCCCGCCTCTTGCAACGCCGTGATCGTGCTAATGTCATAGGGCTGAATTGATATATCGATCCCGATCACCTTCAGGTTCGCCTGAACGATCTGGGCGATGGTGCTGTTGGTGGTATCCCCCGCGTCAACCGCGTAGATTGCTGAGAATCCGTGCGGGTACGCCGACATGGAAAGTTCTCTCTTCGCCTCGGCGGGGTCGTACCATAGCCGTGGGGTATTAGGGTTATAGTAAGCCCATCCAGGAGAGAAGAATGAAGCGGCTGGCTGCCCGTGCCCGAAGAGGACCGAGCGGATGATGGAGCTGCGGTCAATGGCATAGGAGATGGCTCTGCGGACGTGGACATCGGCAAATTGCGGCCTCTTCTCGTTGAGCGCTAGGTAACTGACCCAGGTTGACGGGAACAGGTCGACCTTGATACCTGACGTCTGCTGGAGGCTCGCGATCGCAGAGAATGGCGGGAACTCGATAATGTCAGCCTGCCCTCCTCTGAGCTGCAGCAGTCTCGTGTTGTCGTCGGGCACGACGGTGAATTGCACCTCATCCAGCAGTGGTTTCCCGCTGCGCCAGTAGTGACGGTTCCGCACCAGCGTCATTTCCTGGCCCTTGGTCCAGGAAGACAGCACGAAGGGCCCGGTTCCGACAGGATGTGTGAAGAACTCAGCTGCGGACATCCCATTGAGGTTGTCCGGGAGGATGGCGTTCGAGTACAGCGAAAGGTCTCCCAGGAGCGGTCCCCACGGATGGGTAGTATGTATTCGCACCGTCGATTCGTCGGGTGCGTCGATGCCATTTACGGTCGAAATTATGTATCCGTTCGGGCCCTTGGCGGACCGCTCCAGTGTGAATTTGACGTCCGCCGCGGTGAGCGGCTTTCCGTCGTTGAATTTGACGCCAGGCCTGAGATGGAAAGTCCAGGTGAGGCTGTCAGAGGAGAGCTCGTAGCCGGTAGCGAGCCAGGGCATTGAACCCTGCCCGTTGGGCGTGACGGTGTAGAGGCAGTCGTAGAGATTGAGAATCGTCCAGATTGCCTCGTTGTCTTCGGCCGGGCTCGGATCGAGCGTCATCGGATCGGCGGTACGGGCGAAGATCAGGGTTCCGCCCTTGCTTGCCCCGCTGGCCGAGTTGGCGCCAGAAGCACTGGAGCAGGCGCCGAGGAGGCCGGCGCTTCCGGCTCCCAGGCCTGCCAGGACAGACGCCTGCAGGAAGCGCCGGCGCCGCAACGAATGGGGCAGCAAGCGGTCAGGTGATCCATCAGTTTTCATGCCACCACGTCCTTACTGATGGCCGGCATTGATGACCGGCGTCATGGGCTGAGCCGGGTGAGAGGGGCTCTGCGAGCCTGTGTCCGTCGCGAAGGCCACTGAGCGCCGCCGCGCATACAGCTCACGCCGGGAAACGGTATGTCGGCTGAGCGGTCCAGGAAGGGGGCTCACGCCCGTTCCCGGCTCCTGCGGCACCGGCAGGAAGCCGTGGTCGAGCTCGAACGGGCTCGTGAGGTCTTCGGCGTAATAGCGGCCAGACGCCGAGACATCGCCAGGCAGCGCAAAGCCTGGCAGGGCGGCTAGGGCCAGGTTTGCGCCGCGCCCGACCCCCGTCTCGAGCATGCCGCCGCACCACACAGGTACGCCATGGGCGAGGCAGGCGTCATGAACGCGCCGCGCTTCCAGGTAACCACCCACCCTGGCGGGTTTGATATTTACAATCCGGCACGCGCGCATGGCGATCGCGGCGGCCGCATCCCGGGCGGACTTGATCGACTCGTCCAGGCAAATCGGCGTGCTCAGCAGCCTGCCCAGCTCGGCGTGGCCGCGTAGATCGTCATCCGCGAGCGGCTGCTCGATTTGGACCAGCCCGAAGTCGTCCAGCCGACGCAGGTGTTCGGCGTCGGCTAGCGAGTAGGCGGTGTTCGCATCCACCTGCAGCGGGAGATCGTCTCCGAACTCCTGGCGTACCGCGACGACGGGTTCAATATCCCAGCCGGGCTGAATCTTTAGCTTGACCCGGACGTATCCGTCGGCCAGGTACGCCGCCACGGCTTCCAGCAGCTCCGCGATCGTGTCCATGATGCCGACCGACACCCCGGCCGGTACACGGTCCCGGACCGCGCCGAGATAGGCCGCGAGCGACATCGCGTGCCCGCGCAACTCGGCATCGAGGATGGCCGTCTCGAGCACCGCCTTGGCGAGATGATTCCCCTTGACTCCCGCCAGAGCTGGGGCGACCTTCGCGGCAGTTAGCTGCTGAAGCGCGACCACGCGGGGCAGCAGATGGTCCTGTAGCGCGAGCTCGGCGCCCGCGGTGAACTCCGGACAGTACAGCGGTTCCGGATCCCCGGCGAACTCGGCCCAGCCCTCGGCGGAGTCAGTGACCACGCGCAGGAGGAAAGTATCCCGCTCGGCATCCACGCCATAAGAGGTCCGGAACGGGCGGACAAGCGGCATGCGGATGCGGATCAGCTCAACAAGGTCGATCCTCACAGGTCTTCCTTAACGGTCTGGTGGCTTAGGCGATACCAGCCGTCCCGGCTAAAGCCCGTAGCAGCTAGACCCTCCCTGAAGGCGGCCAGCAAGATCTCGCGGACCGCGTACCGCCAATCGTTGGCCAGAGCCTGGTCGCGCCGGCGCACCGCCACGATGTCTTTCGGCACCCGGCACCACCGGCCATCCTGGTCACGCGCGCTGAGCGGCCCGCCGTCGGGCGCAGGCCGCGAATCTAGCTCGGCGCTGGCCAGATCCGGATCGGCGACATCGGCACGGTTACCATTCGCGGCCGCTACCGCGCGAGGGCTGGCCAACGACCAGACCGCAGAAAGACGGTCGGTTTCGCTCTGGCCGTCGATTCCGTCATTCAGCGGGCCAAAGAAATCCACTCCGTACCCGACCGCAACGGCGCCAAGCTTCACCAGGTTGAACCGGGCATTGCGGCTGACCAGGGGATCGAAAGTCCACGTCATCGACGTCGCGCCCCGCTCGAGTGCCCAAGCCCGCTGGGCTTGCTTTAGCGCGAAACCCACGCCGCGATCAGAGCTGCGGGCCGCAGCGATCAGCGAGTAGACGCCCCGGGAAGACGGCGAGCAGAAGATCATTGCCGTGGCCCCCACGACACCGCTGCCATTACAGGCCAGGTGAACTGCCCCGTCGGCATGCACGATCGCGCGTAGCAGGTCCGCCGCCAGCGGCGGCTGACCGGCTGGAGTAAGCCACACGTCAGCGAAGAGCCGTGCCGCCATCTCGAGCTGCGGCACATCGCTCGCCAATTCCATCCGCACCTTGGCAGCAGCCGAAGCGCGGGCGGCGACCGTGGCGGCGTCGGCGACGACTTGTGAAGGCAGTTCTCTGAGCGCTGTTGCCGGTGGGGTCGCTGAGGCGCTCATTTTGTCAGTGTAAGCTCGGCAACACTGGTCTTCTTTAGACGAACCGCCAGAAGTTTGGGGATACTGTTGTCTGATGGTCCAATCTGGTGAGTTCTCAATACGGGTCCCTGTACTCAGGCAGATCCTCGAGGCCCTTGGCCCATCGCCACTAACCGTGCTGGCCGCGCCCACCGGGCTTGACATTCCCGTGTCCGACGTCCTTGTTTACGAACCGCGCGCCTCGCTCCCGCCCATAAACCATGCCGTGCTGCTCGCCGTCGGCGTGAATCCTCGGGCCGGAGAGGCAACAGAACTGACCCGGCAAGCCGCTCGCGCCGGGCATTCCTGCCTGGTGATCAAAAGCTTCGGCGAGCCCACGACCGAGCTGGCCGCCGCCGCCAGCGCAGTTAAGATCACACTCCTGGCCGCGGACGAAGCCATGACCTGGCATCATCTTGATGCCTTGCTCTCATCGGCGCTAGCAGCCACCCCTCGCTCAGCGCGTGACGGGAGCACTCCCGTAGGCGACCTGTTCGCCCTCGCGAACGCGATCGCAGCAATGGTCGGTGGAGCGACGGCGATCGAGGACCCGCACCAGCGGATCTTGGCCTACTCCACGCTGCCGGGCCAAATCATCGACGAAGAACGCCGCCAGGGCATACTCGGCCTGCAGGTGCCATACACGCCGGCCAATGATGACCAGTACCGCGAGCTTGGCCGAACGGCCAGGGTATGCAGGTTCGCTTCGCACCCCGACGGCCTACCCAGGATGGGGGTGGCCGTCCGGGCGGGCAACGAGGTACTCGGCTCTATCTGGGTTGTCGATGCCACCGGTGAACTCGGACCAGACGCCGAGCAGGCGCTGTCGGAGGCGGCGGGCATCGCAGCCCTGCACGTGCTGGCCGCCCGCACCGCCGCAGACGTCGCCAGGCGACAGCGCGCCGACCTGCTCCAGCGGATTCTCGCCGACCCGGCAAGCGTCCGCGTGGTGGCGCCACAGCTAGGCCTGAGCCCGAATGCCACCGTAGCTGTCGCCGCCTTCATCGTCGCTTCGGGCGATCCGGAGGGCATCCTGGCTGCGCAGGCCGCCACCCGGCTCACCGACATGGTGAACGTGTATTGCGAGGCGCACTACGGGCGATACGGCTGCGCTCTCATAGAAGGTACCGTCTATGCGTTGCTGCCGGCCGGTGACACCCGGCAGTCGCACCGCGACCTGGTCGCCGATATCGCCCGCCGTGCGCAAGCATCCCTGCAGGCTCCCATCCGTGCCGGGCTCGGTTCACTGGCCACAGGACTGAATTCAGCGGCTAGCTCACGCCAGGATGCCGACTTGGTCCTGCGCGTCCTCGCCGACCAGCCGGACGACCCTGAGCGTCCCCTCGTAGCCACCATCGATGAAGTGCGGGCGAGCGCCACCCTCGCCGCACTCACCCAACTTCTGGCCCACAACCCTCGCATGTCAGAAGGAACCGGGCCCGGCATCCGCGCCTACGACCACCAGCACGGGACGGCCTACAGCACAACCTTGCTCGCGTACCTCAGTGCTAACAGCGACATCTCCGCCACCGCGCGTGGCCTCAACGTTCATCCAAACACGTGCAGATACCGGCTCGCTCGCGCAGAGCAGATTTTCGGCTTCCGCCTCGGTAACCCCGACGAGCGCCTCCTGCTATGGCTGCAACTCCGCCTGGGGATCAGCCGCGACAATGGTTCAGCGCGCTTATCCCAGGCGTTCCGCCTGTTTGGAGGCACCGCATCAGGGTAGTCGGCACTTTCCCCCCCGAGGAGGAAGCGATGCCGTCTGGACGCCGGATTGCCCGCCTGGTTGCTGTCGCCGCGTCGCTGGCCATGGTGGCCGTGCCCGTGCAGGCGGCCTTAGCTGTCGCGCGACCGAGCGCCGCTCAGCCGGCGGCACTGGCGGGCTCGCCGTATCAATGCACGACCAGCGACAATGCGAACTTCCAGACCGGTACTGGGCTCGGGGTCGACGTCTCCGCCATCGGGTGGCTCGGCAACTACGAGGGGGCCGTGGCGTGCCTGGGCGGGAGCTTCTATGTCCAGAACGGCATCGACACCACTTACGGCTACGGCGTATACAACTACTCGCCGACCACCTGGACGAATGCCGACGGTTACCTGCCCGCGCTGGTCACCAGTTTCACCGACGACGGCGCCGACGTGTCGATCACCAATTTCGGCGATGAGGTCGTCATCGGCGGGCACGCCTATGTCGCCATCTACAGCCGGGTCGCGGTGCACAACCCGACCGCACGGAGCCTGACGGTCGATCCAGAGCCGTCGGCGGGCCTCCTGCCGCTCAACCACACCGCCGACCGTGTGCCGGCCGGGGGCACCGTGGACCACGATTACGTGGTCGCCGACGACCGGTTCGGTAACAGCTACGCCTGGCCCACCGCGGCCGAGCTGGAGCAAGCCGGCGGCTGGACCGAGCACTTCGCTCATATGCAGGCGTTCTGGAATGCTCAGCTCGCCCAGCTGACCCAGCTCTCCTTGCCCGACCCGCAGCTCGCCGACGCCTACCGGGCCGGGTTTATCTACACCCAGATCGACCGCAGCGGTGTCCGGCTCGACACCGGCACCAACGGCTACCACGCCGAGTACGAGCACGACGTGATCGGCATCCTCGCCAACATGTTCAACGAAGGTGACTTCTCCGGTGCTCACGCCCTCCTGAACGAGGTGGACACCGTCGTCGGGACCAACGGCCAATACGCCGACGGCTTGTGGACCTACGCGTGGCTATGGTCTGTGTACCTGGAGAAGACCGGCGACCTGGCCTACGTGAAGCAGCACTTCGCAACCCCGGGACCGCTCGGGGCCACCAAGCAGCCGAGCATCGAGTCCACCGCCCACCAGACCGCCGCCGACCGGACCGGCCCCGGCGGCATCATGGAGGAAACCAGCGACATCGACGCGAACGGCTACTGGACCAGCGACAACTTCGAGGCCCTGCTCGGCCTGGCGTCCTACGTGTACCTGGCCAAGTCGGTCGGGAACCAGTCCGAGGCGAGCTGGGGAGAGGCGCAGTACGCGAGCTTGCAGAAGGCGGTGGACTCCACGCTCGCGAAGACCGCGGCCACCTACCACCTGGACTACCTCCCGTGCTCGATGGTGGAGCCCAATACCTACAACCGGTGCGCTGACCCGCTGGACGGCAACTGGGCCGCGCCCGGCGTGTACACCAACTACGCGTGGCACGGCTACCTCCTTGGCGCCAGCATCGCCGGGCCTGGGACCAAGAGCATGGCGACCTGGCTCGACGACACCTTGAGCTACGGATTCGGCCGGACGAAAGGCGTAGTTCCGCCCACGACCTTCGGCGGCTACCCAGGCGAGGGCTTCTACTCGACCGCGTACAACGCCGGCTATGGCG
>Ga0335073_10017232_pt1 | contig 10115 bp, 7 predicted proteins | sample Lox_Sample_22_FD_207093 | JGI IMG/M metagenome (GOLD analysis project Ga0335073, IMG submission 207093) | Soil microbial communities from Loxahatchee National Wildlife Refuge, Florida, United States - Lox_Sample_2.2 | ecosystem: Environmental > Terrestrial > Soil > Wetlands | place: USA: Florida... | reverse complement strand
CGTCCAATTTGTCCCGTCCGCGCCGAAAATAAAACCGTCCGAATTCCACTGCACAGGAGGATTGAGTACGTTCGCGTAAAGCAGTTGGTACTCAACGCCCGGAATTGTATTCGAGATAATGCCCGAGAAGTTGCCTCCTGAAATCGCTTCTTGCGCTATCCACAAATTGGTCCCCGGATTAAAGTAAACCAATTCGCCGCTCGAAACATACGTGTTTGTCCCGCCGTCTGGAAATGGTGGGCCCGCATCCATCGCCATCGTTAGCCCGCTTGGCTGCGCCGACAATGCGTCGTAGTCAAATCCAAGGTCGTCCAAAATCCAAACATTACTGCCTAAATACCAAGAGCTTAGGTGATTAACATCTCCCGGAAACGGAGGCCAAGGCTGGGCGCTTATTGGGGAATGTTGGGCAGAATAAAAAACACCAAAGGTCGGCACCTCATTCGACGGCGTCGGCGCTGTCAGCTCGATCGCCTGCAAAATAACCTGATCGTCCGAAACCGTGCCCCAATCCACATTTGTGTCCTGAGCGCCGAGATTCGCACCAAAGCGGCAAAAAAGCCCACAGATTAGAATCAGCCAAAGAACCTTCGGTTGATGCGAGATTTTCATAAGTTCCATCCGAAGACATTCCCATTTCACGCAGACGCCGGCGAAAGCGCAAGAGCAAAGTTGAACAATCATCAAAAAACTACAGACAGTTGTATTTCAATACAGTTGTCTGTGTTCAGCTAAACGTCTTCGCTGCATTCTGCAAAAATGCGGCGACTCGAAATGTCGGAAGCCTTTGCCCTTGCCCTTCGGCGGCAACGGAAAAAGAGAGGCTATTCCCAGGAGACGCTGGCGGAAAGGGCGGACCTTCATCCTACCTATATTGGAATGTTGGAACGGTCCCTGCGGAATCCGACGCTGAACGTGGCAAAGGCACTGGCACGGGCCCTCGGCATTTCGCTTTCAACGCTAATTGCTGAGGCCGAAGCTGTTCAGCATAAGGGCCGATGAGTTGCGGCATTACCCTGCTGGGAAAATTGATTTCCTTTTCTTCGGTAAAAATTTCACAATTACGCGGATGAACCGCGCCGTTTTCCTCGACCGCGATGGAACGATGATTGCCGATGCCAACTATTTGAGCCATCCGGACCAAATCAAAATTTTCCCGCAAACGCGAACGGGCTTGAAAAAGCTTTGCGACGCAGGATTCAAACTTTTTATCGTCTCAAATCAGTCCGGCGTCGGACGCGGATATTTCACGATGGCCGAGGTGGACAAGGTCAACGAAGCGTTGTGCAGTGACCTGGCGCGCGACGGAATCCGGATTGAAAAAATCTACGTTGCGCCCGAAAAACCCGAAGACCCAAGCTATGGCCGCAAACCGTCGCCGCAATTCTTATTCGACGCCCGCGATGAGTTTGGCCTGGACCTTTCGCAAAGTTTTATCATTGGCGACAAACTGATTGATTTGGAATGCGGTTGGAACGCCGGGCTGAAAAAGAGCATTTTAGTGCGCACCGGTTACGGCGCCGAATTGGAACGAAAATCCCTCCCGCAACTCGCCGGCGCGGTAATCGTGGACGATCTGGAACAGGCGGCCGCGTGGATTTTGGGCGCGGCAAGGTAGGGATGGCGCTCTTCGCAAGTGGTGCTGCCACCGCCGTCACCGCCCGTATACCGGGCGGAAAATACGCGGTCCAACGTTCGGCCACGTTCGTTGCGCTTTACGGGCGTCCCTGCCAGGCGAATTTTTTACGTAATTTTTTTCTTGGTTTGAAGGCGGGCACAGGAGTAGGTTTGACGTGCAGCCTGATTTTTCAGCATATGGAAATCGTATTTAACTGTCCCCACTGTGATCAGGAATTGTCCGTGGAAGCCGACGGCGCCGGCGAGGAGATCAAGTGCCCCACCTGCGGTGAAAACATTACAATTCCTGAGAAATCCACCAAACCCGTTGTTCCCGAAGCGCCCCTTGGAACGCCCGGTTCGGGTCCGGTCAATGCCATCGCCAGTTCCGCCGCGGCCAAAGTGGAGTTGCGGCTCAAGGTGCCGGTACATGCCACTCCCGCCGCGCCCCTGATTGAGAAGCCCAAGCAGCCTCTCGATGTCATCGCCAAGGGCGGCGACAAGAAAATCCGCATTCATACTATGCGCCGCGCCCAATGCGTGGAATCGGGCCATGACAAGTTTGACGAGAAAGTCACGGCTTACCTGAATCAAGTCGGCGAAGCCAATCTATTGGGTGTTCACCCCATCAGCTATGAAATATTTGACGTAGGCACGCAAAAGGTCATGGTGGACTATGGGGTAATCATAATTTTTCGCGGCTAAGGGGTGCGGCGCACTGCACCGCACAGTCTACCTCCAGGGATTGAAAACTTTTATGGCTGTCCCGGCGTAGTCATTTTCAGTTGTCACATGTAAGACAATATCTTACCACGTGGCAAATTCAAGGGATCAAGACGTTTCACCGGGCCGACTGGTCATGCCAGACCAACCCGAAGAAAAGCAGGGACAAAACCAAAATATATATAATTTGCGGTGACATATCCGATTCGAATTTACAGACGTTTTTTCGCCGTTTGATGTGCCTGCAACAGCCGCGTGTCAAACCCGCCGCCAAGGGCTTTGATCAATTGAACGGTGGCAACCAGGCGCTGGCCGGTGACCTGGGTCGCCGATCGTTCGGCGTCCAGCGTGTCCCGGTTGGCGTCAACGACCTCGATGTAGCTGACGATGCCGGAACTGTAACGTGTCGCGGCCAGGTCGGCGGACCGTTGCGCGCTCGTGACGGCGCGGGCCTGGGCTTCCGCCTGGTCGGCAAGATGCCGAATATCGGCCAGGCTGTCTTCCACGTCGCCGAACGCCACGAGCACCTGCTCCCGATACGCCGCCACCGCTTCTTCATACACCGCGCGGGACCGCCTGTAATTGGCCAGGTTGCGGCCGCCGGTAAAAATCGGCAACGAAATCCCCGGGCCAAAAGTCCACGTGCGGCTTTCCCAATTGAACAACGAACTGACATCGGCGCTGATATATCCGGCCTGTCCCGTCAGAGTGACCACCGGGAAGAACGCGGCCTTCGCGACGCCGATTTTTGCACTTGCCGAGGCAAGCATACGCTCGGCCTGAGCCACGTCCGGTCGGCGCTGCAACAGGTCGCCCGGCAGTCCCGCCGGAATTCCCGGCGGTTCCGGAGCCCATTCGTTGGTCAATGCCGCCAAATGAAATTCAGCCGGATTGCATCCGGCCAAAATGGCGATGGCGTTTTCCAGTTCATCCCGCCGCCGGGCCAGGGACGCGGCATCGGCTTCAGTAGTTGCCAATTCAGTTTCAGCCTGCGCAATTTCCAATTCGCTGCCGATGCCCCCCTCGTATCGGCTGCGCACATAATTCACCTGTTCCTGGCGCAAGCCGATGGTGTTGGTTACAATGACGATTTCCTGGTCCAATTCCCGCAACGCGAAATAATCCTGCGCCACGTCGGATTGGAGCGTCAGAAGAACATTGTAATAATCCGCCAGCGAAGCCTGCGCGTCGGCCCGCGCGCTTTCAAATGAACGCCTCACGCGGCCCCACAGATCCACTTCATAGCTGAAATCCAGCGGCGTGCTGAAGGTGTTGGCCGTGAGCGGCCCGAAGCTTGGCTGTTCATTCGGAGAATAACGCTCCCGATAATAACTGGGGTCAAAATTCACTTGCGGCATCAATTGCCCGCGCGCAACGCGCGCCGTTTCACGCGATTGTTCCAATCGGGCGAATGCGCCCGCCAATTCCTGGTTCGCCTGAATCGCCTGCGCCTCCAGTGCATCCAAATTCGTATCGCCAAAAATTTCCCACCATCGCCCCTTGGGCAAATCGTCCAACGGACGCCCTTCCATCCACGTCCCGTTCGGTGTCCCATTGCCAGTGGCGCTGCCACCTTTAGCCGGTTCTGCGGTCTGAGGCGCTTCATACGCCGGTTCCGCAGTCTGAATAGCTTTATAAACCGCCGGAACCGAATTGGTCAGCGGCTTATAGTCCGGCCCAACTTCCAGCCAACTGGCGCGCGCCGACGGCACGGCAACGAGCGAGAGCAACAGGACAATGGCCGCCGCGGCGCCTGCCGCGCCTAAACCAGCACGTGTCGGTTCACTCGCGACTTTCTTCTTCGCGCCGAGATTCATCAACGTGACATAAAACACCGGCGTCAGGAACAAACCAAACAAGGTCACGCCAATCATTCCCGAAAACACCGCAATGCCCATGGCCTGCCGCATTTCCGCGCCGGCTCCGTGTGAAACGACCAATGGGAAAACGCCCGCGATGAATGCGATGGACGTCATCAGGATCGGTCGCAGTCGCAAGCGGCAGGCCTCAATCGCCGCGGCAAACGGTGAAAGTCCTTCATCCTGTTTTCGTTTGGCAAACTCGACGATCAAAATGGCGTTCTTGCACGCCAGGCCCACGAGCACAATGAAACCGATTTGAGTGAAGATGTTGTTATCGCTGCCCTTAAGCCACACGCCAGTGATGGCAAACAACAGGCACATGGGCACGATCAGAATAATGGCCAGCGGCAGGCGAAAACTCTCGTATAATGCCGCCAGCACTAGAAACACCAGCAGGATGCACAAGGGCCCGACGTAGATCGTGGTATTTCCCGCCAAAATCCGTTGAAAGGTTAAGTCAGTCCACTCATAAGACATTCCACGCGGCAGATTCGCCTGGGCGATTTTTATCATTGCCGCTTCGGCCTGGCCGGAACTATAACCGGGGGCCGGCCCGCCATTGATCTCCGCAGCCGGATAACCGTTGTATCGCATGACACGGTCGGGACCATGGGTTTCGGTCACCTTCACGAGCGTGCCCAGCGGCACCATTTGGCCCCTGTCATTGCGCGTCTTGAGCCGGGCAATATCCTCCGGATGTTCGCGGAATTGTGAATCGGCCTGGGCAATCACTTCGTACGTACGCCCAAAATCGTTGAAATCGTTGACATACAGTGAGCCGAGGTAAATCTGCAGCGTGTCAAAGAGATTGCCCAGCGGCACGCCTTCCGTCTTGGCTTTTTCACGGTCCACATCCGCGTCCAATTGCGGCGTGTTCACCGTGTAGGTCGAAAACAACCCGGCCAGCGACGGCGTCTGATAGCCCGCGGCAGTCAACGCCTGGACGGTCTGATACAAGGAATCATAGCCCAATCCGGCGCGATCTTCGACATACAGCTTAAAACCGCCAAACGTCCCAAGTCCCATGACAGCCGGCGGCATCACGGTAAGAACAAACGCATCCTGAATGCCGGAAAACTTTTGGTTTAACGCGCCGGCAATCGCCGGGCCGCTGAGACTGGCCCCGCGGCGTTCTTCAAACGGCTTCAGCGTGAAGAACACGATGCCCGAGTCCGAAGCGACACTGAATCCATTGATGCTCAATCCCGGAAACGCCACGGCCGACTCGATACCCGGTTGTTTCAACCCGATCTCGGACATCTTGCGGATGACCGCGTCCGTGCGGCCGAGCGAAGAGCCTTCGGGCAATTGCGCAAAGGCAATGAGATATTGTTTGTCCTGCGTGGGCACGAAGCCGGTCGGAACGTGTTTAAAACTCCAACCCGTCAACCCTACGAGTCCGGCGTAAATCACCAGCGCGACGGTCGACTTGCGCAGTATGGACTGAACGCCCCGGCCGTAGTGTTCTCCCGACCAGGCAAAGACGCGGTTAAATGGCCGAAAGAACCAGCCGAACGCGCCGTCCATCGCCCTTGACAGCAAATCCTTGGGCGCGTGATGATCCTTGAGCAACACGGCGCAAAGTGCCGGCGAAAGCGTGAGGGAATTAAATGCCGAGATGACCGTTGAAATGGCAATCGTGATGGCAAACTGTTTGTAAAACTGTCCGCTCAAACCGCTGATGAATGCCGTGGGAACGAACACAGCGCACAGCACCAGTGCCGTGGCCACGATCGGGCCCGTCACTTCATTCATGGCCCGTCGCGCTGCTTCAACCGATGACAACCCCAGCGCAATGTTTCGCTCGACGTTTTCAACCACCACAATTGCATCGTCCACGACAATGCCGATGGCCAAAACCAGTCCGAACAACGACAGCGCATTGATGCTGAAGCCAAAAAGCAGCATCATCACAAATGTGCCCACGAGCGAAACCGGCACCGCAGCCAGCGGAATAATCGCCGCGCGCCACGTTTGCAGGAACAAAATAACAACGATGACCACCAAAAGGATGGCCTCAGAGAGCGTATGTACCACTGCTTCAATGGAATGGCGAACAAAAATTGTGGGGTCATACACGACAGAATAATCAATGCCTTCCGGGAAATTTTTCTTAAGCTCCTCCATCGTCTTGCGAACGTTCTTCGAAAGTTCGAGCGCATTGGCGCCGGGCGTTTGGAAGATGGGCAGCGCGACAGCGGTCTTGTTATCGAGCAGGGATTCGAGGGAGTAATCTCCCGCTCCCAGTTCCACGCGCGCGACGTCCTTGAGCAGGGTTTTTTCTCCATTTGGCCCGGTCTTTACGACGATATTCCCAAATTCCTCCTCCGTGGTCAGCCGGCCCTTGACGTTGACGAGTAGTTCAAAATTGACCGCGTCGCGTGTCGGAGGCTGGCCCACAACACCGCCGGCCACTTGAACATTTTGCTCGCGTATGGCTGCCACGACGTCGCTGGCAGTAAGATTTTTTTCTGCCAGCTTATCCGGATTGAGCCAAAGGCGCATCGCATAATCGCCCGAACCAAAGACCTCCACGTCGCCCGCGCCGGGTATGCGCGCCAGGACGTCTTTGACCTGCAGTGTTGCGTAATTCCGGACATACACTTCATCGTAACGGTTGTTCGGTGAAAACAAATGCACAACCATGGTCAGGTCCGGCGATTGTTTCGTCGTGGTCACGCCCAGTTCCCGCACTTCCTCCGGCAGTTTGGGCAGCACCTGCTGCACGCGATTTTGCACCTGCACTTGCGCCTTGTCCGGGTCCGTTCCCAGGTTGAAAGTCACAGTGAGCGTCATCACCCCGTCCGCCGTCGCCTGCGAGTACATATAGAGCGAGCCTTCCACACCGTTGATGGCCTGCTCCAGTGGTGAAGCGACAGTTTCAGCGATGGTTTTCGGCGTCGCGCCTGGAAACGTCGCGCGCACCACAATGGTCGGCGGCACCACTTCCGGGTATTCCGCGATTGGCAGTTTGAACATCGCCAGCAATCCCATCACAAAGATGGCGATCGACAACACACCCGCAAAAATCGGGCGTTTAATGAAAAAATGGGAGAAGTTCATAACGAATCTATTATTTTTACAATTGTTATTGTAAAGAAATTGAGGGTAATCTTTGGGTGTCTCATTATTTGCGCGCTCCTTATCGAATCAGCGTCGCGCCGTCTGAACGCTCGGCGCCGTTTCACGCGTCGCCGAAACCGCCATGCCCGGGCGAACGCGTTCCAATCCGTTCACGACAATTTCCTGCCCCGCGTCCAGCCCCGACCGCACGATGCGCTGGCCGTCAACCATCGGTCCCAATTCCACCGGCTGATACGCGACGGTATTGGTGCGCGTCAACACCAGCACATATTTCTGCGATAAGTCCGTTCCGATGGCGCGTTCATCCACGAGGCACGCCGAATGCCGGTCGCTCATCGGAATGCGAATTCGCGCGAACAGTCCGGGGACAAGGCTGCCGTCATCGTTCGAAAACACGGCGCGCACAAGAATGCTGCCCATGTCCGAATCGAGGTGATTATCAAACGACTCGATGCAGCCGGCGCGCGAGAAATTCGTCTCGTCGGCCAATTCCATCTGCACGGGAATCTTGCCGCCGTCGTCGTTGCCGAGCTGCCTGTCGCGGACCAGCCTGCTGAATTTCAGATAGGAATCCTCGTCGACGTCCGCATAAACATAAACTGGATTCACCGAGACGATGGTAGTCATCAGGGATGCCGACCCGGCTATGCCGCTGACGTAGTTTCCCTCAGTCAAAAGCGCGCGGCTGACGCGTCCGCTGATAGGGGCGCGTACTTGTGTATATTCCAGGTCCAGGCGCGCTGAATCCAGTTGCGCTTTGGTCTCTTCATAGCGGGCCTTGCGCGCGTCGGCTTCCTCCTGGGAAATGGCTTTATTCGCCAGCAAATCGGTAGTGCGATCTTCTTCGCGCTTCGCCTGGTTATATTCGGCCTGGCGCTGATCAAAGACCGCCTGGTTCCATCGCGGATCGATCACAAAGAGCACGTCGCCTTTGTTCACGAGTTGTCCCGATTGGAAACAAACTTTCTGGATGTAACCGGATACCCGCGGACGCACGTCCACGTCGTCCACCGGCTGCACGCGGCCGGTGAATTCGCTCCATTCCACAATTTCCTTTTCCGCGACCGGCGCAACCGTCACCTGGGGCGGCGGCATCTGCGGTTGCGCGGCGGCGCGGCCGCAACCCGTTACGAGTCCGGCCGCGCTCGCCATCACTGTTCCCCACAAAACAAATTCAAATATTTTTTTCTTCATAATTCGACTCCTTCTTTATGACGAACGACCAACTCTGCATCGGACATCCATCTCTTTATTTTTAGTCTTTTCAACGATGCGCCTCGGCTTGGTGTCCACGCTTTAGCGTGCTCTGAGTTCTCACATTACACAGCCAATGCATACTCACGGTCGTGCAACTTCCGTCCGTGGCCCTCGTCGTACCACTCCGATAACGCCGCGATTTTCTCTTCTGCCAACGCAGGAAAAACAAGTTGCGGATACTCCGTTTCCCAGGCCAAATCTTCGGCTTCATTCAAAGCCACTTGAACCAGCAGTTGTGGCAATTCCAGTCCGTCCTGGGTCCGGGCCACCAACTGAAGTTTGGCCCGCTCAACTCCAACGGCTGCCTTCAGTATATTTTTGTTATTTGCATTCATGTCTTTGACTTTTAATAGTTGTCTGTTTAGTAAAGTATATCGCCAAAAAATTTTTAAACCGCTACGGTCTCGCCCTCTTTAACCCCCAGTAACGCAAAAATCCCGCCTACCGAATCGCGCAGCACCTCGACGTCGTTTTGAATCCGCGCCTGGGTCAGGAGCCCCTCATAATACGCGAGAATCATGCGCGCCCTGGCCCCGGCATCCGGCGCGCTAATGATTCCCGCGGCGTGTGCATCGCGGATCGCCGATTCTAGATATCGTCTCTTATAGTCCAGTATCTCCTGGATCTTCTTTTGCAACTGGCCTTCCAGCGTCGAAACTTCAGCGCCGAGGCAAAATTGCGGACAACCCAGCGCCCGGCCATACTTTTGTTTCATTTCAAGCTGAAGCTTATAGGTAAAATCGCAATATTTCCGGATCCGGTCCAGCGGAGGAACCATCGGCGAAAAAATCCGGTCCAGCTCAGCCTGCTTGGACTGCCAATTGGCCTCGAAAGCTTCTACCGCCAGTTCCGACTTCGACTGAAAGAAATAATAAAAGCTGCCTTTCTTGACCTGGGCCTTGTCGCAGATTTGATCAATCGTTGTGCTGCCATACGACCCCGTCCACAACAACTCCAGGACGGCATCCATCAATCTCGATTTGGCATCACTCACACGGCCCATAAAACATTCTCTCAATATCGCTTTCTCGTTCTTGTTTCTCAACAACACAAACAACTTATCAAACTCGACTAAACAGTCAACTATTATTTCGAGGAATTTTTCGACTGTCTCAACTATTTAACCTGCAACGATTTATCTACGCAAAGATTTTCCAGTTCGGCGTAAACGCTTCAGCGTTAATTACTTATTTAAAAACGTCCTAATCGCGGGCATTTTATTCCATGCCAATTGGCCAGAGTGTCATCTTTTGTAATTGCAGGCTTGGAAATGTAGTTTTACTCGAACAGGTAGAACAACATACAGCGATCCACTAATCCCCCGCTTTTTGCCGCATTTGCCATCGCTTCCAGTAATGGTAAATAAGAATCGCCGAGCCGGCCATAATCATGACGTCTGCTGCGTTGAATACTCCCGTATGGAGCGGCCCAATGTGAATGACGACGAAGTCTGTGACAAGACCGTGCCTCGCAACGCGGTCGATGAGGTTGCTTGTTCCGCCCGCCCAAATCAGCATAAGACCAACGAAATGGTGGCGGCCACCGTGAGCACTGACCAAATACGCGAACAGC
>Ga0335073_10017231_pt1 | contig 10115 bp, 9 predicted proteins | sample Lox_Sample_22_FD_207093 | JGI IMG/M metagenome (GOLD analysis project Ga0335073, IMG submission 207093) | Soil microbial communities from Loxahatchee National Wildlife Refuge, Florida, United States - Lox_Sample_2.2 | ecosystem: Environmental > Terrestrial > Soil > Wetlands | place: USA: Florida... | reverse complement strand
CCCGGAAAGCGCCGGCGGAAGCCCAGCCCCGCGGCAACCGACATCACGACGGTGAGAATTCCGACCGCGATGGCAAGGATGATCGATCGCTGGAAGGCGCCGGGGATGTCCACGTCGCGCGTGCCGCCGTTCAGCAGCGCATGGAACCAGTTCAGCGACAGGCCGCGCAGCGGGAACGTCATGCCGCCGTTCGGCCCCTGGAACGACAGAACGTAGATCACCACCATCGGTCCGTAGACGAACGCCACGTAGAGCGCGAAGAACGCAGCGAGCGCATAGAAGGTCCAGGGACGGTCGCCGGAGGCGGTAGCGCGCATTCGAATTTTCTCTCCCCCTCAGGCTGCGAGTTCCTTGCGCACATCGACCACGCGCAGGACGGCGGCGACCATCAGTACGACAACGATCACCAGGACGACGGCGCTCGCCGCGGCCGGCGGGTACTGCATGGCGCCGATCTCTTGCTGCAACGCCGATACGACCGAGGCGCTCTGGCCGCCGCTCATGACCTGCACGACGAAGAAGTCGCCCATGACCTGGGTGACGACGAAGATCGTGCCAAGCGCGATGCCGCTTTTCGACAGCGGGATCACGATCTCACGCAGAATCCACCAGCGCGAGGCGCCGGCATCCCTGGCCGCCTCGATCAGCGCCGGGTCGATGCGCACCATGGAGTTGAAGATCGGCACCACCATGAACAGGGTGAACAAATGGATATACGAAACGTCGACCGCGAAGCGTGAGAACAGCAGAAAGGTCAGCGGATGCGACGTGACGTGCGCGTCGAGCAAGGCCGAGTTGACCAGCCCGTCGCGGCCGAGGAACGGAATCCAGGCGATCATCCGGATGATGTCGGAGGTCCAGAACGGCACCGAGACAAGCGCGAACAGGCCCAGCTTCACGATCAGGCTGCGAACGTGGAACACCAGGAAATTCGCCAGCGTGAAGCCGACCACCAGTGTCACCGCCCACACCACGACGGCAAATTGCAGCGTGCTGAGATAAAGCTCCCAGGTGATGCTGGACCCGAATATATCCTGATAATTATCCAGAATGAAAGCCGGAATAACCGTTACCTGTTCGAAATCAAAGAAACTGACGATGAGCACGACGATCATCGGCACGCCGAAAAACAGCAGCAGCACGAGAGCGAGCGGGCCGACCTGCAGCCAGGAGACGAGCGTAGGTGGCAGCTTCATGCGGTCCGATACCCCGGGGACCGTGCGCGTCGTGCCGGCCCTGCCGTGGCGACCCGGCACTTCAGGCGATCAGGCAGCAACGAACTGGATCCAGCGGCGCGTCAGGTAGCGGTCCTCGTCCATCACGGTGTTCCAGACCGCGATGTGGCCCTCGCGATCCCACAGCGAGCCGCCGTCGCGCACCGCGCCCTTCTTGTCGATCAGATGGCCGAATGGGTCCATGATATCGGTCGCGGCCGGCTTGCCCTCGTACCAGTAGTCCCATTCCGCCGGTGTCAGGAACTTCTTCGCGGTCGACGGCACCGGCGAGTAATACCCCTGCTTGGCGATGAAGCCGCCCTGCCATCCGGAATTGAACCAGTTGATGTATTCCATTGCGCAATTCAGCTTCAGGCCGCTGAGATGCGCCATCGGCGTCTGTCCGGTGTACCAGCCGCGATAGCCTTCCTTCAGCGGCGCGTAATAGCACGGGATGCCCTGTGCCCGCACCGCCGTGACGGCGGGCGACCACATCGACTGGATCACCACCTCGCCGGAGGCCATCAGGTTCACCGATTCGTCAAAATTGGTCCAGAACGCGCGGAACTGCCCGGACTTCTTGATTTTCATCATGAGATCGACGGTCTTGTCGATTTCCGCGCGGGTCATGTTGCCCATGTTCTTGTACGTGATGTCGCCGTTTGCCTGCAGCGCCATCGCGGCGTCCATCACGCCGATCTGCGCCTGGTCGTTCAACGCCGCCTTGCCCTTGTATTTCGGGTCGATCAGGTCCTTCCAGCTTGTCACCACATCCTTGCCGCCCACCAGGTCGGGGCGGACGCCCAGCGTGTCGGCATTGAACAATGTCGGCACCATGGTCAGCCACTCGGTCGGCTTGCCGGCGAGCTTCTTGCCATCGGGGCCGTCCCAGAAGCCGCTGCGCAGCGGCGACGACCCCAGGTTGGAGATCGGCTTTCCGTCGGGCAGTTTCCCGTCGGTGAAGATCGGCAACGTCTGGTCCCAGAGCTTGTAGTCCTTGACGTTGATCGGCTTCACCACGCCCTTGCCCTGCAGGTAGGTGATGGTGGAGTTGTCGCTGTAATTGACGTCGAAGCTTCTGGGCTGGGTCAACGTCCGCTGAAGCTGCGTCGCCGGATCGACGGCCTGCATCACGACCTTGAACCCGAGATCCTTCTCCGCCTGGTCGGCGATCTGCTTGATGCATTCGAAGGACCCGCCGATATTGATCAGCGTGATATCCTTGATGTTCTGTGCCCAGACCGTCGGAAACCCGCCGATCGCATCCGATCCGGCTGCCGCGCCGGCCAGCGCCGCGGCGCCTTTCAACACGCCGCGGCGCGACAACACTGCCTGCTTACTGCCTGCCCGGCCCTTCGACATATCCATTCCTCCATGTCGTCGCCCCAACGCGGCCAGACGACGAGGAATGGCGGACCAGCCGCGTGCGTGCGGTTGGGGTGGGTTCCGCGCCATCGATGTCCCGCGTCGGCTTGGGGAGTCGCGTGCAAACTGTGTACCGGGAGCGTGTCGTGCAGATCGTCGGTCCATCCGCTGGTGGGCGCTTCGTACGCGTCGGCGGCGTGCATAAACCGTGGGCATTTGAACAAATTTGGTAACCGCGCGACCAGCGCTGACAAAAGTCAAGCGAAGGCCTGGGGATCGGTCGTTGTGGCAGGGCGCGGTGCGGCGGAGTTCACAATATCGTTATACGCAGCGCGTCACGCGCAGATCGGTCCGGCTCCCGGCGTTCTGGAACGTCTGCAATGAAGCAGCGATGCGATCGGGATCTGTTGCCCGGGTAATGAACACCAGATAGGGCCGGCGCTCGGTCGCTGGCCAGGCCTGGAGGTGCTCTGGCGGATGCACCACGTGCTGCGCGGCGTTCATCACCACCGGGCCGGCATCGCCGATATTCAGCAGGCCCTTGATGCGCAGCACGTTCGGCCCGCGCGCCTGCAGCAGCATGCCCAGCCAGACGCCGAACGCCGGCCAGTCAAGCGGCGCACTGAACGTGAGCGCGGCCGATTGCACGTCCGGATGCCCCAGCGCGACGCCGACGCGCAGTGGTTTATCCAGGCTGCGCGCACCCTGTGGCGCGTTGCCCGGGGCAAGCACATCGAACGCCTCGCCGAAGCTGGAGACGACGATGCCGGCGGTCGGATTCAATTGTCGCACTTTCATGCGGCAGCGCGCGATTTGCTCGCGCGTGGCGAGGTCGGGCTTGGTGACCACCACCCGGTCGGCCGCAATGATCTGCTGGCTGACCTCCGGCTGCCGGTCGATCTGCGCCGTGGCGTCGGCCGCAGAGAGCATTACGACGACCGACGATGCGGCGAAGTGATGCCGCAGCACCGGATCGGAGGAGATGGTGAACAGGATCGGCAGCGGATCGGCAAGGCCGCTGGTCTCGATCACCACCTGGCGGATCGGCGCGATCTCGCCGCTTTGCTCCTGATCCAGCAGCGCGCGCAGGGTGTTGGCCAGGTCCTCGCGGCGGTTGCAGCAGACGCAGCCGGCTTGCAGCAGAATCAATTGCTCCTTGACCATGCGGACCAGGTGGTGGTCGACGCCAACCGCGCCGTATTCGTTGATGATGACGGCAATGCCGGCCTCGGATTGCGCGCTTTCTGCCAGGTAGCGGCGCAGCAGCGTGGTCTTGCCGCTGCCGAGAAAGCCGGACAGGACCGAGACCGGGCGGCGTCCCGCCGGCGTCATTCAGCGCCCTCCGCGGCGCCGTCCCGCAGGTGTTGCAGCAACGCGTCGTCCAGCGGATCGAGCAAGCGGCCCGCCATGCGGGTCGCGGCCGGCCACAACTCGGCCAGGCTGGCAACCACCTGGCGGTCGCCTTTGCGGTTGCCGACGACGTAGTTCGTGGCGCTCCAATCGTCGCTGACCTCCAGACCGTAATGTGCCAGCACCTTGCCGATCAGCCGGGTGCGCGCGTGCCGGCTTTGCCGGCGCAGCGTTTCGCCGGCACCCTGGCTGACTTGTTCCGGATCGAGTTGTTGCTCCGACCAGTGGATCTCGCTGAACATCTGGCCGCACAGCACGCACATAAGCTGGCCTCCTCCGCTGCCCGCATCGTCATGGCAGGCGCCGTCAGTGCGCCGGTCTTGCAAGCGGTCGCACGCCCGACGCCAAGCCTATTATCCGCGCTTCAGCGATATCGGCTACTATCGCGCCGCAAACGGCTGGCGCGTGCGGAAATCCGCCACCACCTCCTCCATCGTCATCCAGCGCACGCCGTCATGCGCATTGATATGCCCGATCAGCCGTTCGAGCATCAGCAGGACCTGCGGCCGGCCGCTCACGTCCGGATGAATGGTGATGGGAAACACCGCGTAGTCCATTTCGCGATACACCCAATCGAATTCATCGCGCCACATCTCCTCCAGGTGGCGCGGATTGACGAAGCCGTGGCTGTTGGGCGACTTCTTGATGAACATCATTGGCGGCAGGTCGTCCACGTACCAATTGGCGCCAATCTCGACCAGGTCCACCTCCTTGCCGCGCTGCAGCGGCTTCATCCACTCGGCGGCGGTCTTAGAGTAGTCGATCTTGGTCCAGGTATCCCCGACCCGCGCGTAGAACGGCAGGAAGTCGTGGTAGGCTTGGCTATGGTCGTAGCGGAACCCGTTCTGCAACAGCAGTTCGGCGGTGGCGCTCGACATCTCCCACCACGGGGCGACGTAGCCGCGCGGCCGCTTGCCAGAGAACTTCTCGATCAGCTCGATCGACTTCTTGAGCACGTCCTCTTCCTGCCGGCGCGTCATGGCAACCGGATTCTCGTGCGAGTAGCCGTGCGCGCCGATCTCATGCCCGGCCGCGGCAATCATCCGCGTTTCCTCCGGGAACGTCTCGATGGAGTGCCCAGGAATGAACCAACTCGCCTTGATTTTGAATTTGTCAAACAGCCGGAGCAATCGCGGCGTGCCGACTTCGCCGGCGAACACGCCGCGCTGGATGTCCGACGGCGAGTCCTCGCCGCCGTACGAACCCAGCCAGCCCGCGACGGCATCGATGTCCACGCCAAAGACACAATGAATCTGCTTTGCCATGCGTCACTCCTTCCCGATGGCGGCGTTCACAAGCACGACCTTGCGGCACCGTTTGCCTGGAACAGCGTATGGTCCAATACGCGCGGTCCGGCCGCTTGCTACGGCATCGATCACGCAAATCTGACAGTGGCGGCGGCGCGACCTCGCGCGCGACGCCGGTTGCTGCGACGGCACCAAATCGCGTTCCAATGGCGCGTGCGGCGCGCGTGCCGCCTCTGCCCTCGGTTTGGACAACTGCCCAATCCGGAAGCAGGCGAATTGCCGACATAGGGATCGCCGTCTGATGCGTCGCCACGCGTTTTTCTGCCCATGACTCTGCCCCGGCCGGTCACGCAACGGGCATGCCATGCCAAGTGGCATCTCGCTTGCTGGTGACGCGCGTGACGGTGACGCGCTTGCTGGTGACGCCGGTGCTGCTGTCGCCGCCGCTGCCCCCGCAGCGGAACCAGAGCGCCGTGCCGGACGGAGTTGAGCAGCGATGAAGTTGATCGGCATCGACGTGGGTGGGACCTTCACCGACCTGGTGTACGCCGACACCGGCAGCGGCACGATGGCAATCCACAAGGTTGCCACGACGCCGCACGATCCCTCCATCGCGATGATGGACGGCATCACCGCCCTGTGCGCGGCCAATGGCCTGACGCTGTCGGAGATCGACGTGGTGCTGCATGCCAGCACGATCGCGACCAACGCGATCCTGGAATACGACGGCGCCAACGTTGGTATGCTGACCACCGAAGGCTTCCGCGACGTCCTGCATATCGGCCGTCATCAGCGCCCGCAGCATTACTCGCTGCGGCAGGAAATCCCCTGGCAGGCCGGCCCGCTGGTGCGGCGCCGCCATCGCAAGACGGTGCCGGAGCGGCTCACCGCCGACCGCACCTCGGTGCTGCAGCCGCTGGACGAGGCGGCGGTGCGCCAGGCCGCCCGCGAATTCCGCGCCGAGGGCGTGGACGCAATCGCCGTCTGCTTCTTGTTCTCCTACCTCAACGCAACGCACGAACAACGCGCCGCGGCGATCCTGCGCGACAAGCTGCCCGGTTGCTTCATCACGACCTCCGCCGAGGTTGCGCCGCAGTTCCGCGAGTTCGAGCGGTTTACCACCGCCGCGATGAACGCCTTCATCGGCCCCAAGGTGCGCCGCTACATCGCCTTGCTCCAGGCGGCATTCCGTGACCGCGACATGCGCGCGGAGCTGCGCATCATGCGCTCCAACGGCGGCATCGCCACTGCGGCGTTGATCGAGCAATTGCCGGTGCTGACGCTGCTGTCGGGTCCCGCTGCCGGCGTGCTGGGCGGCACCTGGGCGGGCGCGCTGTCGGCACGGCGCAACCTGATCACCTTCGATGTCGGCGGCACCTCGGCCGATATCGGCATCGTGCGCGACGGCTTGTTCGTCGAGGCCTCGGCGCGCGATACCACGGTGGCCGGCTACCCGGTGCTGGTGCCGATGATCGACATTCACACCATCGGCGCCGGGGGCGGATCGATCGCCTCGGTCGACGCCGCCGGCGCGTTCCGCGTGGGCCCGCGCAGCGCCGGCGCGGTGCCGGGCCCCGCCGCCTATGGCCGCGGCGGGCGGCTGCCGACGGTCACCGACGCCAACCTCTATCTGGGCCGCCTCGAGCCAGAGCATTTTCTCGGCGGCGGCATGGCACTGCATCCGCAGGCGGCCGCGGACGTGGTCGAACGCCTGGCCGCGCAGCTCGGCCTGCCGCCGCAGGAGGCCGCGGAAGGCGTGCTGACCGTGCTGAACGCCAACATGGCCAACGCGATCCGCTCGCGCACGGTGGAGAAGGGGCTCGATCCGCGCGACTTCACCCTGGTCGCGATGGGCGGCGCCGGTCCGCTGCACGGGGCGGAGGTGGCGCGCGCCATCGGCATCCCGGAAGTGCTGGTGCCGCCGTATCCGGGTGCCGCCTCGGCCATGGGGCTGATGACCACCGACCTGAAATACGACACGATCCGCACCGTGTTTAGCCGGTCCGACCGGTTGGATCCGGCGGCACTGGATGCCGATCTCGCGGCGATGCGGGCCGACCTGGCAGCGCAGATCACCGGCGACGGCATCGACCCCGCGGTCGCTATGTTCCGGCGCGCGGCCGATCTGCGCTATCTCGGTCAAGGCTACGAGTTGCGCATGCCGATTCCCGACGGCACGCTGACGGCGGCATTGGTTGATCTTGTGCTGTGTGAATTCCATGCCCGCCATGCGACCGAGTATCGCCACGCCTTCCCCGGCAATCCGGTGGAGGTGGTCAATCTGCGCGTCACCGCGACCGCGCCAGGGCCAAAGCTGGGCGACGTCGCGCCGCCGCGCCACGGCTCGCTTGCCGCGGCGCTGATCCGCCACGCACCCTGCGTGTTCCGCCTGGACGGTGCGCTGCGCTGCCTCGACACGCCGCGCTACGCACGCGACCACCTGCCGCTGGAGGAGGCGGTGGCGGGGCCAGCTATCATCCTGCAAACCGACAGCACCACGGTCGTGCCGCCGGATGCGTTGTTCACCGCCGGATGCGACGGCAACCTGATCATTCGCGTTGGGGCCTGAACCATGGACCGCATCGATCCGATCACCGTCAGCGTCATCCACGGCGCGCTGGAGACCATCGCCATCGAGATGGGATTCAAGCTGATGCGGATGGCGCATTCCTCCATCATCCGGGAATCGGAGGACTTCGGCGCCGCGGTGATCGACCGGCACGGCCGCGGGATTGCCGAATCGACGCAATCGACGCCGCTGCAGTCGGGGCCCCTGCCAGGCTATGTCCGCGGCATGCTGCGGGTGATGCGGCAGCGCGGCACGACGCTGCGCCCGGGCGATGTCATCATGCACAACGACCCGTACGGCGGCGCCAGCCACGGCCCGGACGTCGGTTTCATTGTGCCGGTGTTCCTGGACCGCACTCTGGTCGGCTATACCGCGACCGCGGCACACCACCTCGACATCGGCGCCCTCACGCCGGGAAGCTGCGGCATCGTCGATGCGATCGACGCCTACGCCGAGGGGCTGCAGTTCAAAGCGATCAAGGTATTCGACCAAGGCCGGCGGGTCGAGCCGGTGTGGCACATGCTGCGCGACAATATCCGCTCGCCGGACCTGGTCGTCGGCGATATGGAGGGGCAGGTCGCCGCCGCGCGCATCGGCGCGGAGCGGCTGCTGGACCTGATCGGGCGCTATGGCCTGGAGACGTTCGAGGCAGCGTGCGAGCAGGCGCTGGCGCAGTCGGAGGCGCTGATGCGGCGGGCGATCGCGGCGCTGCCGGACGGGAGCTGGACTGCGCAAACCTATATCGACGGCTACAGCGACAGTGACGACCCGGCGCGCCGCGACCTGCCGCTGGTTGCCACCGTCACCGTGGCGGGCGACAGCATGACGGTGGATCTGACCGGCACCGGGCCCCAGATTGCCGACCGGCCGATCAACATGCCGTTCGAAGGCACGGTGGATATCGCGGTATGGCTGACGATCCGCTCGATCCTGCTGGACACGGCGGTGCACGGCCATATCCCGGTCAACGAGGGGCTGACGCGGCCGATCCGGATCGTTGCGCCCAGCGGCTGCCTCGCCAACCCGATCTTTCCCGCACCGACCATCGCCCGCTTCGCGCCAGGCAACCAGCTTGCCGACACGGTGATGAAGGCGATGGCGCAGGTGGTGCCGGGGCAGGTCTCGGCGGGGATCGGCAACCTGCGGGTGATGGCGTTCTCCGGCCCTGGGCGGGATGGCCGGACGGATGGCCCCTGGGTTCACATGGAGATCTTCGAGGGCAGCTATGGTGGCCGCGACGGCGGGGACGGCATGGACGCGGTTGATACGCTCTAGGCCAATACCCGCAACAATCCGGTGGAAGATATCGAGAGCCACCTGCCGCTGCGCGTGCGCCGCTATGAGCTGCGCACCGACGCCATGGGGTATGGCAGATGGCGTGGCGGCCTCGGCGCGGTGCGGGAGTTCGAGTTGTTGGCGGCCGGGGGCGTCTCGGTGGAGGGCGATGGCCACCAGCATCGCCCGTGGGGCCTCGGTGGTGGGGCGGAGGGACATCCTGCGACCCTGCGATTGATTTCCGACGGGATTGAACGGGCGTTGTCCTCGAAGATGCCGTATCGGCAGATGCGGGCAGGGGACCGCTTCCTGTGCATCGGGCCGTGCGGTGGCGGTTATGGCCCGGCCGCGAAGCGCGCGCCGAAGGCGGTGAGGCAGGACGTGCTGGACGGGTTGTTGAGCGTCGAAGCCGCGGCGCATCATTTCGGGGTGGTGCTCGACGAGGCGTTGGAGGTGGACATGGAGGCGACCGACCGGGCCCGCGCGTCGCTATAACGGGGTAGAGGGCGTCGTTCGTCGTCTGAACACCGCCTACGGAATCTTTGGATAATTTTCTACCGGGACTTGAACGGCTCGCCGTATGTGAGGAGAGCCGCACCGGTGGAGCGGGCTGGGATTCGGCAGCTGAGCCTGATGACGGTTAATTTCGGGAACACCACAAGTCGCCGCGTTGCGCCGCATTCCTCGCCGAGATGAAGCGGGTGGGGCGGCACGAGCCCGGAACGACCTTCCGCTCGAGTAACACGCGATAAGAACCCTTCCCACATGTTATGTCTGCGACGCTATTCTGATGGCGAGGTATTGAGAGCGCCCCCGCTGAGGTCCGCTCTGCGCCCATTCCGGCCGGTCGGGCAACCAGAACCTCCCCCAGAAACCGGATGTGCTGATCGCTGGCCTGGGCCTGCCACAACACGAAAGGCCAGTGCAAAAGGCCGCTGGTCTCGGACGACGTAAGCGGGGTCGCGGCAGCACATTGCGGGACGCGATGAAAATCGGGCCACCTGTCGTCCTTCAGAGAGGACGACAGGGTGATGG
>Ga0335073_10017230_pt1 | contig 10115 bp, 9 predicted proteins | sample Lox_Sample_22_FD_207093 | JGI IMG/M metagenome (GOLD analysis project Ga0335073, IMG submission 207093) | Soil microbial communities from Loxahatchee National Wildlife Refuge, Florida, United States - Lox_Sample_2.2 | ecosystem: Environmental > Terrestrial > Soil > Wetlands | place: USA: Florida... | reverse complement strand
ATTCCTGCGACCAGACGCGGTGCAGTCCATTTTTGCGCAGCACAGTTCGGGTGAAAGCGATAACCACAAAATCCTCTTCAGTATTGTCGTGTTTGAAGAGTGGCTCCGGTCTCATTCCTCACAACCTGTCGGTGAACAGGTTGCCGCTTTTTCATGATTCTTTCTGAGCCTCAGTAATTCCGCGATGATTTTCCGGCCAACGAGGTTAAAAGATGTCTTCGAGATCGAGCCGGAACCTCATTCGGATGACCGTGGTTTCTTTGCTCGCTCGTGGTGTCAGCGGGAGTTCGAAGATCACGGCCTTAATCCAAAGGTTGTGCAGTGCAACGTTTCCTACAACGCACGACGCGGCACATTGCGCGGCATTCATTATCAGGAAAACCCGAGTGCAGAGGCAAAGCTTGTGCGCTGCACGAGGGGAGCGATTTACGACGTGGTAGTCGATCTGCGGTCCCAATCGGCGTCGTTCGCGCAGTGGATCGCTGCTGAGTTGACCGCTGATAACTATCGTGCACTTTACGTGCCGGAGGGATGCGGCCACGGCTTCCTCACTCTGCAAGACGAAACTGAAGTGTTTTATCAAATGTCTGAATTTTATAGTCCGGAGCTTTCAAGGGGAGTGCGCTGGAACGATCCATCATTCCAGATCTTCTGGCCCCGAATCGTAGAAGTGATTTCCGATCGCGATCGCACCTATCCTGACTTTCAGTTTGCCCAATGCACCTTCTGAATTACATGGAAGATAAGAATCCCGAAGCGCTTGGCCAGAAGCTCTACGACTTCGCGGCCGAGTTGTATCCGATTTGCCGCAGCATTACTGGCAATGGAGTGCGCGAAACTCTGGCGCGCATTGCTGAGCGAATTCCGCTGCAGATCTCCGAAGTTCCGACTGGGGCTACAGTATTCGATTGGACGATTCCCAAGGAATGGAATATTCGGGACGCCTATATAAAGGATGCCGAGGGCAGACGCGTTGTCGACTTTCAGCGTTCGAACCTACACGTAATGAATTACAGCGTGCCCATTCGCCGGAAGATGCCGTTGGCCGAGCTAAGACCGCACCTTTTCACGGTTCCCGAACATCCGAATTGGATTCCATATCGGACCTCGTATTACAAGGAGAATTGGGGATTCTGTCTCTCACACAACGAACTGGCCAGGCTACAAGACGGCGAATACGAGGTTTGTATCGACTCCACTCTTGAGGACGGTCAACTGACGTACGGGGAGTGTTATCTCCGTGGACAATCTGAAGAAGAGGTTCTGATCTCGTGTCACATTTGCCATCCATCGCTGGCGAATGACAACCTGTCCGGAATTGCAGTAGCAACCGCATTAGCCGCTCAGCTTAGCGGGCAGTCAAGGTTCTATTCGTATCGCTTTCTATTTATTCCAGGAACGATTGGAGCGATTACGTGGTTGGCGCGCAACAGTAGCGCCGTAATGCGAGTTCGGCACGGTCTTGTCCTGACTGGGCTTGGAGATCGTGGCGAGTTCCATTACAAGAAAAGCCGACGCGGAGACACAGAGATTGATCGGGTGATGGCACATGTTCTTCGACACTCATCCGAGACATACGGCATGCTGGATTTCTCGCCTTACGGCTACGACGAACGCCAGTATTGTTCTCCCGGTCTCAATCTCCCGGTTGGATGCCTGATGCGTAGCGTGTGGGGAACGTTTCCCGAATATCACACTTCGGCTGATAATCTTGATTTCATCTATCCCATTCAACTGGCTAAGTCGCTGCGCCTGTGTGCTGAAGCCGTAGAAGTGCTTGAGGGAAATCTTCGCTACCGCAATCTCTATCCCTTTTGTGAGCCACAGCTAGGGAAAAGAGATTTGTATCGTTCAATGGGCGGAGAAAACCCAAGCTATGAGATCAATGCGAGGCTTTGGGTGTTGAATCTCTCAGACGGCAGCTATTCCTTGCTGGATATCGCGGAACGATCCGGCATCCTATTCAGCGAGATTCAGAGCGCCGCCGAATTGCTGGCAAGCAGCGGACTTCTGCAGCCACTACCAAGAGACGCCTCTCTATCAGAGGAGAATCGAAGTGACGAAGTCACGCTCCCGAAATTAGCCGTGAATCAATGAGGATGGTTTCCCTTTCCTTTCTGATGTACGAGAACCGACTATGAAAATTCTACTTACCGGACATAAAGGCTATATCGGAGCCGTGGCTGGGCCCATGCTTCGATCTGCCGGCAACGAAGTCGTCGGACTCGACTCGGACTTATTCGCAGGTTGCGACTTTGGGCAAGTTGAGCAAATTCCGGAGACGAAAAAGGATCTCCGAAATCTCACTGTAGACGATCTTCGTAGCTTTGACGCTGTATTTCACCTCGCCGCCCTTTCGAACGATCCCTTGGGCGATCTCGACGCGGAGCTTACCTATGATATCAACCACCGGGCGTCTGTACAGTTGGCCAGATTAGCCAAGCAAGCAGGGGTAAAGCGTTTTGTATTCTCGTCGTCGTGCAGCACTTACGGCGCAGCAGGGGATGTATTTCATGATGAAACCGCCGATCTCAACCCAGTTACTCCTTACGCCGCGTCAAAAGTATGGGTCGAGCGTGACGTCGCAGCTTTGGCGGATGAAAACTTCAGTCCGACGTTCATGCGAAATGCCACTGCGTACGGCGTGTCGCCCCGGCTCCGCCTGGATATCGTTCTGAATGATCTGGTCGCGTCAGCGCTAACGACCGGGCGAGTGTTCATCAAGAGCGACGGTACTCCTTGGCGCCCGATCGTTCACATCCGAGATATTATCGGCGCTGCTTTGGCGGTGCTGGAGTCACCGCGCGAAGTAGTTCACAACGAGACCTTCAACGTAGGTCGGACTGAAGAGAATTACAGAATAAGAGAGATTGCAGAGATTGTGGCTGAGACCGTTCCCAACTGCCGGATTGAATACGCGCCCGACGGCGGCCCCGATAAACGCTGCTACCGAGTCAACTGCGACAAGATTTGTAAAGCCCTTCCCGGATTCAAACCGCAGTGGACCGCCCGAACAGGTGCGCAAGAACTATATGATGCGTATCGTGCATTGAATCTGACTACGGATGAAATCCAGCAGGGCCGGTATGTGCGGATCAGTCACATACGGAAACTCCTCAAGAGCGGCAGCTTGGATGCTTCATTACGCTGGTCTCAACCGGTGGAAGCATTATCTGTTTAAAACTCCAATGGTCACAACTGCGACATTAAACACACAAGTTCGCGGGGGGCGTTCCACAGCCCACTGCCGGTTTTGTGACGCTCCTCTGCAGGCAACATTCGTGAATCTGGGCTCGTCGCCGCTCTGCGAATCGTATCCATCAGCAGAGCAAATTCGGCGAGGCGAGATGCATTACCCGCTACATGTCTACGTTTGCGAGAACTGCTGGCTTGTCCAACTCGAGCAGTATGAAACTCCAGAAAGTATCTTCACTGAATACGCCTACTTCTCGTCGTATTCCGACACCTGGCTTAAGCACGCCGAGAACTACTGCGAGAAGATGATCGAACGCTTCGGATTGAATAGCGACAGTCTCGTAATCGAGGTGGCGAGTAACGACGGCTATCTTCTCCAGTACATGGTGCAGCGGAACATTCCGGTGCTCGGAGTGGAACCAGCGGCCAACGTGGCCAAGGCGGCAGATGCTAAGCGAGTCCCCACTCTGGTGGAGTTCTTCGGCACTCGATTAGCGGAGCAGCTAGCAACCAAGCAAAAACAGGCCGATCTAGTTTTAGGCAATAATGTCTTGGCTCAAGTGCCGGACCTGAATGATTTCGTTGAGGGGCTTAAGATTATTCTGAAGCCAAATGGCTTGCTCACGCTTGAATTTCCCCATCTATTGAAGCTAATCGAACTGAACGAATTCGACACAATCTATCATGAGCATTTCTCTTACTTCTCTTTCTTAACAACTGTAAGGATTCTCAACGTACATGGTCTCAAAGTGTTTGATGTGGAGGAATTGCCGACACATGGCGGCTCCTTGCGCGTCTATGCCTGCCACCAGAGTCCGCAAAGTCGCCCAACCCAAGATAGCGTGGGAAGACTGATTGAGGACGAAGAGAAAGCAGGGCTGCATTCCATAGAAGCTTACGAAAGCTTCGCTGCGCGTGCAAGGCAGACTAAATGGAACCTCCTGAATTTCCTGCTGACGGCTGCATCCGAAGGGAAATCCGTGGCCGGATACGGAGCTCCTGGTAAGAGTGCCACCTTGCTGAACTATTGCGGCATTAAGAGCGACTTGATCGAGTACACAGTCGATCGCAGCCCGTACAAACAGGGACGATTCTTGCCCGGAAGCCATATTCCAATTCAACACCCTGGCAGAATCGTCGAAACCAAGCCCGACTATGTCTTAATTCTGCCTTGGAACTTGAAGAACGAAATCATGCAGCAGCTCGAGTTTATCCGGGAGTGGGGCGGGAAGTTCGTGGTTCCGATACCAGAACTAAGCATCGAATAGAAGGAATACTCATGAACATCTTTGTAGATTCGAAAATGACTGACGATCAGCGGAGAACCGAGTTATATCGAGGCTCAATTTTCGTTCATTCGCCCAGTCAGAGTTCGCTGAAGTTCTGCGAGCTTGCCCGCGCGATTATTGAGGAGGCGTTTTACCCTTTTGACCCCTTGACTGTTCATGAGCAGCTTCCGGCTGAGAAATGTGCGGCAATCCTGGCATCCGCAAAACCGAGATTTATCCATCATCCCGAAGCTAAAACGCAGATTCGCGAGATGCTGACCGAACTGGGATGTGAGTTATCCAGGACTTATTTCGATGTCCCCCGCCTTCGAACTGCTTTTCCCGGTGAGTATCTTAGATCCGGGATCGCATACGCATTCCACGCTCATCGCGATACATGGTACTCAGCGCCATTTTGCCAGATTAATTGGTGGATGCCGATCTACGAGCTCGACTCAGAAAACTGCATGGCTCTTCATCCAGGTTATTGGAATCGTCCCATAAAGAATGGTTCCTCTGGGTATAACTATCACCGCTGGAATGCTGAGAGCCGCCACAATGCCGCCTCACACGTTAAATCCGACCCGCGGATACAACCGCGGGCGGAAGAGCCCATCGAGCTCGAACCAGAGTTCCGGCTCATATGTCCGGTTGGGGGAGCTTACCAATTCTCGGCTGCACAATTGCACTCGACCGTGCCGAATACCTGCAAAGTAACTCGGTACAGCATTGACTTCCGCACCGTACATCTCGATGACGTCCTCAACAAGATAGGTGCTCCGAACATAGATTCTGCATGCACCGGAACTACGATCGGCGATTACCTCCGGGCAAGTGATTTGTCACACCTTCCCCAAGAAGCGATGGCGGTCTATTTTGATGGCAGTGAGCTGCTGTATGCACTCGCGCCAACTGCCTAGCTGATCCTAAGTGTGAGTCTGAACCGAGCTGGACAATAAAAGGGGGCAGCATGAAAGTCGTACTATTCTGCGGCGGCGCTGGCATGAGACTGAGGGGATATTCGGAAGACGTCCCCAAGCCGATGGTCACCATTGGCCCAAGGCCTGTTCTCTGGCACGTTATGAAGTACTACGCCCACTTCGGCCACAAAGATTTCATACTGTGCCTGGGCTATAAAGCAAACGTGATCAAGAGCTATTTCTTGGACTACGAAGAGTCCGTTTCAAACGATTTTGTGTTTGCTGATGGGGGAAGAAATCTGCAATTCATGCAACGCGACATCGATGATTGGAAGATCACGTTTGTCGACACAGGCATGCGTTCTACGATCGCCGATCGACTTCGCCAAGTAGAGCCCTATCTAGAGGGCGAAGAGATGTTCCTGGCAAACTACAGCGACGGTCTGACCGATTTCTATCTTCCTCGCATGATCGATGAATTTTCAAAGCGCAGCAGCTATGCATCCTTCCTTTCGGTGCAGCCGCGATCGAGCAGTCTCGATACAGTGCATCTGGGAGAAGACGGCTCCGTTCGCGAAATCAAATGCATGAAGGATGCGAACATCTGGATCAATGGTGGGTACTTCATTCTCCGCAAAGATGTGTTCCGCTACATCAAGCCAGGGGAGGAACTGGTGTACCAGCCTTTCTTACGGATGATCAAAGAGGGCCGAGTCTGGTCGCAGAAATACGACGGATTCTGGCAATGCATGGATACGTTTCGCGATAAGCAGATTCTGGACGAACTGGAAGCGTCCGGTGGCGCACCATGGTGTTTGTGGAAGAACGGCAAGGCTCATATTCAGGACGATCGTACCGAACCCGCGTTCGCATGCTCTCGCTAACACTTTCACCCGACAACCAGAGGCGCATGACTGTGCTCTGTCTGGGAGCACACTCCGACGACATTGAGATCGGCTGCGGCGGAACCTTGATTCAACTGCAGGAGAGGTGTCCTGGCATCCAATTTCATTGGGTGGTTTTCTGTGCGGAAGGTCGTCGACAACAAGAAGCTGAAAAGGCATGCGATCTCTTTGTACTCGAACGCAAAAAGAATCTTGTCCTGAAGCAATTTCGAGATGGTTTCCTGCCATACTCCGGGAGCGCCGTGAAGGAGCATTTCGAGGAGATGAAAGGCCAGGTGGCCCCTGATCTGATTTTCACGCACTGGGGCGGGGACGCACATCAGGATCATCGAATGATTTCGGAGTTGACGTGGAATACATTTCGCAATCACTGGATCCTGGAATATGAAATTCCGAAGTACGATGGCGACATGGGACGGCCAAACGTGTTCGTTCCGCTCGAATCGGCGACGTATGAACGCAAACTGAATCATCTTCTCGAAGCATTTGACTCTCAGAGGTCGAAAGCGTGGTTTACTCGAGAGACTTTTTCTGGGTTGATGCGACTGCGAGGCATGGAATCAAACGCCTGCAGCGGCTATGCCGAAGCTTTCTACTCACGGAAGATCCTGATTAACCTGTAACCGCCCAATACATATGTCGAACTCAAGAAGCGAGGTAACGTTGCTGACCACTCCGGAGCAAGCAGAATTCAGGAAGTCCCGTGAGCTTCAGTCCAAGGCCCATAAGATCATTCCCGGGGGTAGCCATACTTATGCCAAGGGTGACGATCAGTTCCCCATAGATGCACCGGGATTCATTGTGCGCGGAAAAGGCTGCCGAATCTGGGATGTCGACGGCAACGAATTTATCGAATACGGCATGGGGCTGCGCGCAGTTACTCTTGGACATGGTTATGAGCCGGTCGTAGAAGCCGCGCATCGTCAGATGCGTCTAGGTACAAATTTTAACCGCCCAGCAACAATCGAAATTGAGCTCGCTGAAGCCCTTCTGGGTCTTGTTCCTGGGGCGGATATGCTGAAGTTTGCCAAGAACGGATCCGACGTAACTACGGCAGCTGTGAAATTAGCGCGCGCCTATACCGGACGAGACCTCATCGCAATCTGTGGCGATCAGCCGTTTTTCTCCACGGATGATTGGTTCATCGGCAGCACAGAGATGAATGCCGGAATTCCCCGGCCAGTCATCGAAATGACTCTTAAGTTCAAATACAACGACATCGACGATCTGAAGCGGCTCTTTGAACAATATCCAGATCAAATCGCGTGCGTGCTGATGGAAGCAGAAGCGGCCGTCCAGCCATTTCCGGGCTATTTGCAGGATGTGAAAGAGCTTTGTGAGAAACATGGTTCGGTTCTGATCTTCGATGAAATGATCACGGGGTTCCGCTGGGACTTCGGAGGCGCGCAGACTTTTCACGGTGTTATTCCACATCTCTCGACCTTCGGCAAGGCAATGGGCAATGGCTTTGCGATATCGGCCCTGGCCGGCAAGCGCGAAATCATGGAACTAGGCGGGTTGAACCACGACAAACCCCGAGTTTTCCTGCTCTCGACGACCCACGGCGCGGAGACGCATGCCCTTGCCGCCTCTCTTGAAGTGATTCACATCTATCGTGCCCTGAATATTATCCAGCAATTATGGGCGAAAGGCGAGAAGCTGCGCGCATTGATTAACCAATCCATCGAGGAGAACCGACTCCAAGGCTACTTCGAGCTGTTGGGGCGCCCGTGCAACCTCATTTTTGTAACATGCGATCAACACGGCGCGCGATCCCAAGCCTTTAGAACTTTATTTCTTCAGGAACTGATTCGATCCGGAGTGATCGCTCCATCTTTTGTTATTAGCGCAGCGCACTCAGATTCCGATATCGAGCAAACCGCCGAGGCTGTTTACGCTGCCCACGGCATTTACAGGAAGGCACTGGACGAGGGAATTGAGAAATATCTGGAAGGCCGTCCGGTCAAGCCCGCAATTCGCAAATACAATTAATCCGATGGTGCACCTTTGAGAGAACATCTTAAAGAACTGTACAAGTATCGCGAGCTACTCTACATGATTACCTATCGCGATATTAAGGTGCGTTACAAGCAGTCGATTATGGGTTTTATGTGGGCGCTGTTGATGCCTATTCTCATCGTAATGTCGGGAGTGGTGGTTCGATATGCATATGCGATTTCAGCACACTCGAGTCTTCGATCGGCCGACATCGCAGCGGTCGCAGTGAAGTCGCTGCCTTGGGCCTTCCTGGTATCGACCATTCGCTTCTCCTGTCTCAGCCTGATTAATAACAAAGAACTCGTAACCAAGATTTATTTTCCGAAAGAGATCTTTCCTATCGCCTCGATGCTCGCCAGCTTCTTTGATCTCGTTGTAGCCTCCGGAGCTCTGATCGTGTTTCTGGTCATTCTCCGAATCGGCTGGAGTCCGTACCTCGCATGGACCCCTATATTTCTTTTCGTAATTGTTATGCTGGCCTCGGGAACAGGAATGATCGTCGCCGCCGGAAGCCTCTATTTCCGCGATGTGAAGTTTCTCGTGGAGGTATTCCTTACCTTCGGTATTTTCTTCACGCCTGTGTTCTACGACGTCAATATGTTCGGGAGTAAAAGCAAATGGCTCCTGCTTAACCCGATCAGCCCACTCCTTGACGGTATAAGCAGTAGTCTCGCACGCCAGCAACAGCCAAACCTCGCGTGGTTTGGGTACAGCCTTGTTTTTTCGGTGCTGACCCTTATCGGAGGCTACGCATTCTTCAAGCATGTAGAACCAGGCTTTGCGGAGAGTATTTAAGTTAGCCATGTCAGATATCGCAATCAGAATGGATCAGGTATACAAGAAGTTCCGCAAGGGAGAGGTGTACAACTCCCTGCGCGATTTACTCCCCGCTATCACCGGCCAAATGTTCAAGCAGGAAGAATTGCGAGAGGATGACAAGCGAGAGTTTTGGGCCCTTCAAGACCTGTCATTTGAACTAAAGCAGGGAGAGGCCTTTGGTATTATCGGCCATAACGGTGCCGGAAAGAGCACGGCCCTCCGTATTCTCAGCCGACTGATGAAGCCAACCAAGGGCACGATGCTCGTGAAAGGCCGGCTTTCCGCCTTGATCGAAGTGTCCGCCGGCTTTCACTGGGATCTCACCGGGAGAGAGAACATCTTTCTCAACGGAACTATCCTTGGAATGAGCAAACGCGAGATTCAGTCGAAGCTCGACCAGATCATTGACTTCTCCGGGATAGAAGAGTTCATCGATACTCCGGTTAAACGATACTCGAGTGGCATGTATGCGAGGTTGGGTTTCTCGGTTGCCGCTCATGTTGATCCAGATGTTTTGATCGTGGACGAAGTATTGAGTGTCGGCGATTCTCTCTTCCAGCAAAAGTGCGTGGAACGAATGAAGGAAGTGGTTCGGGGAGGCGCAGCAGTTCTCTTTGTGTCACACAACCTGAACACCGTGGCTGACTTCTGCCACCGTTGCCTCCTGCTGAAGAAGGGCAAGACGATTTCGATCGGCACTCCTCAGGAGGTAATTTCTACCTACTTGGCGAATCCATCCTCAGCGCAATCTGACAATACGCATACCGGCCCCGTAAAGATATCCTCTGTGAAGGTTCGGAATGAGGAAGGGGAGTGCTTGCGGTTTAAATCAGGTGATAGGGCGTGGATTGACGTCGAGGTTACCGCCCTGGAAGCATGCAACAAGATCTCCGTAACACTCTATATGGTGAATGACAAGTTCGTCCATGTCTTCGATACGTCGAGCGACCGATTAGGTCATCCCAGCGTAAATCTCGAGCAGGGCGATACTTATATCTGCACGTTTCAGT
>Ga0335073_10017228_pt1 | contig 10116 bp, 9 predicted proteins | sample Lox_Sample_22_FD_207093 | JGI IMG/M metagenome (GOLD analysis project Ga0335073, IMG submission 207093) | Soil microbial communities from Loxahatchee National Wildlife Refuge, Florida, United States - Lox_Sample_2.2 | ecosystem: Environmental > Terrestrial > Soil > Wetlands | place: USA: Florida... | reverse complement strand
TCACCAGCTTCAAAACGCCGCCCAGAAGGACACAATATTCGCCACAATCATCCCTGCCACTGCCCCGCCCAGCCAGATGTTCTCTGACCGCGTGTTCTTGCGCCCGCTCAGGCGAGCGTTGTTCCCCAGCAACAGGATGAACCCCAGCACCGGCACGACAAGAAATCCGGCGATCACCTGCGACCAGTACAGCATGGTGACAGGGTTGATGCGCCTGAAATCAACCACCGTCGCTACAAAGATGCAAGCCGAGATCAGTATGTAAAACGGGCGCGCCTCCCAAGCGGGGATACTCAAGCCCGATTGCCAGTTCGCCGCCTCGGCGACGCTAAAGCATAGCGAAGCCACCAGGATGGGCAGGGCGATGAGGCCGGAGCCGATGATGCCGATGGAGAAAATCACCGGCGCCAGCGCTCCCAACGGACCCAGCGCATGGGCTGCCATCAGCGTGGACATGTGTGTGGGATCGGCGACGTGCAACGCGGACGCAGCAATGATTACCGACAACGAGATCAATACCGCAACCAGCGTGCCGGCCTTGGACTCGCCGGAATGAAAACCTCCACCGATGGCCTTGCGGTCGCGCCGTGAGCTGGTCTGCCAAACCAGAACATCGGGCGTGAGCAGCGAGCCAAACACCGCGATCACGCCGATGAGGTAAGCCGGTCCGAAAGCAATGTGCGGCAGCAACAGTCCTTTCAACAGCCCTGTCCAGGACTGCACCGCCATGACCGCGGCAACCAAGTAGGCAACCTGAAACAACGCGAACCAGATCAGAGCGCGGCTTACCTTGCGGTAGTCGCCCAGCACCAGCAGGTACCACACGGCGAAGGCGACGACGGGCAGGAAGAATATGCGGTGCTGCTGGAGGATCAGCGAGAAGGCGGCGCTGACCGCGATCAGGTCGGCGATGATCATCGCCATGTTGACCGAGACCATAGCCATGGCCATGCCCCATCCGGCAGTGTGACCGTAGGTGCGGCGAATGAGTTCCACCAGACCGCGATTACTCTGATGGCCGATGCGAGCCGAGACGCTCAGCACCGCCCACAGTACCGGGATGGCGAGGATCACGACCCAGCCGATGGAATAGCCAAAGGATGCGCCCGCTACGGTTGCCGTCAGCACTGCGGCAGGATCAAGGTCGGCCGCCCCGGCTATGATTCCCGGCGTGAGCTTCCGCATACGGCCGAACACACCGGACGCTCTGCTCTGGTTTTCTACCAGGCTTGGCAAATGTTCTTCGCTGAGCAGGCGAAGCGAATTCAAACCAGTCCCCAGGGTTCCTAAGTCATTGCGTCCGGCCGAAGGGCAGCGCCTTTATTGAGAAACGCGAGTTGCTGCTGAGGTTGCCAGAGTACAGTGGCCAAATTTCTCTTGGTCAGTGGGATGCTTGCGCCTGCTCAAGAGCCGCTCGCACTTTTCGACATCGGTGCTCACGCCTCGGGCACATTTTGTGCGACCGAGTCTCGCTGCACTTCTGCGGGTTCACTTAGAATATGAAGGTGCGATTTCGATTTCCTTTCCTTCTCACGTTGATCTGCTGTGGTCTGCTGGGAATCTCTGCGGCGCAACAGGCGCCGCCTCCGGTCGAGCAGGTACCCACCGACAAATCCGCGCCACCGCCGAAGGACAACCGGGAGAATCCTCCGCGCTCCGACAATGTTCCCGCCGGCGAGAGCTCCAGCAAGCAAACGCAAATCGATGTCAGCCCACCCGCCAATGACGCCAGCTCTCATCCCGAGGCCGGACTGGGCGACAGCGAGACCAGCGAGTTCACGCCCTACAATCCGATGAAGGCGATGAAGGACGTCGAGGTCGGCGACTTTTACTACCATCGCTATAACTACGTAGCCGCCATCAGCCGTTATCGCGAGGCGCTGGAGTACAAGCCTCACGATGCCGAAGCTACCTTCAAGCTGGCCGAAGTGCTGAACAAGACGGGCGATCTCACCGGCGCAACGGAAAATTATCAGGCCTACTTGAAAATCCTTCCGCATGGCCCCTACGCCAAGAAGGCCAGAGAAGCGCTAACCAAGCTGAAAGAGAAAGCGGCAGCCGAGAGCACGGCTGCAAAGAAATAAGCGTGGGCAGCGGCGAACACGATATAGGCGCGGGCGGAAGCCCGCGTGCAAGTGGAAAAGAGGTCGAGCCACGGAGCGGCAACGCCGGTTGTGACGAATCGCAAACCGTCTTCGCTCTCTTAACAAATTCTGCGCCAATCCCCCATGCCGCGCCGGAAGCGCCGCTCAAAAGAGTCGCGATATTCCCGCTTGCGCGACGAGCCGGCGCTCCAGGAAAACGCTCCCTTGCGCAACGTAATCTCTGGTCTTCCTCCGCCGGCCGACGGCACGACGCTGACAACATCGAAGCGGCAGGATGAGGGCCTCCCACCGCGCAATCGCCGCAAATAAGCTCTCGCCACTGAACGGATGTGCTTCTGCTTCTCAGCAGTAACGGCTGTGGAGGGCGGCGCGAAGCTATCGTCGGTGCGCGTCTTCACCTCGACAAAGCAGAGCACATCCTTGTCCCAACCAATCAGGTCGATTTCGCCGCGATTTTGGGGCACGCGAAAGTTGGCTGCGACGAATTGATATCCGAGCCGGCAGAGATAGAAATAGGCTTCGGTTTCGCCCCACTGCCCAAGCGCAAGATGGCTCGCCTTGCGCTTGCGCGGCGTCAGCTTCCGCAACCCACGTACGATCGATTCAGTAAGCCAGAGCATCGCAGATCGTGTTCAACCGCGAATGCGGCACATACGTTGCCCGCGACTCGCGTCAAGATTTCACGCGCTGTTGAAAGACTTCCGTTCCTTAAGCAGCTTAGTGAGTCCCGATATAAGCAGAATCACAGGAACAGCTTAGACTCAGCTTCAGAAAGCCGCGTGTGATTCCGGTCACGGGGCGGAGTGCAGGCACATCTCCGCGCTTGATTCCTTACAATGAAGGCTGTGGTGGAGAAGAAGGAAAAAGACATCCTGAAGCTGCTTCCGCCGCCGGAGCAGCCGCCCAAGCTCACCGCCCGGCGCATCGGCATTCACACCTCGACCGCGGGCGGTGTGGAGAAGGCCGCCGAGCGCGCCTATCGCCTGGGCTGCAACACATTTCAGATTTTTTCTTCCAGTCCGCGGCAATGGGCTCCCTACGAACTCGGGCGGGCGCAGTGCGACGAGATGAGCCGCTTGCGCCTACTCTATAACCTCAAGCCGTTGATCATTCATGCGAATTATCTGGTCAACCTGGCGGGCGGGAATGCGGAGTTTCACGCCAAATCGATTGCGGCCTTCCGTGGCGAAGTCGAGCGCGCTCTGGCGCTCGGCGCGGAATTTTTGGTCGTGCATCCCGGATCGTTTCGCGGCAGCAGCCGCGAAGAAGGTCTGCGCCGCGTCGCCTTGGCCATCGAGCAATCGGTCGATGGGCTCGATCTCGCCGGTGGTGACTTACGAATCTTGATCGAGAACACCGCCGGCTCCGAGTTTTCCCTTGGCGGCAACTTCGAGCAGGTGGCGGAGTTGCTGTACATGCTGCGCGATCTGGTGCCCTCCGGCGCGTGCATTGACACTTGTCACACACATGTATCGGGATACGATATTGTCAGCGAAGAAGGTTATGTCGAGACGCTGGATCAGCTTGACCGAAAGGTTGGCCTTTCGAATGTTTACGTCTGGCACTGTAATGATGCCAAAGCCGCGCGCGGATCGAAGCTCGACCGCCATCAGCACATCGGAAAGGGGAACATCGGACGGAAGCCGTTTCGCCGTCTGCTGAACGATCCGCGACTCGCGAGTTCCGCTCTTATCGCGGAAACGCCCATCGACGAGCCGCTGGACGATCTAACAAATGTCAATGCGTTAAAGGCGCTGGTGAAAGAGAAGCGCAGCACAAGGCGGGAACGCGGCGCAGCGTAAGCAGCGGCGCAAGGAGATACAACCTTGGGTGCCCCGTTGTAGCCGTCTTTTGGCTAGGGTGGGGATTTCGCCGCGTGCAGAGAACTGCCCCACCCTGGCCAACTGAAGGCCAGAATGGGGCACCCGGGTTTTTCGGATGAGTAACGCCGATCCGGTCCATCGCCCAAAGGTTTGAAGCAGCCCGACAATTAGAGGCGTGCGCCGCCGCCCACCGGCAGCACTTCGCCCGTCATCCACGCGGAGTCGTCGGAGGCGAGGAAGACTGCGACCTTCGCAATGTCATCCGGTTGGCCGATGCGTCCGAGGGGAGTGCGGGAAACCGCCGTCTGCTTGAACTCCCCTTCGGTAAAACCCCCCGCCCGCGTGCCTTCGGTCTCCACCACTCCTGGAGAGAGCGAATTGACGCGGATTTTCTGCGGTCCCAGCTCCTGCGCCAGAGTGCGGGTGATAACATCGACCGCGCCCTTGGTCCCGCTGTAAACCGCGCTCGTGGGCGGCGGCGTCAGGGCCGCGAGCGAGCTCAGGTTGATAATGGATCCACCGCCGTTGGTCATGGCCTTGACCGCAGCTTGTGTGCTCAGCAGCGTGCCCAGTACGTTCAGGTCGAATTGGCGGCGATAGCTCTCTTCCGTGATCTCCTGGAGCGGGGCGAACTCATACACCCCGGCGTTGTTCACCAGGATATCGACCTTGCCGAACGCTTTGGTGGCTTCGGCGAAGAGCCTGTCCACGTCTTTCTTCTTCGAAACATCGGCCTGCACCGTGATGGCCTTGCTGCCGTTCTGGTTGATCTGCGCCGCGACCTTCTCCGCGTCGTCTTTGGCGCGGGCGTAGTTGACCACGACATTTGCGCCTTCCTTGGCGAACGCCAGCGCGATGCCCGCACCGATGCCCTTGGAGGCGCCCGTGATCACAGCCGTTTTACCGTTTAACTTGCCCATTACCTTTCCCTCCCCCACAGTCATTTTGATAATCATCAAATTGATGACGATCTAACTGATGTGCGGAAGAAGGAGAAAGTTTCAGAGTTCGGAAAGTTGGGCAAGATAAGTTTTCCACGCCTGGCGGCGGAAGGAGGGATGGGCGAACTTGCCCTTGCGCGCGATGGAGATCAGGCCGGCGGCCTCGAGTTCTTTCAGGTGGTGCGACAGGGTCGCCGCCGTAATGGGCGAATCCTCCAGCAGCTTGGCGCAACTACAGGGCTTCCCGCTGGCGATGTGTTGCAGGATGCCGTAGCGGCGAGGGTCGGCGATGGCCTTTGTGATGGCGCGAAACTGCGCGCACTTCAGCTCCTGGTCTCGCTTCTTGGAAGCAGCTGTCTTCATCGTCGTTCCGCCTAGCGACCCCATTCATGTGCCGCGTGGACCGCACACAGATCCCGGTCCTGCCCTACATTGTAAAATCAAGCTTTGTCCTGATCTCATCAAATAAGCATTTATGGCCGACTCCAAAACTCCATCTTCGCATGGGGAGCCGCAAACCGGGATTACTGCCCGTTCCGACCGCTACGATCCGCAGACCATCGAGCAGAAGTGGGCGGAGCGCTGGGCGCAGAATCCCGACCTCTACCGCGCCGAGCCTTGTACAACGGCGCGCAAGAAATATTACGTGCTGGAGATGTTGCCGTATCCCTCGGGCGCGCTGCACATGGGGCACGTGCGCAACTACGCCATCGGCGACGCACTGGCGCGCTATATGTGGATGCAGGGCTACAACGTGCTTCACCCCATGGGCTGGGATTCCTTCGGCTTGCCGGCGGAGAACGCTGCAATTGCCAACCAGACGCCGCCGCGCGAGTGGACGCTGCGCAACATCGCCGCCATGAAGCGGCAGATGAATCGTTTGGGTTTCTCCTACGATTGGTCGAAGGAAGTCACCACCTGTCTGCCCGAATACTACCGCTGGAACCAGTGGTTCTTCCTGAAGTTCTTCGAGCGCGGCCTCGCCTATCGCAAGAAGAGCAAAGTGAACTGGTGCCCCAAATGCGCCACCGTTCTGGCCAACGAACAGGTGCTGCCCAACGGCTGTTGCTGGCGTCATGAAGACACTCTGGTGGAGCAGCGCGAACTGGAGCAGTGGTTCCTGCGCATCATCAACTACGCCGACGAACTTTTGCGAGGCTTGGACAATCTGCCGGGCTGGCCGGAAAAAGTTCGCACCATGCAGCGCAATTGGATCGGACGCAGTGAGGGGACTCTGGTCGATTTCAAGCTCGATGGTTCGGTGGGGCCTGCGGGCGACAAAATCAGTGTCTTCACCACGCGCGTCGACACGATCTTCGGCGCAACCTCGCTTCAGCTCGCGCCCGAGCACCCGATCGTGACCGACCTGATCGCCAACGATCCCGGGCTGCTGGCCAAGGTCGAGGATCTTATGGCCGAACAGAAACGGGCGAAGGAATCCGGCGACATCGGCGCGATCGAGAAGCACGGGGTCTTCACCGAGCGTTACGCGTTAAATCCCTTCAACGGCGAACGTGCGCCCGTCTGGGTGGCCAACTATGTATTGCTCGAGTACGGCACCGGCGCCATCATGTCCGTCCCCGCGCACGATGAGCGCGACTACGAGTTCGCCAAGAAGTACGACCTCGACATCCGAGTGGTGATCCTGCCGCGGCGTGAAGGGGACGCGGCCGACGGCGCGCCCAACGAGCCTATTCTGCCCTTCGTCGAAACCAACAGCCTGCTCATCAACTCCGGCCAGTGGAGCGGTCTGCCCAGCGACGAAGCTATCGAGCAGATGTCGAATTACGCCGAGGAGCACGGCTTCGGCAAAGCGACCGTGACCTTCCGGCTGAAAGATTGGGGCATCAGCCGCCAGCGCTACTGGGGCACGCCCATCCCCGTCGTCTATTGCGCGGCTTGCGGCATCGTGCCCGTGCCGGAGAAAGATTTGCCGGTGCTGCTGCCCGAGAACATCGAGATCACCCTCGCCGGCGGTTCGCCGCTGGGCAATGTGCCGGAGTTCGTGAACGTGAGTTGTCCCAGGTGCGGGGGCGAGGCGCGGCGCGAGACCGACACCATGGACACCTTCGTCGATTCATCCTGGTACTTCTATCGCTACACCGATCCCACGTTGTCGGATAAAGCTCTCGATCCCGACACTGTGGGATATTGGTTCCCGATTGACCAGTATATCGGCGGCGTCGAGCACGCCATCCTGCACCTGATCTACTCGCGCTTCTGGACCAAAGTGATGCGCGACATGGGGCTGGTGCGCAACTCCGAGCCAGCCGAGCGGCTGTTCACCCAGGGCATGGTGATCAAGGGCGGCGCCAAGATGTCGAAGAGCCTGGGCAACGTGGTCTCGCCCGACGACATGGTGGCGCGCTACGGCGCCGACTCGACGCGCATGTACACGCTGTTCGCCGCGCCTCCGGACAGGGACCTGGATTGGCAGGATGACGGGATACGAGGAGTCAGCGGCTTATTGTCACGCGTGTACCGCTTCGTGGCCCGCAACGCCAAGCCGCACGAAGCGGCATCGCCGGCCAACGATGGCGTTCCGCTTTCGCCGGCAGCGCGCAGGATGCAGCGCAAACTGCACCAGACGATTCAGCGCATCACCGAGGACTTTGCGGGGCGCTGGCACTTCAACACCTCCATCTCCGCCTTAATGGAGTTGGTGAACGAACTCTACGCCTACGAAGAAAATGTGCAACGCGGGGAAAAGGCTGCGCCGCAGCCGCTGATGGCTGACGTCCAGCGCAAGCTGGTGTTGATGCTCGCGCCATTCGCGCCCTATCTCGCACACGAGTTGTGGGAGATGCTGGGCGAGACTTCCGATCTGCTACGCGCGCCCTGGCCGGAGTACGATCCCGCGCTGGCGAAAGAAGAAGAGGTCGAGATCGCCATCCAGGTGAACGGCAAGATTCGCAGCCGTATCGTCGTGCCTGCCGATGCCGCCGACGATCAGGTCCGCGAGCTCGCCCTCGGCGATGAAAAAGTCAAAGCCGCCATCGCCGGCAAGGAGATCGTGAAGATCCTGGTGGTCAAGGGCCGGCTGGTGAACATCGCGGTGAAATAGCTAAGCGCGATCGAAAGCCTGCCTCCGCCAGAACCAGTAGAACGGCACGCCCAGCAGCACGATTCCGATCCCGATCAGCGTTTCTTTGGGACGCGTCACTACCGAGTTCAACGCCCATGCGGCTGAGACAATCACGTACAGCGCCGGCAGGTACGGATAGCCGGTACAGCGATAGGGGCGCGGTACATCGGGTCGCTTGCGGCGCAAAACAAAAATCCCTGCCACCGCGGCCGCGTATGCCACTACCGACATGAAGATCGAATACGTAAGCAACTGGTCGAAGCTGCCGCTGAGGGTGAACACGATGCCCAGCGCGCTGAGCCCGATCAGGCTGACCGCGGGCGTGCGATAGCGCGGATGCACGCGGCCCATGGCATGGAAGAAAACTCCATCGCGCGCCATCGCGTAGGGAACCCGCGCTCCGGGGAGTATGCACGATGCCAGCGCTCCGAAGCACGAGAGAGCGATCATGGCGCTCAGCCACCGGGCCGCGTCCGAGGAGAAGAGTGCGACCGCGGCCGTCTGGGCGATTGTCTCCTCCTTCGCGATCTGCGCCATGGGCAGCGCATAGAGGTAAACGCCGTTGATCAGCAGGTAAACCACAATGACGATCACGATGCCCAGGACCATGGTGCGCGGCAGCACGCGTTGGGGGTTCTTGATCTCGCCTGCTGCCCAGCTCACGTAGACCCAGCCGTCGAACGCCCAGAAGACGGCGATCAATCCGACGCCGAAGCCCGAGAGCGTTTGGCTGAAGCTGAACGGCTGATGGCTGGCGACACTCGTCGAGAAGTTTGACCAGTGTCCGTGACCGATGGTGAAGCCCAGTAGGACGAAGCCGCCGATCGCGGCGAACTTCGCGACCGTGGCCAGATTGATCAGCGCCGCGCCGCGCTTGAGACCAACAACGTTGATGGCCGTCAGCAACACGATGCAGGCGACGGCAACCAGATCGCCGCGCGTCAGCGTCCAGCCGCCGATCCTCGCGACAGGAGCGTGCGCCGCCACCACTGGCCAGAACGCGCCCAGGTAGTCTGCAAAGCCCACGGCGATGGCGGCAATCCCGCCGCTCTGGATCACGGTGAACACCATCCAGCCGTAAAGGAACGCCGGAAACTCGCCGAACGCTTCGCGTAGAAAAACGTACTGCCCGCCGGCTTCGGGAAACATCGCGCCCATCTCGGCGAAAGCGAAGCACGCCAGCAGCGAGATCAGTCCGCCGGCGAGCCACACGCCCAGGAACAGCAGCGGCCGGCGCACCGCAACGGCGATGGGGCCGGCGGTGAGAAAAATTCCTGAGCCTATGATGCCGCCCACCATCAGCAGCACGGAGTCGGTAAACGACAGCCCGCGCACGAGCGACGTAATCTGGGTCGCGGTTGCGGTCGCGCTTGGCTGCGTAGTTGTCGGCGTGTGCGCCATGCGTCAGCCGATGCCGAGGTCCTCGGGTGTCTCCAGTGGTGTGCCACAGACGCGGCAGATCACTGCCGAGCAGTCGCCACAAGTGAGCGGGTCATCGACTTCGCGCGCGCAGTTGGGGCAATACAGCATCGCGTGCTGCTTGCCGTTGGTGGGACCCTGCGGGGTTTGAGCCATGAGTTTCCGCGACTGTAACATAGATGCAGTACGCGCAACCACACGAGAGGACGACCGACAACATGACCATTTCCACCGACGAACAGATGCGGCGCGAGTTTAACCAGTGGGCCGAAGCCGGCAGGGGCGAAGAGATGGAGCACCACCACATCAATATCACCCAGCAAACGCTGGTATTGATGAACCTGAAGCCGGGGCAGAAGGTGCTCGACCTCGGTTGCGGCGCGGGATGGGCAAGCCGTCTGCTGGCCCAACTGGTCGGCGGCGGCGAGCGGCCGGGACAAGTTGTCGGACTCGATGTCTCGGATGAGATGATCCGGCGGGCGCGCGCCCACTCCCCGGAATTCGACAATCTGTTGTTCGTAGTCGGCTCGGCGCTGCAAATCCCGTGGGAGGAAAACTTCTTCAACAAGGTGCTCTCGGTGGAATCGTTCTATTACCACGGCGACCAGGACCGCGCGCTGCAAGAGTTGTTTCGCGTTCTGGCACCCAAGGGCGAGCTGTACATCCTGATCAATCTGTACAAGGACAATCATTACTCGCTACGGTGGGTCGAGGAGCTGAAAGTGCCGGTGCAGGTCCGCTCC
>Ga0335073_10017227_pt1 | contig 10116 bp, 9 predicted proteins | sample Lox_Sample_22_FD_207093 | JGI IMG/M metagenome (GOLD analysis project Ga0335073, IMG submission 207093) | Soil microbial communities from Loxahatchee National Wildlife Refuge, Florida, United States - Lox_Sample_2.2 | ecosystem: Environmental > Terrestrial > Soil > Wetlands | place: USA: Florida... | reverse complement strand
CGCCTGTATTTCACAAAGGGGCCTGGGTATTACCGGAGTTCGATATATTTCAGCCGGCGCTTAGAAACTTCGGAGGGGCGCTTCATCAGCTTGACCAGTAGTCCAATCGCTGACGAGAGGAATTGGTTTCTCGGATCGGTGCCCTTTGAACTCGGATTCAGAATAAATTTGAAATTCGAACAGATCTCCTTCACTTTTTGGGTTTCAAAGGTACAATCCACCTCGTGGGCGAAAACATTTCGCACCATCCTCACCCGTTCACATTCCCGGTATTCAGATTCGGACAATATCCCAAGCACAAATGCCGCCAGCGCCCTCGAGTATGCTGATCCAAGCGGTCCCCTCTCAAGGAGCTGGTCTACTAGCGGATGATCGATGAGAAGAGAACGTATCGATCGCTCAAGAAGATCATCAAGCTTCGCGGCTGAAATAAGAACGGCGCCGCGATCTGACTCCTTCGTCAAGGATTCTAGGAATGGTAGAAATTCTTTTACGTCGAGGTCTGTTTTTCGCGGACTGCGTCTCTTAGCCATTGGGAGCAGTTTTGGCATATCGATATATACTTTAGCCTTCTTTTCGAAAACCAGATTTGGAGCCATTGTGTGAGCCTCCTGGAGGATTTAACGCAGCGCTGGTTTAACATGAACGCTCGGTTTTGGGGAAGGGAATGCGCGCGCGTGATGCTTTTCGCCTTTTCGGTCAAGTGGCGTCAGTACGAGGAACGTCGCAGTGACTCACTTTTCATCGCCGGGAAGGCACTATCGACTCGACTCAAGTGGAAGCAAATTGACGAGACAACATTCACCTACGAACCGAGTGGGCTCCCTGTTGACATATCTGGCGACGCACCTGTTTTGCGCGCCATCCACGCGGTCATTGAAATCGAATACGACTACCTACTTGGCAAACGGAAGGGCATGACCCTCTGGGAACGCGCCCAAATGCTCCACGAAGCCCATCGCGCAGCGGATCAATACGCAGCTAAGTGGGCCTCGCGCCCATGAAAGCTCCTCTTGCTGGGTGCCCCAGGTCTCGATTCTGAGACCTGGGATCGCAAGACTCTGATTTGGCACGAAAATGGGCGCGTGATCGTGAAGGTGCGTAACCCGTTTAGGGTGGGACCTCACAAATTTCAATCTTCCCACTCGCGTCGCACCATTACTCCCACACAAACGTAGCCTTGTCTTTATCTTTTCGCGCCCGGTCGACGGGGATCACCTGGCCGTGCATGACCACGTAAACTCCCGGCGCGAGCAGGCGCGCGGCGAAGAGGCTCTCTGTGAGGTTTTGCAAGCCATCACTGCCTTCGAAGCCGAGAGGAGTCATGGCGCCTGTGAGAATGATTGGCGCGTGCAGATCAGGCAATGCCTTTTGCAGGTAGCGGCCGGTTTCGACCATGGTATCGGTGCCGTGCGAGATCACGATGGGCGTGCCTTCGGCGAGAATTTCAGTGACGCGATCCCTCACCTCGGCGCGATCTTCGTCGGTAATCTCCAGGCTGTCTTTGTTCATCAGCTGGATTGTGCGGATCTCCGCGTCAGGTAAGCGCAGCGCGTGCAGGTAGCGGTCCAGCTTCGCAGCGCGATTCTCAACGGCTCCGCTCTGTTCTGAGTAGACCTTCTCGATGGTGCCGCCGGTGGAAAGCAAATAGATGCGCTGCATGGGTGTCTCTCCTCAGGCGTCGGCGCTAAATGGTGTATCGTTTCTGATGCCACGCCCAGGCCGTGCGAACGATCTCATCGAGTTGCGCATAGCGCGGCTTCCAGTCCAGTTCGCGAATGGCGTTTTCAGAACTTGCGACGAGAACGGCAGGGTCACCGTGCCGCCGGGGATGAACCTCCGCAGGGATGGGATGGCCCGTGACGCGCCGCGCCGCTTCAATCACTTGTTTCACGCTGAAGCCCTGCCCATTTCCCAGGTTGTAGATGAGCGGCCCACTCTTCGCGCGTTCTGAATCGAGGGCTGAGAACGCCAGCAGATGCGCGTCGGCCAGATCGGAAACGTGAATGTAGTCGCGAATGCCGGTTCCATCGGGGGTCGAATAGTCATCGCCGTAGATGCGAATCGATTTTCTGCGTCCCAGTGCGACATCGAGGATGAGTGGAATCAGGTGGGACTCAGGTTCATGATCCTCGCCCCGCGTGAAGCCGCCGGGACCTTCGGGCGCTCCGGCGACATTGAAGTAACGGAGGGAGGCATAGCGCAGGCCGTGGATGCGATGGAACCAGGCCAGCATCTGTTCGACGAGATATTTTGACTGGCCGTAGGGATTGGTCGGCGCCAGGCGCGCATCCTCATGGATCGGCACGGATTCGGGCTCGCCGTAGACGGCTGCTGTCGAAGAAAAGACGAATCTCGGGATGCCGCTTTTGAGGACTGCCTCGAGCAATGAAAGCGTGGAGGCAGAGTTGTTGCGGAAGTAGATTTCGGGCCGCTGCATCGATTCACCGGCCTCAATGAGAGCGGCAAAATGAAGCACGCCGTCGAATGGTGCATTTTTGTCCTGCGCTTCCCGAAAGATCCGCTCAAGGGCGGTGGAATCGGCCAACTCGCCCTCGATGAACTCGGCGCCGCGTGGCAGAAGTTCACGCCGGCTATGGCTTAAATTATCGAATACAACGACTTGGTGCCCATTTTCGTTGAGCAATTCTGCGACGGTTCCACCAATATAGCCCGCTCCACCGGTGACGAATATCTTCACAAAAAAGACGATCCTCTCCGAAACAGATTATTTTAATGTGAGTCTATAGCAATAGTGTCTGCCAGGTCAGTGGTTGGTGCTGTACCTATGCAGCCTGTTATGTGGGCGATACGCCGTTCGACGGCGAACCCCGAGCGCGACGCCAGCCGCGACCGGAGGCCACGAAGCCGGGAAGACGGCGAGAGTTGGATCGTCCCAACAATCCGCGAATCGAACCCGAGATTCTTAAGCGGAAGCCTTGGCAAAGAGTGAGTTAGGCCGAGTTGATGAGCCGGGCTCCGAGCCGGCCAGGGAGGCGCCTTTGCATGAGAGCGCACGGCCTTTGCGTGTCGTCTATAACCATTTTGGGGGATGAGTCAGTAACCAGAACGCACGTGTACAAGTAACTGGATCAAACATATACTAGTACCGTTCCCTGCCATCTGGACTGAGGAAAAGGTAGATACAGATCAGGGGGGGCGGCCATCGCCAAAAAGCCAGCGGACGACCCAATCAAAAGGGCGGCGCTGGCCAGGCACGAACGAACGGCGAGAGAAGCGCCCGCAGATACGGTTTTCGGCATCATATCGATTCGTTGGCAGAGATGCTTTCCGCGCAGTTGAGCGGTTGAAATGAGAAGCGGCAACCGGTGGATTTCCTGCCGCTCCCAGTTTTGCTTTCTTGGTCGGGCCGCCCGCGCCGGCGCGGCGGCAAGTTGCGAGGACATAGGACATGCCGATGACATATTCCCCTGGAAGAACGAATTTCGGTCTTTTACCCGAGCCTGAGGGCCGGTCGGCTGGTTTCATCGCAAGTTCGATCATCAATTTCACGATCCTGGGCGTGGTCCTTCTCGTAGGCATGACCGCGAAGCAAGTGATCGAGCGGCACTATGAGATGACCGAACTGATTGTTCCCACGACACCGCCGCCGGAGATCAAGGTCAAGACGCCGCCACCACCCAAGCTTCCGCCACCGCCAGAGCAGCCGAAGCTTGAATTGCACCTGCAGCCGAAGCAGATTGTGATGCCGAAGCCGGTTGCCGAGCCGAAACAGGTACAGATGGAAGCCAAGGTCAATCTGCCTTCCGTTGCCCCCAAGCCGCAGATCGTCACTTTGGCGCCGCAGCCCAAGGCCGCGCTCACGGCGGCCATGCCGGCGCAGAACACTCGGGTGAAGCCTTCGACCGCACCGGTACACCTGGGCGAGACCTTCGGAGCGACACCGAATCCCAATGCAACGCGGCCAGCGACCATTGCGGCAATCGGGAATCCTTATGGCGGAATGCAGGGCCCTGCAGTAGCGCCTCATGGCGTGGTTGGCTCAACGGGAATCGGCAATGGACTGAGGTCCGGCTCGAATGCAGGCGTGGTGGGCAGGGTAGCTTCAGCAGGAATTCCCGGCGCAACCGGCACCGGTCCGGCAGTCAGCTACGGGAGAGTGGGTTCGGCCGGAATTCCTACAGCCACCACTGTGGCCGCAGTGCAGAGGCCGGTGAACATGCCGGTTCAATCAACAGAAGTTGAAGTGCTGTCGAAGCCAGCTGTGCAGTATACCGCCGAAGCCAGGCAGTTGCACGTCCAAGGCGATGTTGTCCTCAGCGTGACATTTCTTGCTTCCGGCCGGGTGGTTGTCAACGGCGTCATTCAAGGACTGGGACACGGGTTGGATGAAGAGGCCCGTCGTGTTGCGCAAGAGATCCGTTTTCGTCCGGCAACCAGTAACGGCCGGCCGATAGACGTAACAACCAAGATTCACATTACCTTCCAATTGGCGTAGCAAGATGGCCAGTTGGCGTAGCATCACGGATGTAAGGACGAACGCGGGCTGGTCTCAACCGCCGGGCACTCGATAGCGCGGCGCGAATGAGGCAAGCCGGGAAAGAGATATAGGAGTTACACATGACGTTTCGGAAGATCCCCCTAACCTTCCTTGTACTCACCATTGGCGTTTCTTTCGCATACGCAAAAAAGCAGCCTAAGTATGAGCAGGCGCGCCAGCTAACTGCCGACCAAAACGCGTTAGTCCAGAAGGCCATCGCGCAGGAAAAGGTGCTGATCAAGAGCATTCAGCAGCGTACTCCGCTTGTAGAAACCTACATTCAGGACACGCGGCCGGACGTGAAGCTCTACGAAGTGCCGATCGCCGATCACTACATGCTGAGCCGTGTCGACTTCGGCAAGGCGTTTTACGACAAGACCTATGCACCCAAGGACGAGGCAGAGAAGAGAGGCTTCTTCAGGGGCTCGCTGGCATCGATCACCGGGTTGACGAAGGCGCTGGGTCTGGATACGCACTTCACCTATTCGCCGACGGGCTTCATGCAGATGATGTTCCTCGATCCCTCGGGCTTCGACCAGCAGCACTACGTCTTCAGCTTCGTGCGGAATGAGTTCCTGGGATCGGTGCGCACGGCGGTCTTTGATGTGCACCCCAAGAACGATGTCAAGGGGATGGGGCGTTTTTACGGGCGCATCTGGGTTGAAGATCAGGGCGGCAACGTGGTTCGTTTCAACGGCACATATACCGGCCCGACCTCAGAAGACGCTTCAAAATACTACTTCCACTTCGACAGCTGGCGCATGAATGTGCAGCCCGGAGTCTGGCTGCCTGTCGCGGTGTATGTGGAAGAGACGCAGCGCTCTGAAGCCGACAAAGCCGTCGGCCTGAAGGCACAGACGCACTTCTGGGGTTACAGCCTCAAGCTGCCCACGCGCGACAGCGAGAACGTCAGCGTGAAGGTGGATGACGCCGTCGACAAGAGCGACGATTCGGGCGACGTGGGCCCGCTGCAGGCTTCGCGCATGTGGATCACGCAGGCCGAGAACAACGTAATCGATCGTCTCGTCGAGGCCGGCCTGGTGGCGCCTCTGGAGCAGAACGGGTACGAACAGAAGGTTCTTGACCAGATCGTAGTCAACCTGGTGGTGCCGAACAACCTGGCATTCACTGATCAAATTCGCTGCCGCGTGCTGCTGACCGATACGGTAGAAGCTACGACGGTGGGCAACACGATTCTGATCAGCAAGGGACTGATTGACAGCCTGCCTAGCGAAGAAGCGATTGCCTCAGTGGTAGCGATGGAACTGGCACACATCGCTATGGGCCATCACATTGATACTCGTTACGCCTTCAACGACCGCCTGCTCTTTCCTGACGAGGCGACGTTCCAGCGCATCAACATGAATCACTCGGATGTCGATAACGCCAGCGCCTCAAAGCGGGCGATGGAGTACCTCGAAAACTCGATGTACAAAGACAAACTGGCGAATGCCGGGCTGTACTACGAACAGTTAGTCGATCGCGCGAAGGTTCTGAAGGCGTTGAACACTCCCAAGCTGGGCGACTCGCTGCTCAAGCCGGATGGCACGCCCTGGATGGCCGAGTTAATGCACATGGCTCCCAAGATCAACTGGGACGATCTGAACCAGACGGCTGCGCTTCCCCTGGGCAGCTGGCTGAAGACCGATCCGTGGGACGACAAGGTGCACATGCTCAATGCCAAGCGCTATGCGCCCATGAACGCCCGCGACAAGATGCCATTTGAGGTCACACCAATCTTCTACAAGCTGCAGCGCTATGAAGAAGCAGCTAACGCGCCGGTCTCTGCAGGCGCACCCGCCGCGGCCCCGGCAAGCGCTCCCGCGGCTTCTGCGCCCGACAACGCGCAACCCGCTCCGCCGCCCGCGCCAACTAGCAGTGCGGCGACCCCGGTCGAACAGCAGCCATCAAATGCGAATACAGCACAGGACCAACAGCCAGCAGTCGTAGACAGTCCGCAGCAGTAAGCTCCGTTCCCCCAAGCTTCAATCGGCGCGCTGCCCGGTGTGCCGATTGAGCTTCACGGTTTTTGTTGCACGAACAGGACGTATAGGCCCTACGGTGCATCCAAGAATTCGGCTTATTTCTCTGGCTCCGGCCATTTATCCGCTGCATGAGCGGGCGGTCTGAACGAATCGGCCTTGGTGAATCTCGATACCCCTGGAATTGCAGAACGCGGCAGTACAATTAAGACGATCTGAACGTCTACGGAAGCGCTCGGCGAAGCGTTGATACTGTTGACTTTGCTGTACGTGGTGCCCATGAAAAGATCGATTGTTGCTTCTCTAAGCATTCTATTTTTGTTCGCGGCACACGCTCTTTATTCGCAGGTTGTGCCCGCGGCCTCGTCAGGCAGTCTGGCCCTTGATGCCGGTGCACTCGGCTCGGTCTCTCAGCCCGACTATGCAGGCGAGGGGATCGCGCAGACCAGTCCTAACCGGCTGTGGGGCGTCGGCGCATATGCTGACGGGCGCCTCAACCGCTGGGTGACGATTGAGGGTGAGGGGCGCTGGCTCAAATTCAACCAATACCTGGGCATCAACGAGAGCACCTACCTGATTGGCCCGCTCGTCCCCATCGGCACCTTTTTCCATCGTGTCACGCCTTATGGCAAAGTGCTCGTCGGCATGGGAGGCGGGAGCTTCCTGACAGGCCATAGTTTCGTTATCGCCTACGGCGGGGGACTCGATTACCACTTCGCCCGCCGTTTCTCGTTGCGCGGCGACTTTGAGTACCAGCAATGGCGGGTGACGCCGACGCTTTGGCCGTACGAAGGAAGCGCCGGAATTAGCTATCGTATCTTTGGCCCGCACTAACCTATCTTCGAAAACAGAAGACGCGCGAGGGGCAAAACGCTCCCTCGCGTTTTTGTTTCAGCGCTCCAAATGGAGTGGCGCGGCTTTTGCCGTGGGCAGCGGTGCGTGCAAAATCCGCGCGACTGTTGGTGCAATCTGGCGCATATCCACCACGCCCAGATCGCGATGAGGCGCGATGCCGGCGCCCAGGGCAAAGAAGGAAGCGCGCATCTCCGGGTACTCGGGCGAAAATCCGTGCGAGCCGCGCGTGCCCTGAACGGGCGTGATGAGGCTGCCGGTGAGTGCCGTGCCCGAATAGTAGCCGGGCTTGAAGACCACGAGGAACGACGCGTCGGGAAACGCGCCGCGTTGAGCGATCTCGTCGCGATCGAGAACTTCGGCGATGCCGTTTTCGGGATTTGCGGCAAGCTTCGTGAGCATCTCGCGCACCTGCCGCGCGGTAGCGGTGTCGCTTGCATCGTGGAGCATGACGGCCGCCATGCCTCCTGCCATCCACGGCTCGGCCTTCCATGAAACGACGGACGGGGAGCGGGTTGCGGGATTGATTGAGCCTTCAATGAGTCCCGCCTGAAGGAAAGGAATGGCCAGGTTGATGTAATGTCCATGAAGCCATGGTCAGAGACGATCACCAGCACGGCCGCCGGATTGTTGGCGAACTGCTGTTTTGCGAGGCGCGCCACCATGCCGTCGATGGCTTCAAGCGTCGCATCGGCTTCTGCGCTAAACGGGCCATGATTGTGTTGCGCTTCGTCGAGAGAGCTAAGGTGCAGGGTCATGAATCCCGGCTTAAATCGGCGCAAAATCTCGAGAGCATAGCGTGTCTTGGTCTCGTCACCGCCGATCGTGGTGTCGTTGCCATTCATGTAAGGGCCGGCTGCCGGCTGCAGTTGTTTTATGAGCACGTTGGGGCGGGAAAGCGCGGCCATCAACAACTGGTCGTCGGGATTCGACGAACCGGAAACATTCTGCCCGCGCCAGTACTCGGGAATCAGCCAGTCGACGGTGGCGCCGACGCTCACCGGCCAGCCCACGCTCGCCGTACGCAGGCCGGCGCGGTGCGCCGCATCCCACAGTGTCGGCACGCGAATCTGCGCCGCATACCAGTTCCAGGCGCCGCCGAATTGCTGGAGCGGATCGAAGACCTGGTTGTTGGTGATGCCGTGCTCGGCGGGCCATACGCCGGTGAGCAGCGTGGTGTGGCTGGGATAAGTGATCGTCGGCCAGATGCCGATCACGCCTTCGGCATAAGTGCCGTCGCGCAGCAGAGTGCGGAGGTAGGGAATCTTCATGCCGTGCTCGTCGGCATGGGTGATGTACTCAGGCTTGAGGCCATCAATGGAGATCATCAGCACCGGTGCGGCGTGGGTGCGCGAGGCAAGGGCGAAGGCCAGCAGCAGAAGAAGTGCGAGGAAAGCGGAGAATCGGCGTGCGGCCGCGATCATGCGGAATGCTCCCAGGTAGATTTTGGTTGGATGCGAATAATGCCGGCCGCAATTCTCAGGACTCTCGCGCGGCGGCAATTTGTATGCGGAGAAAGTATACAGAAGACAGTCCGTCGTTCGCAGTTCGCAGGGACGAGTGGGACACACGCGACGCGAGCAAAGAAAAAGGGCTGCTCTCGCGAGCAACCCCTCTAACCACTGATTACTGACAGCTGACCAAAGATGGGTGTTCCTACGCCGGTGACGGGGAACCTTGCGGCAGGCCTCCGCCGGGTCCGATTGGGCTCTCGGGCTTGAGAACCTGTTGCGGCGTACCATCGCCATCGTTGGGCGACGCCAGCGAGGAACGCATCGGAGGCAGTTCCTTGCCTTCGATGAGCAACTTCACCTCTTCAGCGTCGATGGTCTCGCGCTCGAGCAGAGCCGCCGCGATGCGGTGCATGGCGTCTTTGTTCGAGTCAAGGATCGTGTGTGCCGACTGGTACGCTTCATCGATCAGGCGGCGGACTTCCTGGTCGATCTGCCGGGCTGTCTCTTCGCTGAAGTCGCGATGTTGGGCGATCTCGCGGCCCAGGAAGATCTGCTCTTCTTTCTTGCCGAAGGTGAGCGGTCCCAGGCGGCTCATGCCGTACTCGCAAACCATCCGCCGCGCCAGGTCGGTCGCGGTCTCAATATCGCTGCCTGCGCCGGTCGACATCTGGTTGAGGAAGATCTCTTCTGCTACGCGGCCGCCGAAAGCAGTTGCCAGGCGCGTTTCGAGATATTCCTTGGTGTAGTTGTGCCGATCGTCAGGCAGATAGACGGTGACGCCCAGGGCCATGCCGCGGGGAATGATCGTGACCTTGTGGATCGGGTCGGAGTGGTCGCGCATGTAGGAAACCAGCGCGTGGCCGGCCTCGTGATATGCGGTGACCTTCTTCTCCTCGTCGCTAAGCAGCATCGACTTGCGCTCAGCGCCCATCAGCACCTTGTCTTTGGCCAGCTCAAAGTCATACATGGTCACTTGCTTGCGATTCATGCGCGCAGCGTTCAGCGCAGCCTCGTTGACCATGTTGGCCAGGTCAGCCCCGCTGAAGCCGGGAGTTCCGCGAGCCAGAACGTTGAGGTTGGTGTCGTCGCTGACAGGAACCTTCTTGACGTGCACCTTGAGCACTTCCTCGCGCCCGCGGACATCGGGCAGGCCCACAACGACGCGGCGGTCGAAGCGACCGGGCCGGAGCAGCGCGGGATCGAGCACGTCAGGCCGGTTGGTGGCCGCAACGAGAATGACGCCGTCATTCGACTCGAAGCCATCCATCTCGACGAGCAGTTGATTCAGCGTCTGCTCGCGCTCATCGTGCCCGCCACCGAGGCCGGC
>Ga0335073_10017226_pt1 | contig 10116 bp, 5 predicted proteins | sample Lox_Sample_22_FD_207093 | JGI IMG/M metagenome (GOLD analysis project Ga0335073, IMG submission 207093) | Soil microbial communities from Loxahatchee National Wildlife Refuge, Florida, United States - Lox_Sample_2.2 | ecosystem: Environmental > Terrestrial > Soil > Wetlands | place: USA: Florida... | reverse complement strand
CCCGTCCCGCAGCCACGCGTCCAATTGCGCCGGCTCCTTCAACTGCTGCCCGCGCACGCGCGACACGGCCACATAGCGGCATTCCAGTCCCGGCAGAGCGGTCATGTCGCCCCACAGCTTCTCGAAGTGCGCAACCGGGAAAATGTCTTCCTGCCCTTTGCCCCAGCGCTTCTTCACGTCCTTCAGCGTGATGTAGGTCGGCATCCGCGCCGCGAGCTTTCGCGTGGCCTCGGCCAGCTTCTCCTCATCCCTCAGATCGTCGCGGTTCAGCCCGAACGCCGCCAGCAGCCGGTCGATGTCGATCCAATACGTGGCGCTGTTGTAATACGAAAGCTGCGATTCGATCTCCTCGCCCGGCAGCGCCATTCCTTCCACCAGGCGAAGACGGCCGCTGACGCGCGCCAGTCCGCCGCCGCGATCCTCCACGTGCCGGCCGACCACCTCCACCGTCATCGCCGCGCCGCTTTCGATGTGGTAGCCCAGCAGCCCGGCGTCGAGTTCGGCGCCGACGGTGTCGATGTTGTGCAGCAGCAGATAATTCAATCGCGGCTGGCGATCCAGCAGCGCCCGCAATGTGCCATTGCGCATCAGGTTGGGGATCTCGTACCAGTGGCCCACCGGATGCAAACATTGCAGCGGCAAATTGTCGGTGTAGTCCTTGCCTTCGCCCTCGCGCCGCGCCCAATCGATCAGGGTGGCGTGCAGGCTCTCGCGGACTTTCTGCGCCCGCTCATCCAGCAACTGCTGCGGCATCTCCTCCCACGCGAATCTCAGATCGCGCTCGGTGGGAATCAGACGCAGGCCGATGCTGCGGCCCGGTGACAGCAGGACCAGCCCAGGATATCCGTAGTTGCCGCACGCGCGCAGATGCTCCTCTATCGCGGCGTGCGTCAGGTAGCTGGTCGTGAACACATGCGGAATTTCGACGCCGGCCGCATGGCCGCTTCGCAGGCTCTTCGCCAGGTGCACCTCCACGAATGTCCGATGCCGGCCATTCATGCGGCAGAACGGATTCAGCGCCTTGACGACGCCGGCGCCCCTGGTCCAGCGACTGCCGGCGCCTCCCGCCAGCGACACCACGGCCACGCGTCCTTCGGTCAGCGCCTCCCGTCCGACTTTTCGGTACGATTCCGGCAGTTCGCCCGATGCGGCGTCCAGCAGGTCGCCCGGCCGCACATCCTCGATTACCGTGCTGACACTCAGGCGGTTCTGCGCGAGTCCGATCCGCCCGGCGCGCAAATCGGCCTGGATCTGCGCGTGCTGCACCGGGTCGAAGCCGTACTCGCGAAGCATCGCTTCCAGCGTCCGCGGAGCTTCCTGCGCCGTTTCCTGGCTGCGAGGCAGCAGGTGGTCGAAAATCTGCTTCGCCAGGTCGGGATGCTCGCGGCAGGCGGAGGAGAATTGATCGAGTTCAGCGCGCTGCGCCGCCGAAAGCCACCGCGCTTCGGTCCGCACCAGCGCCGGCACCGTCAATGTGTAATACCCGGCCGGCATCAGCGCCGCTTCACCGGCCAACAGGCTGGCCTCCGTGCCCTTTTCATTGATCGAAAAGTTGTAGACCACCGGCTCCATCGCGAAAGGAACGCCATGTTCCATCGACCGTTTGGTCTCGCTCATGATCTGCTGCAATCGCCGGCGTCCCTCGTCCTTCCGGTCCGGATGAAACAGGAAGCCCATGCCGCCGCCGGACATGCCGCCCAGCATCCAGAAGCCCCAAAAATCTCGGCCGAACTCCGCGCCCATCCGCTCTATCAGCAGTTGGGTGTACCGATTGCCGGCCCAGGGGATGATGGTCTGAATCGGGCCGGCGAAGTTGCGATTCGTGCAGTCGCCGATGCCGCGGATATCGCCCGCGCGTAAGCGGTCCATCACCTGGTCGAGAATTCCGATGGCGTCGCGCCGCGCCGTCCACTCGCGCTCACTGCGCAGCAGGTACCGTTCCGTCACCATTTCCAGAATCGGGCCGACATCCTGCGCCATGCCGCCGTGCGCCAGCACCAGGCTCGATTCCAGCATCTGCCGTGTGGCCGCGGGCACTTCCTCCGCGGTGAAAATGCGATGGCGCGGCAACAGACAGCCGCGGCTCACGCCGAATTCCGGATCGCCCTCCGCCGCCGCGACCCCGTAGATCAGCTTAATGCCCGGCCAGACGCCTCCGGAATCCTGCCAGCCTCCGCCCGATCCGCCCAGCCATTCGCCCAAGATGGCCCGCGCCGCCACCAGCCGCCGGTCCGATTCCTCCAGGCTGCCGGTCAACGCCCGCACCTGGCCGGTGGCGCGCATGCAGACGCCGATCAGACTCGCCAGCAGGCTTGTCGAGACCGCCAGCCGCGATCCCTTCGGGATATCGTTCACCTTGGAAACGATTTCGATGCCCAGGCCCGCGGCGCCGGTCAATCGTTCCAAAACATCTGCCAGAGGCTGCGTCGCTCCTTCCAGCCCCGGCGGCACCAGTCCGCCGGCGATGACGGCGGCTTTCAACAGCCCCAGATAATCGCGCGCGAAATCGAAGACCTCGGCGATGCTCGCGATCTCCGCCGAGGCCTGCAGATCCACGCTCACCAGCCGCAGCACCGGCCGGTCGATGACGCGCAGCCAGGCTTCTACCGGCGGCCGCGGCGTCGCCGATCCGACTGCCAGGTCCACGGAGATATTGAGTACTCGCGCGCCTTCCGGGAAATCCATTCCCAGGAAGAAGATGTCGCTCCAGCCCGAGTGGCTCAGATCCATGCGGACCGGCGTCAGCTCGCGCAAGATCGGATAGAGCCCCGCTTCCGTGCGCAGCAATTCCGGCCGGAGGCGCAGAGGATAATCCGCCGCGTGGCCCGTCCGGAACATCCATTGATTGCCGCGGACCGAGCGGACGCTGCGCCGCACCTGGTCGGCCAGCGTTTGAAATCCCAAGCCGCGATAGGCGGCCGCCAACGCGCTGGAAATCGCCGGCCCACTTCCCGCCTCCAGAAAGATGTCGATGGCCTCGTCAAATCGCCGCTTCAGAAGTTGCTGGTAGCCACTGTATGGAATCTGGGTGCCGGCGGAGCCCTCGCTCCGCGGCAGGTGGTAGCGATGGACGGCGTACAGAAAGAACAACGCCCGCACGCGCTCATAGAGGTTCTGACTCGACCGGCGGAACGAATCCAGCGCAGCGCATTCCGCCGTCAATTCCTCCAGCGAAAGCTCGCGGCACTCCGCATCCAGCGCCCGATCGCGGAGGGCCGCGTCGCTGGCCGTAATAATCTTGACCAGCCGGCTCATAACTGTGCCTCGAAGTTTTGCGGGGCAGGCTGGCAGCCTGCGGCGGACTGAGAGTCCGCCTGCCCGCTCGCGGCAGCCGGTTGATGAAACCGCAGACGCCCGCCACCAGCATTCGTACCCCGTTCCGCGTAACTGCTCACTGCCGCGGCCCCGCCAATTCCCGGTCCGCCAGCAATTCCAACAGCTGCGCCAGCACCTCCGCGCGATCCCGCCCGCTTAGCGCCAGCGCCATCTGCGAGGTCAGCAATCCGTACCGCGTCCCGAGATTATAACGGCGCCCCGCATCTTCGGCCGCCAGGTACTGTTCGCGCCGCGCCAGTTCTGCCAAGATCGCGGAAAAGCTCGTGGGCCGGACGTTTTCGCTCATCGACGCATGCAATAGATCCATGACGGTGGGAGTGAACGCGTGTACGCCGAAGAAGCAAAGATAGCTGCCGGCGCGAAGCCCGGGCACCACCAGGTGCTGTTCCGCCTCAGTCGGGCTGGGCTTTTCCATGACCGTATCGATGCGATACAACCCGGCGCGTCCCGCTACCGGACGTCCCGCCACTGCTCCATACAATGGCAGCAGGTGCTCGCGTGTGGGCTGCACGCCCGAAACCGAGCAGCCCTCCGATTCCGCAAGGGATACGATCCGCTGCGTCGTCGCATCGCCCGGGCTTACGTACAGATGGTCGCCAACCATGTGCAGAAACGGATCGCCCGCCACGAACTCGCGCGTGCACCAGATGGCGTGCGCATAGCCCAAAGGCTTCGGCTGTGCCACCAGCCGCAGCGCCGAGGCGTGATCTCCCGCCGCCTGCAAATAGCGCGGCTCATCCCCCGGACAAACCACCACGCAGACCTCTTCTATTTTCGCGGCCAGCGCCTGCTCCAGCACGATATGGAGTACGGTCTTCTCGACCCCGTCGCGGTCGACGAGGGTTTGCAGCGGTAACGTCCGCTGCGCAGGTCCGGCGGCGGTGATGACGGCCTTTCGAATGCGCAATCTCGGCTCCTTCGCAGCAGTGTAACCGATTGCGGAAACTCACGCGGCGAATGCCGGGACGACCCCATGCGCGATTCTATTTTTCCGGTTTTTCCGCTCCGATCAGCTTATCCGCTTCCGCCTTCCGCTGATCCAGCTCTTTCTTCAATTCCTGATACCGCTCGACTGCATCCCGCCCGATCTTCTCATCCGCCGAACTGGTCATCTGGTACAGGTACGTGATGTGAGTCTGCAGCTCCGGCTTGCTGTAGCGAATCGCGGGCGTAATCAGGTGCGATGCCAGCGTCTGCAGCGCGTCCAGCTTGGCCGCGCTGTCGGATTTCCCGCGCAGGCTTTGCTCCGCCGAACGTACTCGGGCCACCAGCTTGTTCACCTCGCTCACCAGGTCGCGGACGCGCATATTGTGGTCGAACTGCTGTTGCAGGTCGGCGGCCGTCACCCCCGATGCGGCAATCCGCGGATCTTCCACCACCGTCAGCGGCTGCGTCGAACTCCACGCGCCATCCGTCAGGCGGACCGAGTATTTCCCTGGCACCGCCGCCGGCCCGTTGGGACCCTCCGGACGCGACGCGCTCTGCCACGGACCGGGATAGCGCAAGTCCCAGGTCACACGATGCAGCCCGGGCGATTTGTCCACGCGGATCGTCGATCCTCGCCCGCCGCGTCCTCCTCCTCCGCCTTCCTCGTCATCGCTCGGCGGCGCGAAATCGGCCGGTTCCCCGGCGGCCCGTCCGGCGGTCGCGCTGTCGAACGTCCGGATCGTCTTGCCGGCGCTGTCCAGGATTTCCAGCTTCAGATCGCCGCTTGACGACTTGCCCACGAAATAATCGATTTGCGCTCCGGGCTGCGGATATTGCACGCCGCCTCCGCGTCCGAAGCCGCCCCGTCCCGCCGTGCGAATCGCCTCGCGCGGCGTGAAGAGGACCGCTGTCTCCGTTGCGCTCGATGGCTTGATCTGTTCCAGCGGCGTCAGGTTATCCAGAATCCAGAACGACCGGCCCTGCGTCGCCAGAATCAGGTCCTTGTGCGCCAGCTTGATATCCGTCACCGGCGTGTGCGGCAGGTTCAACTGGAACGATTGCCAATGCGCGCCGTTGTCGAACGAAATGTACATGCCGAATTCCGTTCCGGCGTACAACAATCCTGCGCGCACCGGATCCTCGCGCACCACGCGCGTCGGCTCATCCGCGGCAATCCCGTTCTTGCCGTCGGTCAGCTTCGTCCACGTTTTGCCGAAGTCGTCGGTGCGATAGATGTACGGCGCAAAATCGCCGAGCAGATAGCGGTACGCCGCGAAGTACGCCGTCCCGGCGCGATGCGGGCTCGGTTCGATGTTCTGGATGCGCCCTCCGGTCGCCATATCCTTCGGCGTTACGTCCGCCCAGGTTTTTCCGTCATCGCGCGTCACCCACACCGGGCCGTCGTTCGATCCGGTCCAGATCACGCCGCGCTGCACCGGCGATTCGCGAATCGTATAGAGCGTGCTATAGACTTCTTCGCCCGTGGCGTCGCGGGTAATCGGCTCGCCCGAAGCACCCTGCGTCCCCGGTGGATGCGCCGTCATATCCGGGCTGATCTTTTCCCAATTCACGCCGCCATCGCGCGACCGATGCACGAATTGCGAACCGTAATAAATGGTGTTCTGGTCGAACGGCGAAACCTCCATCGGCGAAACCCGCTGGAAGCGATAAATCAGCTCGCTGCCGGCGTTGCCGTACAACGATTGCGCGCCAACCCAGTACTGCTGCTCATCGGTGGTGGTCAGATTCAGGCGGCTGAACTGCCCCTTGCAGCTTCCGTACACAACTTCGGGATGCGCCAGGTTGGGAATAATCGGTCCGGTTTCGCATCCCGGACCGGTGCGGAACGCCTGTCCGTCGCCCAGCGGCAGACTCGGCACGATCACCGTGGTGCTGTCCTGCTGCGCACCATAGACGCGATACGGATACTGATTGTCCACCGCCACCTGGTAGATTTCGGCCGTCGGCTGGTTCTCCTGCGTGCTCCACGTCCGGCCGCCGTCGAGCGAGACATTCGCCCCGCCGTCGTTGGATTGGATCATGAACTGCGAGTTCTTCGGATTGATCCAGATGTCGTGGTGGTCGCCGTGAGGCGCGTTGGCGCGTTGGAAGTGCGCGCCGCCGTCGGAGCTGCGGAACCAGTTCTCATCGCCCACGAACACCACATCGGAATCGTTCGGGTCGACGCCCAGGGTGTCGTAGTAGAACGGCCGCGTGATAATCGAGCCTTGCCCGTTGATCAGCTTCCAGGTGGCGCCGGCGTCCTCGGAGCGATATAATCCGCCGCCCGGTTTGGCTTCGATCAGCGCATAAATCCGGTTGGGCTTCGACGCCGAAATCGCTACATTGGCGCGCCCGAACAACTCGTTGGGCAGGCCGCCCGCGAGTTTGTTCCAGGTATCGCCGCCGTCGGTGCTCTTGTAAATGCCGCCTTCGCGCCCGCCGCTGATGATGGTCCAGGGCTTGCGCTCGCCGCGCCACATGCAGGCGAACAGCACACTGGGATTGCCCGGCTGCATCTCCACATCGGCCGCGCCCAACTGGTCCGAAAGGTACAGGACCTTCTGCCAGGTCTTGCCGCCGTCTTTACTGCGGAAGACTCCCCGATCCGCGTTGGCGGCGAACGGATCTCCCAGCGTTGCCGCGTACACGATGTCGGGATTCGTCGGATGGACGCGCACCGTGGCGATCTGTCCGGTGTCGCGCAGTCCGATCCAGGTCCACGTTCGTCCGGCGTCAGTCGATTTGTACATGCCGCGTCCGATCGACACGTTGCTGCGGATCTTCGACGATCCCGTGCCGACGTACACCACATCCGGATTCGACAGCGAGACCTCCACCGCGCCGATCGACGCCACGGTGAAGTAGTTGTCGGAGATATTCTGCCAGGTGTGTCCGGCGTCGGTGGTCTTCCACACGCCGCCGCCCGTCGACCCCATATAAAAGGTGTACGGCTGTGACGGAACGCCCGTGACCGCGGTCACTCGTCCGCCGCGATTGGGGCCGATCATGCGGTATCGCATTCCCGACCACAGGGCAGGATCATATCCCGCGGTATCGGCGGCGAACAAACCGAATACCGCGGCGGCGCCGGCGGCCGCGGCCGCCGCGAAAACAGCGCGCTTGCGCATCTCCAACTACCTCCCGTAGTAATGGATCATGATACCGCGGCATGGCGGGCCGGAGTTCCCGCGCCGTATAATCGGGTAAGCAGGTCTTAAATAAATCATCGGGAAGAAGCGTCGTTTGCACGCAGCGCGGGCTGAATCTGCCGCTCGATTCTCGCCGCCGTGAGACGGTCGGCGTCCGGACGGCAGCCCATCGCCTTCTCCACCTGGCCGTCCGGAATTTGCGCGTCGGGTGGAAGGCCATGACGGCCCGGTGAATCCCACAGGAGGTGCTCATTGAATACCAGAATCGTCAGTGCCATCGCGGCCATGATCCTCGCGGGGTCGCTCGCCATGGGTCAGAATCCGGGGCAGAATCCAGCGGAGAAAAAGGCGGCGGCGACTGCCAGTCAACCTGCCGCCCAGTTGGCGGATGAGTTGGCCGCGCGCATGGCCAATGACCTTCACGTAAAAACAGCGGTAGGCGAGCCGATCAGAATCGGTTCCGTGACGCTGATTCCGATTGTCATGATCGACGTCGGCTTCGGCGGCGGAGGCGTGGCCCATCCTGATTCTAAGGCAGCCGTACCGCAGTCGCCGGAGCCAGGCGTCGACGGGTTCTACGCCAGCGGCGAGGCCCGGCCGTTGGGCTTTGTGGCCATCACGAAGAAGGGAGTTCGCTTTATCAGCGTCGGTCAGACGCCCGCGAAGTGAGGAGACGATCATGAAATCGATACGGCGATCTGTTGTGTTACTGGCGGTCCCGCTGCTATGCGGATTCCCCGCCATGCCCCAGACTCCCCTTTCCAAGCCGCTGGCGGAATTCGACAAGCTGGTCTCCCAACTGAAAGTCAGCAGCCTGGTGGGAGAACCGATTCGCGTTGGCGAGACGGCGGTGGTCCCTTTTGCCAGGCTGCAGTTCGGCGTGGGTGGAGCGGAAATCTCGGCCGGCTTCGGCGGCGGCATGGGCGCCAAGACCATTCCGCTCGGTGTGCTGATCGTGGAAGGCGACGACGTGCGCGCGGAGTTGTTTCCTCAGGCCCCCGAAAAGCCTTCGCTGTTGCAGCAGGTCCTTCAAGGAATCCTCGACCGGAAATATCTGTTCATGGTGAACGGCATCAACCTCGGAAATGCCCCGGGCAACGTCCAGGACTTAACGCCGCTGGTCTCCGCCATGATGACGGGACAGACCACCGTCATGGTGCAGGCCCTGAACCTCGGAAATCTGCAAGCGGCGCCTGCGCTCAAACCCTCCGCCGCGACATCCTCAACTGGCGAACTGGCGAAGATGTTTGACGCGAAACAATACGCCGAGGCCCTGGCGTCCGCGGACGCCCTGTTAGCCAAAGACGCGAAGAACCCAAGCCTGCACGCGTGGAGGGGCCGCATCTTGAGCCGCCTCGGCCAGACCGACGCCGCCATCGCTGAGTTTCAGACGGCCATCACAATCAAGCCCTCGGCTGACGAATACTGCTATCTCGGCGAGGCGCTGATGGCCAAAGGTTCGAAAGAACAGGCCGCGGCTGCGTATCGAAAAGCTCTCGAGCTGAAACCGGACGATGCCGCCGCGGTCAAAGCACTGGCCGCGATGAAGTAGCCCCGCAAATCCGCCGGGACCTAAGGCCCAACGTTGAATGCCAGCGATTCGCGCACCGGCTTGAACTCCGCGTAGTCAAACGGACCATCCGGCAGTTCCCAAATCGCCCGCCCGCCCACTGGGATCGGGCGATCACCCTCAATCTGCCACCCCGCGATCGGCGAGCGCCATCCGGCCCGCAGGAGCGCTTTTGGATTGGCGGGGTCGTAACAGAACCGGTCCGTCGTAGTGAAGTCGATGGGCGCGCCACCGGCATCGACGAAGACTCGCGCGCTGATCCTGAGGCCGTGGTCAGTAAACGCGAGATCGAAGGAACTGTCGTCAACCTCCGACCAGGAAACCGCCGGCACGAACAACATCGTCGGACAGATCATCACCGCGTCGTTCAGGTACGTCACCAGTTCGCCGATGTCGAACTCGGCGCCCCTCCCCTCTCCTACGGTGATCCGGTCCATCAACCGGATCCGCATGTGCCCTGTGCCATTCAGGTAGGTATCGCGCGCGATTACCGATGCCAGACCTGCGAACCGGACACGAATATGAAAGATCCGCGCGACATCGATGCGGCTGTTGTATTGCCACGTTTCGCAATTCATCCAGCGTCCTCGCGGCTTCGTCCGAAACCGCCCGCGCATGGCAAGCCGAAAGGACCAGTCCTGCCCCCGGCCTACGACGCGCATGAAGCGAAGATATCGCCGGGCCGTAACCGGCAGCGGGGCCACATCTGTCTCGGTGATGACCCTGGCTGCGTGCTCTTCCCGCCGCAGTCCCGCCACTGCCGCTTCTTGCCTGAATTTGTGTTCCAGGCTCATACCGCCGCCGTTGCCGGCGCCCATCGCCTCAGCACCGCAAACAGTTCCGCAACATGGACCCCGTTCGCGTCGCACCACAGTTCTACCGGAGGAATGACCAAAAGATAAAAAGCCAGTGGCGGAGCCGGCGGACGGAAGCCGGGCGGACAAATTATGGCGACCAACTTCGCCGCGACGTAGCCGACCGCTGTCGTCCGAGCGGGGCCACCGGTGGCTAACTGCATGTCACTGAACGGTGTTTATTGTATCTCGTCGAACAGCTGAACCTGCCAACGCAACACGCATTCGTTGCGATGGAAGGCCGGCAGCGACTCGAGTCCCTGTCGGCCGCGCGCCA
>Ga0335073_10017225_pt1 | contig 10116 bp, 6 predicted proteins | sample Lox_Sample_22_FD_207093 | JGI IMG/M metagenome (GOLD analysis project Ga0335073, IMG submission 207093) | Soil microbial communities from Loxahatchee National Wildlife Refuge, Florida, United States - Lox_Sample_2.2 | ecosystem: Environmental > Terrestrial > Soil > Wetlands | place: USA: Florida... | reverse complement strand
GTTGTCGAAGCTATTCCGGCCAAGCACAAGATGGCTCTCGCCGACCTTGCGCCCGGCGACCTCGTCCGCATGTACGGCATGATCGTCGGCGAAGCCACTGCTGCCATTCCGCGCGGAGGCCTCATCTCCACCGGCAACATCCGTCACCGCACTGACGCCTATACGGCTACGCGCCACCCGTCTCCCTTCACGCTCCCCGACGCCAGCGCCTGGGTCGAGCGTGCCTTCATGGGCTATCACCGCGCCGACGGCCAGGTGGGCACACGCAACTACTGGATCGTGCTACCCCTCGTCTTCTGCGAAAATCGCAACGTCGAGCGCATGCGCGAAGCGCTGGAAGAAGAGCTTGGCTATCGCAGCGCCCGCAACGCCTATCGCGGCCACGTCCGTGACCTGGTGCAGCGCAGGGCTGGCGGCAACGGTCACAGCGCGCCAGAATCCGGCCACACCCATACAGATCGCATCTTTCCCAATGTCGACGGCATCCGCTTTCTCACCCACGAAGGCGGCTGCGGCGGCACGCGTCAGGATGCGCAGGCGCTGTGTGGCCTCCTCGCCGGCTACATTCACCATCCCAACGTCGCCGGAGCAACCGTGCTCAGCCTCGGCTGCCAGCATGCGCAGGCTTCCATCCTCATAGACGAGCTGCGCGCCCGTAACCCACAGATGACCAAACCCGTCCTCGTCTTCGACCAGCAGCGTTCAGGCCGCGAGACTGCCTTGATGACCGGCGCACTCGACGCCACCTTCGACGCCCTTGTCGAGGCCAACCGAGTCACGCGCGCTCCAGCGCCTCTCTCCGCTCTCACCATCGGACTTAAGTGCGGCGGCTCTGACGGCTTCAGTGGCATCTCGGCCAATCCCACCCTCGGTTACCTCTCCGATCTGCTGGGTGAGCTCGGCGGCAAAACCCTGCTCAGCGAGTTTCCCGAGTTGCACGGTGTCGAGCAGGAGATCATCGACCGCTGTGCCACCGATGCCATCGCCCAGCGTTTCTACGACCTCATGCAGGCCTACTCCGCACGCGCTAAGGCCGTGCACTCCGGCTTCGAAATGAACCCTTCGCCCGGTAACATCGCCGACGGCCTCATCACCGATGCCATCAAATCCGCTGGCGCTGCGCGCAAGGGCGGCATCGCTCCCGTGCGTGACGTGCTCGACTTCCCGCAGTATGCCACCACATCCGGCCTCAATCTGCTCTGCACCCCCGGCAACGATGTCGAGTGCGTCACCGCACAGGCCGGCGCTGGCGCCAACCTCGTCCTCTTCACCACTGGACTCGGCACGCCCACCGGCAACCCTGTCGCCCCGGTCCTCAAGATCTCCACCAACTCCGCGCTCGCCGAGCGCATGGGTGACATTATCGACTTCAATGCAGGCGGCATCGTCACAGGGGAGACCACCATCCCCGCCTGTGCCGAAAAGCTGCTTGAACTTTGTATTGAAGTAGCCAGCGGCGAAAAGCAAACCAAGGCCGAACAGTTCGGCCAGAACGACTTCATTCCCTGGAAGCGCGGCGTCTCGCTCTAGCCGTCGCGCATCGCTACTCGAAGATCGACGCCGCCACCGCCAGCGCCGCAATTGCCGCCGTCTCTGCCCGCAGGATGCGCGGACCCAGCGACACGGCTTTCCACCCGTTCGCGTCAAACAACGCTTCTTCCTCCGGCGTCCATCCGCCCTCCGGCCCTATCGCCATCTCCAGCGTCGGCAGCTCTACTCCTGCCCCAGCCGCGATCTCTTCGAGCGTTGCTCGCAGCGTTGTGGTGCGCTCCTGCTCTGCAAGCGCCAGACGCTTAGCCAGCGATGCGACCTTCACTCTCTCCGCCAGCGCAACTGGATCATGAATCACAGGCACATCTGATCGTCGCGACTGCTGTGCGGCTTCGTGCGCGATACGTCGCCAGCGCTCCACGCGCTTCGCAGCGGCCTGTGCCAGGTGCTTCTCACTGCGTCGCGCAATTACTGGAGCGATCGCAGCAACACCGAGTTCGGTCGCTTTTTCGATTGCCCACTCCATCCGGTCGAACTTGTAAATAGCCATTACTACCGTAATGGGCAAACTAGGCTCAGCTTCGACCTCTGCCAGCAAGTTGAACCGCACTTCGCATACCTGTGCCACCCCGCTCGGCAACCCTCCAGCGTCGACCGAGACCACCTCCGCATGGAAGACGCGGCCGCCTGCGACCACATCCGCTTCCATGCCAGGTGCGGCGCGCAACACGCGCGCGAGATGTTCGGCCTGCGCCCCTTTGAGCGTCGCCGTTGCTTCGTCCCACACATCTGCAATCCACCGTCTACGCGTCATCGCCTGTGTTCATGCGCCTTTTCGCATACATTTTACTCTGCACGCAAAAACACTTAGGGGGACGCTTGAAGCGTCCCCCTAAGTGTTGCCTATTGGTTGGTTGACCCGTTACTTCTTCTTCGCGGTCTTCTTCGCGGCCTTCTTCGCGGGTGCCTTCTTGGCTGCTTTCTTCGTTGCCATTTGCCTATTCTCCCTTTTCGATGGGTTGCATCGAAACTGCAATTTGAATTGCAGTTGAGGAATGTATAGATTCATGCAAACGCAGTGTCAAGAAAAAAACGACAAGAGAGTGGAAAAAGTGGCAACAATTCTTAGGCCGCTCGCATCCCCTCTTACTCCATTTTTCAGATCAGATGCCGCGCGCGCAGCACGGCGAGCATTAATCCAGTGAAGAGATCGTGCCAGCTGTGCGCAAAAATTCCCGCACGCAGACCTCGCCGAAAAAGCGCAAGCAGACTGAACAGCACGCCAAAAACCGTAAGCAGCACCATGTTGCGCAGCCCTTGGTATCCATGCGCCGCGCCAAACACGAGTGCAGAAAAAGCCACGCCCACGGCGGCGTTACCCCTACCCCATGCGGTGAGCTGCGTCTGCAGGTAGCCGCGAAATACTGCCTCTTCAATGACGCCCACCATCAGACACAGCAGCACCCACATCGCAATTTCCTTGCCGTCTGCCGGCGCCAGTTGCTCCAGTGTCTTCAACGTCTGCTTCTGCGCCGCGCTCGGTTCAAGCTTCTCTCCCGGCTTCGTCGGCAGGTTCTTGTGCGTTGCAGCGTACTCCACCGTGGTCCACACCAAGCCGAGTGTGCCGAGCACCATCATCGATCCAATCCAGAACAGGCATGCAACGCCGAGGTCCAGCGCAAACCCGCGGAGTCCCCCCGCAATCACGCCAAACAGGTTGCGGAACGGCACCTTGCGCAGCCAGACGCCAAGTGCAACCCAGCCCAACATCAGCAGCTCCATCGCCGCCGTGCTTGCGTAGGTCACAAATCGGTTTGCCGATTGATGCTGCGCCGTCAGGCGCGTGCTGCCCCCGACTGAGAGCGCGATGATGCCCGCAATGAGCAACAGCGTGTGCCATGCGGGCGCAATCGGGGCAGGCCCCTGCTGCTCGGGTAACTCTGCTATCGCTGTCTCAGCCTGCGCATGCGCTTCCTGCGGATTCGGCTGAATTGGTTCAGGACCGTTTTCCATGTTCTCTGGATGCTACCCGAATATGCCCATCTCAACCAACCGCCGTGGGCCTCAGCATTCGATGATGTTCAACGCGAGCCCGGCCAGGCTCGTCTCCTTATAACGCGACTGCATGTCGAGGCCGGTCAGGTACATCGTTCGAATCACCTGGTCGAGCGAAACCTTGTGCTCTTCCGACTCGCTCATCGCAATCCGTGCCGCATGCACCGCCTTCGCCGCGCCCATCGCATTGCGCTCAATGCAAGGAATCTGCACCAGCCCGCCGATGGGATCGCAGGTCATGCCGAGGTTGTGCTCCATCGCGATCTCAGCCGCATGCTCTACTTGTCCGTTGGTTCCGCCAAGCGCTGCCGCCAGCCCACCGGCTGCCATCGAACAGGCCACGCCCACCTCGCCCTGGCAACCTACCTCAGCGCCGCTAATAGAAGCATTCTCCTTGTACAGAATCCCGATCGCAGCCGAAGTCAGAAAAAAACGTACCATTCCCTCATGATCCGCTTCGGGAACGAAGCGCTCATAATATCGAGCCACCGCTGGCACCACGCCTGCTGCGCCGTTGGTCGGCGCCGTCACCACGCGTCCCCCCGCCGCATTCTCTTCATTCACCGCCATCGCATACACGGTTACCCAGTCCAGCGGCGCCAGCGGGTCGCCGCGCAGTCCCGTCGCCTCTTTCTCACGCAGCCTCTTCGCCAACCGATGTGCGCGCCGGCGGACATTCAGCCCACCCGGCAAGATGCCCTCCGTCGCCATGCCGCGTTCAATGCACGCCCGCATTGTCTCCCAGATCCGGTCGATCCCCGCGCGCACCACTTCCACGGGAGCCCGGCCGTCGTCTCGCGGCGCCACAGCACATTCGTTCTCCAGCATCAGCTGACTGATTGACAATTCATTCGCCTGCGCGCGTTCCAGCAGTTCCGCCGCCGTATGAAACGGCCACGGCACAGCCGCGGGTTGCCTTTCTCCTGGCACTTCTGTGCCGTCTTCGACAATGAACCCGCCGCCAATCGAGAAGAATGTTCGCACCGCGAGCACACCGCCCTCCGCATCGAAAGCTGCCAGCCGCAGTCCATTGGGATGCTGTGTCTTCGCACCGGGCGGAAACATCATGTCGGTGTGAAACTGCAGGTCGCTGCCTTCAACGAACGGAATCGATCGCTTGCCCGCCAGCCTCAGCGCACCAGTCTCGCGAATCTTCGCCACCGTCGCATCAATTGCCTGCGGATTGATCGTTGCGGGTTCATGCCCCGCCAGCCCAAGCAGCACCGCTCTGTCCGTCGCGTGTCCCTTACCCGTCAGCGCCAGCGATCCGTACAGATCTGCCTGCACGCGCGCCACACGAGCCAGCCACCCCTGTTCGGCGAGCCCTTGCACAAAACGACACGCTGCCCGCATCGGACCCATGGTGTGCGAACTTGATGGACCGACTCCGATCTTGTACAGGTCAAAGAGACTCGTAGTCACGGTTGTGATTGTAGCTCTGTGCGCGCCATGCTCTCGACCGCCAGGGCAGAACTACGCTTGAGACTTGGCTGCTTTGCGCGTTTGCCGTGCATCCTGCTTCTTCCTTAGCCCCTGCTCGGCCCTGACCCACAGATCTTCAAAGATCGCCCGCTCTGACGGTTCGCCGTGCACGAGGCAGGCGGTCATCGACAACGCCACGGTCTCTGCGCTAGATGCGTTGTATGCGTCAATGTACAGCTGAAGCCTGTCATCAAAGTAGTCCGGAAGTGCCTGGCTGATGCCGAACACCGCAAACTCATTGCCGCCAACGCGCGCCAGCACATCCTGTCCGCGAAAGGCGTCGCGCAGGACCTTCGCCGCAGTCTGCAGCAGCTTGTCTCCCGCCTGGCGGCCCAGCCCCTCGTTGATCGGCTTGAGCCCGTCTATGCAAGCGCACAGCAGCCACGGAACCGCATGGATCCTCGCGGTCATGCGCAGCTGCTGTTCCGCCAGAATCGAAAATCCGCGCCGATTGCAAAGTCCTGTGAGCTCATCCCTCAGCGAAAGCTCCGCAATCTCCTGCTGCGCCGCCTCCAGTTCCACGCTTCGAGCCTGTGCATTCTGCTGCAGTTCCAACTGTAGAGTCACAGCATTCATCGCGGCTGCCGCTCCATCTGCGATGCCCTGAAGCAACTTCATCTCATCTTCCGTGGCCCGATGCGGCTTGCTCCAGTAGACCTCGACCGCGCCCACGGGCTTGGCTGCCCGAATCGGAACGATTGCGAGACCGCGTACGAAGGTCGAGCGGTACATCTCGACGGGAATTGCGGTGTTTCCCTGGATGTCTACTACGGAAACACCGGTCTGCTTATGCATCACCCATCCGGCGCCGCAGTCATTCATCGGAAACCTCGACCCTTTTGTTAGAGGCGCCGGTGCATCGTCGTCCAGAAAGCAACAATCCTCACCGGCTCGCAAAACAAAGGCAGATCCATCGGCTCCGGTCAAAAATCGCGCCTCGCGCAAGACCATCCGGATGAGCGTGCTCATATCCTGAGCGAATCCAAGTTGTTGCACGACGCCCAGAAGATGCTCCATCGCCCGGGCATAGTTCGAAAAACCAGGGCGCGCCGGCATGGGAGTTGTTGCAGGCATGGGGACTAAACGATCTCCTCTCAATTCAGTCCTCTGCCGCCAGGGTGGAGGACGCGCATCGCACTCCTCATCAACCTAGCATTCTGTTCAAACAATGCCTCTCCCACCTTCAGGTCAACGAGGCTGACGAAGGTCACAGCTGCATGAAATCTTTCGGTGTTACACTCCCCACACTTACCGCCATGCTCTTCAAAGCTCTCAGCGCGGCCGTCTATGGAATTGACGCCAACCTCATCGACGTCGAAGTCGATTACAGCGGCGTGGTCACCGACAAGGACAACTTCCACACCGTCGGCCTCCCCGATGCCGCCGTCCGTGAAAGCCGTGACCGCGTCCGCGCCGCCATCAAGAACTCCGGCTACCTGATTCCCCCCACCCACATCACCATTAACCTCGCACCGGCCGATCTCAAGAAAGAAGGCTCGGGATTCGACCTCCCTATCGCCCTCGCCATTCTCGGCGCCTACGGCGCGCTGCAGACCGGTGACGTCAGTAAGTTCCTCATGGTCGGCGAGCTCGGACTCGACGGCAGCGTCCGCCCAGTGCCCGGCATGCTTCCCGTCGCCATCCTCGCCCGCGAGAAAGGCATCCCCAACCTCATCCTCCCCCAAGCCAACGCTCCCGAGGCAGCCGTCGTCGAAGGCGTCAACGTCTACCCCGTCTCTTCTCTGCTTGACGTCATCGAACTCCTCAATACTCAACTCCTGGGCCAGATCCAGCGCGAGCCGTTTCGTGTCTCGACTGAGGCTCTCCTGGGCGAACTCCAGCACTTCCCGATCGACTTCAAAGATGTGCGCGGACAGCAAACCGCCAAGCGCGCACTTGAAGTTGCCGCGGCCGGCAGCCACAACATCCTCATGATCGGCCCGCCCGGCTCCGGCAAGACCATGCTCGCCAAGCGGCTGCCCTCAATCCTCGCACCGCTCACCTTCGACGAAGCTCTCGAGACCACCAAGATCCATTCGGTCGCTGGTGTCCTCGATGCCGCTGCAGGCCTCGTCACCCAGCGCCCCTTCCGCTCCCCCCATCACACCATCTCTGACGCCGGCCTCATTGGAGGTGGTATCGTCCCCCGGCCCGGCGAGGTGTCTCTCGCCCACAACGGTCTTCTCTTTCTCGACGAACTGCCGGAGTTCCCCCGCAATGTCCTTGAGGTCATGCGCCAGCCCCTCGAAGACCACACCGTGACCATCGCCCGGGCCTCCATGTCGCTTAGTTTTCCGGCGCGTTTCATGCTGGCTGCCGCCATGAACCCCTGCCCCTGCGGCTACTTCAACGACAAGTCACGCGAATGCCTCTGCACCCCGCCCATGATCCAGCGCTATATCGCCAAGATCTCCGGCCCGCTCCTCGACCGCATCGATATCCATATAGAGGTGCCGGCCGTTCAATATAAGGAACTGCGCGGTTCTGCCGCTGCTGAAGGCTCCACCGAGATCCGCGCCCGGGTGCTCGCCGCCCGCGAGCGCCAGCGCGATCGCTTCCGCAAGCATGGCGAAAAGATCTACTCCAATACCCAGATGGCTACCCGCCAGATCCGGGCCTACTGTGAGCTCAGCCCTGACGCCGAACGGCTCCTCGAACGGGCCATGCAGCAGCAGGGTCTGACCGCGCGGGCGCACGACCGCATCCTTAAAGTCGCTCGAACCATTGCCGACCTCGAAGACGCGGAACGCCTTACCGTCACCCATCTCGCCGAAGCTATCCAATATAGGACTCTCGATCGCAGCTATTGGGCCTGACCCAGGGCCGCTGTCCAGATCGTTCTGCCCGATCTGAGAACTTTTCCACAGGGGAGAAATCCGGGGCCTGCCTTGTACTGAGGTTACCCAAGTGGTTCCCCATCACCCATTTGTGGAGAGGCATCGCTCTGCGCCTCCGCTGGGCATCTCCTTTCGCCGTCTATGCATCTCAATTTGCATGGGTTACCTTAGTCTTGTAACCCCTGAACCGGTACGGGACACGACGACGCCTAATCCAAAAAAACTGTTGACCCGTCACCCGGCTCGTTATACATTCAGGAGTGCCATCCACTAGGTAGATTGCACAGCGCGACGGTGCGCTTCTCTGTCTATCCCTGCATCAATCCTGGGCCAAGGCTCATCTTATGATGCAGTCCGTGTGTGTTGTTGACCGGATAGGGAAAAACGGACACGAGCCGTCCTGAAGCTGCAATTTGAACCAATGAACCGGCATTAACCTGTTCCCTTTTGCAAGGGCTTGCGTCTAAGTTTTTTTTGAACTCGACGCTTGTCTGTCGCGTCTAAAGAGTGGGAATGGGCAGCAGGGGGCGGCCTGATCCCGTTCACCTGCCATCTGCCCCGGTGGTACCAGCGAAGTATCGGCGGGCAGTAGTTTCCAAAGGAGATTGTTATCATGCGTTCTGATTTGGTTTTTGGGGCACTCTCTCATGTGTCCAACCGCTACCAGCTCTGTCAGCTCGCGAGCAAAGCGACTCGCAAGCTGCACAAGCCCAACACGCGTCTGCAGGACACCACCAATGAGGTCCTCGTTCGCTTCCATTCCACCAACCCCGGCACACTAGCCCCGGTTTCGGCGCCGGCAGTTCAGCCGATCGAAACCCGCCGCGCCGCTTGAGGTTTTCCAGAGCATCGAGTTGAGTCCGGTTGCGCCTCCAGGGCGGCCGCTTATTCTGCGGCGCTTCCCTCTGGCTTATCCAATCCGGAACTCAACTCGGGAGATGTTTTCACCCATTGACCGCACCAACCTCGCACGATTCCTGCCTGGTTCTATCCTGGAGCACTTCCCCCTCTCGGACTCCCTCCACAACATCCCGCCCTGTCGCAGGTGAACATGACCATCGCTGAACTAAAAGAGAAAAACATCACTGAGCTGAGCCGCATCGCCCGCACTCTCGAAATTCCCGGCGCCAGCGGCCTCCGCAAGCAGGACCTCATCTTTAAGATCCTGCAGGCCCAGAGCGAAAAGGAAGGACACATCTTCGCCGACGGGGTCCTCGAAATCCTTCCCGACGGCTACGGCTTCCTTCGCTCGCCCGACTACAACTATCTGCCCGGCCCTGATGACATCTACGTCTCGCCCTCGCAGATTCGCAAGTTCGACCTCAAAACCGGCGATAGCATCAGCGGCAACGTCCGTCCGCCGCATGAGGGCGAGAAATACTTCGCCCTGGTCAAGATCGAAGCCATCAACTTCGAGTCCCCTGAAGAGACGCGCAACAAGATCCTCTTTGATAACCTCACGCCTCTCTATCCGCAGGAACGCATCAAAATGGAGACGGTGCGCGAAGCCACCAGCGGCCGGGTCATGGATCTGCTGACGCCCGTGGGCAAGGGCCAGCGCGGTCTGATCGTCGCCCCGCCGCGTACCGGCAAGACGATGCTGCTTCAGTCCATTGCCAACTCCATCACCTCCAATCACCCTGAAGTGGTCCTCATCGTCCTGCTCATCGATGAACGCCCCGAAGAAGTCACCGACATGCAGCGCTCCGTCAAAGGCGAAGTCATCAGTTCCACCTTCGACGAGCCCGCCGCGCGCCACGTGCAGGTGGCCGAGATGGTTATCGAGAAGGCCAAGCGCCTCGTCGAGCACAAGCGCGACGTCGTCATCCTCCTCGACTCCATCACCCGCCTCGCCCGCGCTTATAACACCATCGTTCCGCCCTCGGGCAAGGTCCTCTCCGGCGGCGTCGATTCCAACGCCCTGCAGCGCCCCAAACGCTTCTTTGGTGCAGCCCGCAATATTGAAGAAGGCGGCTCGCTCACCATCATCGCCACCGCCCTGGTCGACACCGGCTCGCGCATGGACGAAGTTATCTTCGAAGAGTTCAAGGGCACCGGCAACATGGAAATCATCCTCGACCGCAAGCTGGTCGACAAGCGCGTCTTCCCGGCCATCGACATCCAGCGCTCCGGCACCCGTAAAGAAGAGCTGCTCATCCCCAAAGAAGACCTGCAGCGTATCTGGGTCCTCCGCAAGGTGCTCAACCCGCTCTCGCCGGTCGAAGCCATGGAACTGCTCATCAGCCGGCTC
>Ga0335073_10017224_pt1 | contig 10116 bp, 12 predicted proteins | sample Lox_Sample_22_FD_207093 | JGI IMG/M metagenome (GOLD analysis project Ga0335073, IMG submission 207093) | Soil microbial communities from Loxahatchee National Wildlife Refuge, Florida, United States - Lox_Sample_2.2 | ecosystem: Environmental > Terrestrial > Soil > Wetlands | place: USA... | reverse complement strand
GGTGGACGACGTGCCCGCCGAGCTGGCCGCCGCGGTTCGCGCGGTGCTGAGCTAAGGCGCCACCGGTGACCGAGAGCCTGCTGATCACGCGGATCGGCGAGCTGGTGACGAACACACCAGGCGGCGACGGACCCGGGCCCGGACCGTTCGCGGTGCTCACCGACGCGGCGCTGGTCGTCGAGGGCGAGCGGGTCGCGTGGACCGGGTTGTCGGCCCGCGCGCCGGCCGCCGACCGGGTGGTGGACGCGGCCGGCCGCGCCGTGCTGCCCGGGTTCGTCGACTCGCACGCGCACCTGGTGTTCGCGGGGGACCGGAGCGCGGAGTTCGCCGCGCGGATGGCCGGCCTTCCCTACTCGGCGGGCGGCATCCAGTCCACGGTGACCGCCACCCGGGCCGCCACCGACGCGCAGCTGCGCGCCGGGCTGCGCCGGCTCGCGAGCGAGATGCTGCGGCAAGGCACCACGACGTTCGAGTGCAAGTCCGGGTACGGCCTGACGGTGCCCGACGAGGCGCGGTCGGTGGCGCTGGCCGCCGAGATCACCACCGAGGTGACGTTCCTCGGCGCGCACGTGGTGCCCGCCGAGTTCGCCGGCGACGTAGCCGGGTACGTCGAGCTGGTCCGCGGGCCGATGCTCGCGGCGTGCGCGCCGTACTCGCGCTGGGCGGACGTGTTCTGCGAGCGCGGCGCGTTCGGCGCGGACGAGGCGCGCGCCGTGCTCACGGCCGGGCTAGCCCGCGGGCTGCTCCCCCGGATCCACGCGAGCCAGCTGGGTCCCGGGCCGGGCGTCCAGCTCGCCGTGGAGCTGGGCGCGGCTTCCGCCGACCACTGCACGTTCCTGACCGGCGCCGACGTGGACGCGCTCGCGTCGGGAGATACCGTCGCCACCTTGCTGCCCGGCGCCGAGTTCGGCACCAGGCAGCCGTACCCGGACGCGCGCCGCCTGCTCGCGGCGGGGGCGGTGGTCGCCCTGGCGACCGACTGCAACCCCGGTTCCTCGTACACCTCGAGCATGCCGTTCTGCATCGCGCTGGCGGTCCGCGACATGCGGATGACAACGGACGAAGCGGTCTGGGCCGCGACCGCGGGCGGCGCCCGCGCGCTGCGCCGCACCGACGTCGGCTACCTGGCCCCTGGCGCCCGCGCCGACCTGATCATGCTGGACGCGCCGTCGCACGCCCACCTCGCCTACCGCCCGGGCGTCCCGCTGGTCCGCGCCGTCTGGCAAGCGGGCGGCCGCGTTTCCGCGGAAACGCCGTTACGCCATGATCGGGTGTCATTTCGGGCGCTATTTACCCGAAAGGACACCCAATGACGACCGGAGGTCAGCCGCCCGGCCACGCGCGCATGCCGACGGCGGCGCAGCTGAGCAGTTCCTCGCTGGTTGCGCCGTCGCGGGCGCGGGCGTTGATGCCGGCCATGAGCGTGAAGATGAACGCCGCCAGCCGGTCAGGGTCATCGGCGATGGCCTCACCCTCGTCGCGGCCCCGGGCGATACGCTCGGCGATCCGCGCCCGTGCCCAGGTCCGCTCGCCCGCCAGCAGGGGTTCGTCGAAGATCATGCAAGTCGGCGGCGAGCCGGGCTGGCTGCGGCGCGCGGCAAAGTCCTGCAGCAGCCGCTCGACTCCGGCGCGCGCGGTGGGCGCGGCGAGCCGCTCTTCGAACATGAGGCGGAACGTCTTGGCGTAGAGCGCCGAGGCCTCGTCGAACAGCTGGCGCTTGCTGCCGAAAGCGGCGTAGAGCGACGGCGGGTTGATCCCCAGCCGATCGGTCAGGCGGGTAAGCGACGCCGTGCGGTAGCCGTCGCGCCAGAAGACGTCAAGCGCGCACGCCACCGCTTCGTCGCGGTCGAAGGAGCGCGGGCGGCCGGTCACGACGCAGATACTACGCCATCCCGACCATTTCTGTAGCGACCGATACAGAAGCTGATAGGCTGGCGACTGGAAGTTCTGTATCAGCCGCTACAGAAGACCGTGTCCGTCACCCGATCAAATGCGAGGACTGATGAACGACCAATCTCCAAGCCTCACCAGCTCAGCCGACGAGCACACGCTGCGGCTGGCCAAACTGTCGGCCGTGACCCCAGTGCTGCTGGACCTGCTCGGAGACCCGTCCGGGCGGGCCCCGCTGCTCGACCTCGGCTGCGGCGTCGGCGAGCCGGCTCTCAACGCCGCCCGCCGGTGGCCGGCCGTCGTCGGCTGCGACCAGGACGGGGAGGCGCTCGAGACCGCCCGGGAGCGGGCGCGTGCCCAGGGCCTGGACAACGTCGAATTCCGCCAGTGCTCCTTCGAGCATCTCGGACTCGAGGACGCGAGCGCCGCAGCGGCCGTCTCGCGTTTCGGCCTGCTGATGTTCGGCGACGGGGAAACCGAGGCGCGGGAACTGGCCCGCGTCCTCGCGCCCGGCGCGCCGTTCGCGCTCGCGATGTGGACCAGCGCTGACGACAACCCCGCCGTGCGCCTCGGGCTTCGCACCCTCGAACGCATGCAGAACTCCCTCGGCAGCGGCCCCGCGGTCCCGGCCGTGCCCCGGAGCCTCGCATCAGCCTCGACGGTCACGTCGTGGCTGGTGAACGCCGGGATGCGCCGCGTGGAGACCACGCGGTTTGAGTGGGGCGCCGAATTCCCGGACGTGGACGCCGCCTGCGACTACCTGCTGGAATCCGGTGGCCCGCTCACGGGCTTCTACGCGGCGCTGACCGACGAGCAGCGTGACGCCGTGCGCGCCATTCAGCGCGAGCTCATCCGTGAGCAGGAGACACTCTCAAACTCAGCCGTCAGCCTCCGCTCGAGCTGCCGCATTATCTCAGGGTCCCTGTGACCGGGCCCCCGGCGCCCGCCCCGGCGGTCGGTGGCCGGGGCGGGCGTGGCGAGGGCGGGATATAAGGCGACCCAGGCGGCGCGCCGGCGCAGCAGCCAGATGGTAATGCCGAGCGCGACGGCGGTGAGGGCCACGAAGATGCCGGCCTCGATGCCCTGGAAGGCCCAGAACCGGCTGGCGGGCTGGTAGGTGACGGTGTTGCCGTTCATGCTCAGCACCAGGTCGCCGATGCGGCCGGTTGACTGCGGCACGTAGCTTATGCCCTGGCCGCACACGGTCCCGATCTGCGATAGACAGCTCGCGCCCAGGCGGCTCGTCACCGGGGTCATGAAGTGGGGCCTGAACACGAACTCGACTACGAGCCGGATGGCCAGCCACGGGATGAACGCGGCCACCATAGCCGGGATGCTGCGGCGTATCAGCAGCCCGGCCAGCACGGCGAACCCGAACGCGCACAGGATGTACGCGGTGAGGACCAGGCCCTCGTAGTCGTAGGCGTTGTGCTGGAAATGCCCGGTGAGCTGGTCCATCGGCGCGCGGTACCAGGTGATCACCGCGGTCATGGCGGCGCCGAGGACGATGAGCCCGCCGGTGACCATGGCCAGTTTGACGGCCAGCCACCGGGTCCTGGGCACCGTCTGGCTCCAGGCCAGCCGCCAGGTGCCGTATTCGAGTTCCCGTGCGATCAGCGACCCGCCGACCAGGACGCCGATCACCCCGGGGATGATCAGGCACACCGACCAGAACGCGATGTTGACCGCGGAGCCGAACTCGTTCATGAACGTGGAGATCCCGTTCTCGCAGCCGAGTCCCTGGCTCCGGGCCAGGCACGAGCCGGCCAGGCCGTCGCTGCTGAACGCCGAGCGCATCGAGGTGCTCTCTATGATCGCGTACACCGCGAGGGCGGCGAGCAAGGCCAGGCAGGCGATGGCCTGGCCGCGGTGCTGCCGCCAGCTAACCCAGATCATGACGTGACCGCCTTCGTGCTCGGCCCGGGCCGCTCGGCCGGGACAGGGTTGCTTTGGTGGCTTCCGCGCTGCAGATAGCCCATGACGAGCGGTTCGAAGCTCACCGTGTCGGCCTGCCATCCGGCGCGCCCCCGCACCGCCGCCTCGGCATCGTCGGCGCGGACCAGCACGCTGGAGTGCCGGTCGCTATCGGTCCGCTCAATGACCGTGCCGGGCAGTTCGGCGTCCGGGGTGGCACGCGGGACGGTGAGCAGCCGGTGGGCGCCGAGCAGATCGTCGACGGGCCCGGAGAGCTGCACGTGCCCGTGGGCGAGGACGATCAGCCAGTCGCAGAACCGCTCCAGCTCCGAGACCACGTGCGAGGAGATCAGGAACGACAGAGTGCTGTCGGCGGCCGTGGCCATGACGTCCCGCATGAACTCCAGCCGGGCGATCGGGTCCAGGCTGGAAACCGGCTCGTCGAGGACGAGCAGCGGTGCCCTCTTGGCCAGCGCCATGGTCAGCGAGACCTGGGCCTGCTGCCCGCCGGATAGGCTCTTTACCTTTTTCTTGAGCGGGATGCCCAGCGTGTCCATCCGCGCCTCTGCCAGCCCCTGATCCCAGCGGGGGTTCATCGACCGGCCCAGGTGGAAGGTGTCCGCGATGGTGAAGTCGCGGTACAGCGGGTGGTCCTGGGCGACGTAGCCGACCCGGGCCAGCGTCTCCGCCGTGTCGGCGTGGGAGGTTTCGCCGAAGACCGACACTTGGCCCTCGGTGGGCTCGAGCAGCCCGATGATCATCTCGAGCAGCGTGGTCTTGCCCGCGCCGTTCGGGCCGACCAGGGCGGCCACCGTTCCGGCCGGCACCTCGAGCGTGCAGTCCCGCAGCCCCCATACCTTGCCGTAGCGCCGGCCGAGGTGCTCGGCCCGTAGTGCCGGGACACCGCGCCCGGCGTCGTGTTCGGACATCAGACCCTCTCTTTTCTCATGTCGTGGCGGGCAGCGGCGATCAGCGCCGTGACCGCGTCGTCGCTCATTCCGGCTTCTGCCGCGGCGCGCAGCCAGGCCTCTAGCGAGGCCCGCAGGCTCTCTTGCGCCTCGGGCGCGACAGGAGTGGCGGTGGCGGTGATGAACGTGCCCTGGCCGGGCCGGCCGCCGGCCAGCCCCTCGTGTTCGAGCTGCCGGTAGGCCTTGACGACCGTGTTCGGGTTGATCACCAGGTCGGCGGCGACGTCCTTGACCGTCGGCAGGCGGTCGCCCTCCTGCAGGTAACCCAGCAACAGCGCCTGCCGCACCTGGTGCACAAGCTGCAGGTAGGGCGGGACCCCGGAGGAGCCATCGAGCAGGAAGCGGAACATCTAACCTTCTTCTATCATAACGTTATTCTATGATGATAGTAAAAGGGTAGAGAGCGGTACCCAGCTGTGTCAAGCTTTTGCGGACCCGGTGGAGCGGGCAGGGAGCAAGCTAGAGCCTGGTCCGGACAGGAAGCAGTCACGGCAGCGAAGCCGGAGGGACATCAGCGTGAGTGAGTACAAGGTCGTCAACCCCGCCACGAACCAGACCGAGCGTGAGTTCGCCACCGCCACCGACGCGGAGGTCCAGCAGGTGCTCGAGCGCTCGGCCCGGGCCTTCCAGTCCTGGCGGACCAGCGCGAAGGACGAGCGGGCCAAGATCCTGCTGCGGGTGGCCGAGCTGTACAAGGAGCGGGTCAATGACCTGGCCGCGCTGATCACCCGGGAGATGGGCAAGCCAACCCGCGAGGCCAAGGGCGAGATCTATCTGGTCGCGAGCATCTACCGGTACTACGCCGACCAGGGGCCGGCGCTTCTTGAGGACACTCCGCTCAGCCCGCGCGCCGGAGGGCAGGCCGTGATCCGCAAGGAGCCGATCGGCCCGCTGCTTGGCATCATGCCGTGGAACTACCCCTACTACCAGGTAGCCCGTTTCGCCGCCCCGAACCTGATGGCGGGCAACACGATCATCCTGAAGCACGCGCCCCAGGACCCGGAGTCGGCCCTGGCCATAGAGCAGATCTTCCGTGACGCCGGCCTGCCGGAGGACGCTTACATCAACATCTTCGCGTCCAATGGCCAGGTCGCGGACATGATCGCCGACCCGCGGCTGGCCGGGGTGTCGGTGACGGGCAGCGAGCGGGCCGGCGCGGCCGTTGCCGAGGTGGCGGGCCGGAATCTCAAGAAGGTTGTCCTCGAGCTTGGCGGCTCTGACCCGTTCATCGTGCTGGACAGCGACGACATCGCCAAGACCGTCAAGGACGCGGTCGCCGGCCGGATGGGCAACGCCGGCCAGGCCTGTACCGCGGCCAAGCGGATGATCGTCGTCGGCGACCTCTACGATGAGTTCACCAGCCAGTTCACCGCCGCGATGGCCGCCCTGCGGCCGGGCGATCCCACCGATCCGGCCTCGGACCTGGGGCCGCTGTCCTCGGAGGCGGCCGCTGAGCGCCTGATGGGCCAGATCAGGGATGCCGTGGACAAGGGCGCCACGTTGCGCACCGGCGGCAAGCGGCTGGACCGCGCGGGCGCGTTCGTCGAACCGACGGTCCTGACCGACGTCACCCCGCAGATGCGGGCGTATCACGAGGAGCTGTTTGGCCCCGCGGCGGTCATCTACCGGGCCGCGGACGCTGGCGAAGCGGTGGAGCTGGCCAATTCCTCGGCGTTCGGCCTCGGCGGCGCTGTCTACAGCGCGGACCCCGAGCGGGCCCGGGAAGTCGCCGGCCTGCTCGACACCGGCATGGTGTGGATCAACAACCCGACGGGCTCCATGGCCGACCTGCCGTTCGGCGGCACCAAGCGCTCCGGCACCGGCCGGGAACTAGGCACCCTCGGCATCGACGAGTTCGTGAATAAGAAGCTCATCTACACCCCGGCCCCGCGCTGAAACGCGGTCGCGCCCATGATCGTGGGGAGTTCTCAGCGCATATCGCGGAAAAGTCCCCACGATCATGAAAGTCAGGTACCCGGTTGGCTGGTGACGCGGGGGTGGTCGCGCCAGGCGGGCATCGTGGCCATGTAGTCGAGGGTCTGGCGTTCGAGTTCCTCGCGGGTGGCCTGCGGGTTGCGCCGGGCCTGCCAGCCGACCATCCGCTCGAACCGCTCGTCGAACGACTGGAGCTGGCCGGAATCGTCGGTGCAGTAGCCGCAGTACCGGCCGGTCTCGATCGGCATGCCGCAGCTTTCACACGCTGGTGCGGTCGTCATGGTCGTCTCCTTGTCCGTGGGTGGGCGGGCGGGCCGCCGTGTCCGTGAGGGCCCGCAGCCCGGCGATGAGCGCGTCGGCCTGGCCGGCCGGCATCCGGGCGAACGCGTCGGCCAGCAGGTCGAGGCCGAGGACCTCGCGGTCCCTGCGCAGCGCGTCGTGCCCGGCCGGGGTCAGCCAGATCAGCGTGCGCCGCCGGTCGGCCGGGTCCTGCTCGCGCTCGAGCAGGCCCTGGTCTTGCAGGTGGCTGACGATCTCGCTGACGACCGACTGCGCCCGGTTCAGGTGCGCGGCGGCCTCGCCGATCGTCAGCGGCCCGGCCATCGCCAGGTGCTCGAGCACGGCCCTGGACGCGCCCGCGAGCTGGCTGCGCGGCGCGTCCCGGCGGTGAAACGTCAGGTAGACCGCCCGGAACTGCGCCGCGAACCGCTCGGCCCGCTCCCGCTCATCGCTCACGCGACCAGGCTTGCGCCTGCCGTTTCCATCGTCAATCCCGATAGGTTGGCCAGCGGCGGGAGAGACTGGGCCCGGGGACCACAATGCTGTGGAGGCACTGACTCATGACAGAACAAGAACAAGCGCACCCCGCGTGGGACGCCAGCTATACGGGGGACACGCCTCCCCCATGGGATATCGGCAGGCCGCAGCCGGTTTTTGTCCGGCTCGCGGACGAAGGCCGCCTGACCGGGCGCCTCCTCGACGCTGGCTGCGGCACCGGCGAGAACGCCCTGGCCGCAGCCAGTCGTGGGGCGGATGTCACCGGAATCGACGCCGCGCCGACCGCGATCGCGCGGGCGCGCGCGAAAGCGTCTGAGCGCGGGCTGACCGCGCGGTTCGAAGTCGGAGACGTACTCGACCTCGGCCGCCTCGGCCTCACTGCCGACACCGTGATCGATAGCGGGGTGTTCCACGTCTTCGGCGACGACGACCAGGCCCGGTACGTGGCCAGCCTCGCGGCGGTACTGAGGCCAGGCGGCGTTTGCTACCTCGCGTGCTTCAGCGACCGGCAGCCGGGGGACTGGGGCCCGCGCCGCGTTCGCGCGGACGAGTTGCGCGCGGCGTTCAGCGACGGCTGGACCGTCGAGTCGATTACCGCCGGCACCTTCGAGATCAACCCGATAATGGGCACGACGCAGGTCCGGACCTGGCTAGCGACGATCAGGCGTAATTAATCAGCTCCGCGGCGTGATGAGCAGCGACTGGGCGCCTACGCCGACCGGGCCGTCGAGGTCGGAGAGGAAACACGTGGCGAGGCCCGCGCCGCCGGGGGTGATGGTGGTGGCCGCGTCCAGGCAGATCCACTCGCCGGCCGGCTCGCGGTGCAGGTGGACGGTGAGCTCGGGGTTGATGAACAGCCAGCGGCGGATGTCGAGCTCTCCCGACACGCCGTTGCCGCTGTCCGCGCTGACGAGCACCCGCTCGAGTGGCGCGGGCTCCTCGTCCGGCACGAGCGGGTACCGCATCCGCGTCCACACCGTGCCGGGCCCGGGAACGCCGAAGTCGCCCCGTACGCGGCGCCACTCGACAGCGGACATGTAACCGTCCAGAAAGCCGGCCGGCGGCCCGGCCCGCTCACCGGCCGGCCGGGCGAAGGGGGCGTCCGACTCACCCGGCAGCGGCGGCGGGGACGGCTGGCGCGGCGGCACCGCGGGGCTGCCGGCCCTGAGCACTCGCCAGGCCGCGGCCCGCGCGACCTGCCGGCCGCTCGCGCTGGCGACGGCCTCGAGCAGTTCGACGCTGCGGCCCGGGCGCGCGACCCGGGCGGTGACGGTGATGTCCCCGACCGGGATGGCCCCCAGGATCTCGCAGGTGAAGCGCGCGATCATCATCTCCGGCCGGGGCTGGCAGCGCAGTATCGCCCGGCCGAGCAGCGCGCTCGGCGGCCCGCCATGCTGCGCGCTGGAGTCCCATGGCCCGGCCGTGTGCGCGGTCGCCCGGAAGACGTCATCACCGAGCGGAACGTAGAAGCTGCCCGACACGGAGCCAAATGTACCGAGTATTCGAAACGGCCCCGCGGAAGGGTGCTCAGCGCGACGGCCTGCTCAGGCCAGTTCGCCCGGCTCGCGCGCCTGGTCACGGAGCATCCGGACCATCCGGGCGCCGTACGTGATCACCAGGGCGAGAGCGAGGAAGGCGATCACGGACACCGCGAAACCGGCCCGCTCGGCCGCGACCCGTGTGGACAGCAGCACCACGCAGGCGGCGGCGACCAGACCGGACGCGCCCGCGGCGGCCAGCGGGAACAAGCCGCCGAGCGGTATCGACCACACCCGGCCGCCGCGCCGCCGGACGTGCCGGACGACGTGGAACGCTGCGAGCAGGACCAGGCCGCCCGCCCCGGCCAGCCAGGTGATCTCGCCGGGCCCCGACGGTGCCGGCGGGGGCGGGTGCAGATCTTCCACGCCGCTTACGACGGAGAACGCGAGCAGCAGGTACGCGGCGGCCCGCCAGATCGCGACGCCCAGGTCGGCGAGCATCGCGGCCGCCCGGCCGTGCCGCGTCTGGTGCGCGTACACGATGGCGCTGACCGGACCGAACCGGGCGATCGCCGCCCGCTGCGCCTCCACCTCGGTCAGCCCGGCCGCGACCCCGGCGTCGGTCGCGGCCCGCAGGTGGTCCTCGGCCTCGACCAGGATGCGGCCGACCTCGGGAATGCGCAGGCTCAGCCGCAGCTGGTCCAGGTACTGGCGGATCGGTTCCCGGTCGTCCGTCATACTAGGCAACGCTATGCCTCGCATTACGAGGCGTCAAGCGAACCGGGCCAGCTAACAGCACGGGGTAGCGGCCGCGGAACCGGATCAGCGGATCGCCGGCCTCCGCCACGTAAGCAACGGCTTCGACCGAAGCGATCACCAGCAGGTGGTCCCCGGCCGGGACCCGGCGCGCCACCGAGCACTCCAGCGCGGCGAGCCCGCCGGACGGGATCAGCGCCCCCGACGCCTCGCCGCGACGGTGCGGCACGTCGTCGAGCACGTGCCGGGCGCTCGGCCGGCCTTCGGCCGCGAACCGCCCGGCCAGCATCTTCTGCGCCGCCGACAGCAGCGTGACCGCGAACCGCGCGGCGGGCAGCGACGGCCTGCTCAGCACCTCCGCCGGGTAGGATCCGACGGCCAGCGACACCAGCACCATC
>Ga0335073_10017223_pt1 | contig 10117 bp, 10 predicted proteins | sample Lox_Sample_22_FD_207093 | JGI IMG/M metagenome (GOLD analysis project Ga0335073, IMG submission 207093) | Soil microbial communities from Loxahatchee National Wildlife Refuge, Florida, United States - Lox_Sample_2.2 | ecosystem: Environmental > Terrestrial > Soil > Wetlands | place: USA... | reverse complement strand
TGGACGGAAAATCTTTCTGGCACAAGGGAATTCCCCCGGAAATCAAAGTGGCATTGCCCTCGGACGCCGACCCGTTGATACCCGCCACCGAAAGGGATATGACGGCGGCCGAACTGCAATCTTCGAAAGACACACAATTGTTGCGTGCACTGGAATGGCTCAAGGAAACAATCAAAAAACATCGCTGATGTTGTTTGGCCAAGCGCTGGATAAAAACGTGCCAGCCAGTTTAAGGCAGGTTTGGTGATTTAATTTAATTTCGGCAGCCGGACTGTGAATTCGGAACCTTGACCCAAAGTGCTCGCCACTGTGACGAGCCCTTGATGCATCTCGACCACGGCCTTGACGAGGCTTAACCCCAGCCCCAGACCTCGTTGAGACCGGCTTTTGTCCCCGCGATAAAGCCGCGTCCAGATTTTCCCTTGCTCTTCCGTGGGAATGCCAATGCCGGTGTCGCGAAACCGCACCACGGCCCAAGCGGGTTCATCATGAACCGAAATCGTAACGCTGCCATTTTCCGAAGTGTACTTGAGCGCGTTGTCCAAAAGGTTGGCGAACACCTGCCGCATGCGATTGCGGTCCACCGGCGCTTCGCACGCCGCTGGCAATTCCGTTTTCACCGTCACTTTTCTCTCGTCCGCGACGTATTCGTAAAGTTCGATGACCTCGCGAACCATCCCGCAAAGGTCAACCGGCTCGCGCTGCAGTTTCATCATGCCGGCCTCGGCTTCGGTGATGTCCAACAGCGTATTGAGCATGTTCAGCACGCGCTCGGATTCCTCGACGCAATCAGCCAGCGCTTCCTGCGCGGCATCCGGCGCGGCTTGGGGCTGGAGTGCCAGCTCCGCTGTGCCGCGCAATCGGGTCAACGGCGTGCGCAGGTCGTGCGCCACATTGTCGAGGGATTCCCGCATCGCGCGGATTAGCGCCTCATTTTTCTCAAGCAAATTGTTGAACAGACGGACCATTTCATCCAGTTCGTCGTTGGACTTTCTCATTGGCACGCGCGCGTCGAGCCGGCCGGTTTGAATAATCGAACGGGCGGTGGCCACCACGTGACGAATGGGTTGCATGGCGCGATGGGCAAAAAACGCACCCACCAGGAAGCCCAGAAGAATCGTTGCGCTGCCGAAAAAGATGAAATCCCGGCGCAACGGTTCCAGCAAAGCCGCTCGGCTGTCTGTGCTCCGCCCGACCTGCAACAGCGAGTTGTCCGGCAATATCATCGAGGCAATGAGAAAATCCCGATCGGCGTTTTTGGGGATACGGATGAAGCCAACCCGCTGGCGGTATCCCGCCAGGCCACTGGGAATGTCTTTGAAAGCAACCCAGTCCGCGGGCACATTGGCAAAGGAAGCTTCATTCCAAGGGTTGACCAGGCGGACGAAAAAGGCTTTGGCGTTGCCGGCTTCCTGTTGCATGGCGTCACGCAACGCGGGCACCCCTCCGTTCTCATACACGGCTGCGTACGCCTGCAACCGCACGTCCAGCACTTCTCGATCCTTGCGGCCAACGTCCGCCGCCAGCAGATAGTAGGCGATCGTTAGCAACGCGATGCTGCTGATTCCGAACACGAACGCATACCAGAGGCCGAGCCGGACGCCGATGTTCCGGCGCGCGATTTTAAGCAGCTCGAAGGACATAGCCCACCCCACGAAGAGTCTGAATCATTTGCTTGTCGGGATCGGCCTTGCTGCGCAGCCGGTGCACGAGCACGTCCACGACATTGGTTTGTGGATCAAAACTGAAATCAAAAATGTGCTCCAGAATCATGGTCTTGGTCACGACGCGGTCGGGATGGCGCATCAAATATTCCAGCAGCGCAAATTCGCGCGGTTGCAATTCGATTAATTGACCGCCTCGCCGCACCTCGCGCGTCAGCAAATCGAGCGTCAGATCGCCGGCGGTCAGGCGCGTCGGCTCGGTGGTTTGCGTTGCCCGCCGGATGAGCGCCTGCACGCGCGCCAGCAGTTCGGAGAAAGCGAACGGTTTGGTCAAGTAATCATCGCCGCCGGCCTGCAATCCTTTCACGCGGTCGTCCACGGAAGCCTTGGCGCTAAGGACGAGCACCGGCGTCTGAACGCCACTGGCGCGGAGTTGCTCAATCACCGTCAAGCCATCGAGCTTTGGCAGCATTATGTCCATCACCGCCGCGTCGTAAGCAACGGCCTTGGCCAGAGCAAACGCCCTTTCACCATCGGGGCTGTGGTCCACGGCATAACCGTTTTGCTTCAGACCCTTGACGATGAACGAAGCGATTTTCTCGTCATCTTCAACCACCAATATGCGCACGTTTTCGTCCATGATGACGGGCAGGTTGAAAGGTTACAATGTTGAATCGCCAGTACGTCCAACGAGCCAACCGAACAAATGCGGACCCATTCAGGAAGCCGCGTTTAGAAGATGTGGGAACAAACATCCTCCCGCACAGGTTGGTTCCAGTGCGGGAGACATTTGTATGCACGAGGCGAATTAACCCACGTTGTCGCTCTCGTTTACCACGACGTAATGACTGCCGCCGTCGGCCCAAACCCGAACGAGCGTTTGTTTGCTCTTGGGATGCTCGGTCAACTGAACGGCCTCGTTGGCATCGGTCACCCGATGACGGTTGATGGATTCAATCACATCGCCCGGCTGGAGACCGGCCTGCGCTGACGCGGACGCGGGATCAACCTGTGTGATCAAGGCGCCCTTTACATCCTTGGGGATGTTGTATTGTTGGCGCGCCTGTTGATCCAGGTCGCTCACTGTCACACCGTTGAGGGTGCCGTTGTCGTTATTATTTTGGGAACCGGTTTGGGCCAATTGCTCCGTGCCCGGCAATTGTTTGATGGTGACTTCGAGAGTCTTCTCCTGCCCGTCGCGCATGACCTCGACCGGCACTTTCGAGCCGGGTTTGGTTTGCGCGACTTCGAGTTGCAGAGCAGAGCTGTCGGTGACCTTCTCCCCGTTATATTTTACAATCACGTCACCATCTTCGAAACCAGCCGCGTGCGCCGGTCCATTCGGCTCCACTTCGCTGACGAGCGCGCCGTTGTCGTCTTTGAGGTTAAACTCCGGCGCCAGCGCCGGCGTGACATTTTGAATCATCACGCCCAGATAACCGCGCGTCACATGCCCGTATTGAATCAAACTTTCCATGACACTGCGGGCGAGGTCGGAAGGAATGGCAAAGCCGACACCCTGGCTGCCGCCGGAACGCGTCATAATGGCGGTGTTGATGCCGATTAGCCGGCCGTCAATGTCCACCAGCGCGCCGCCGGAGTTGCCCGGATTGATGGCCGCGTCGGTCTGGATGAAATCCTCGTAGTGTTCAATGCCCATGTCGCTGCGATGCTTCGCGCTGACGATGCCTTCCGTGACCGTCTCGCCGACTCCAAACGGATTGCCAATGGCCAGCACGACATCGCCAACCTTCACGTTGTGGCTGTCGGCCATCGGAACGGTCGGCAGATTGTTCGCGTCAATTTTCACGACCGCGATGTCGGTCTTCGGATCGCGCCCGACGACTTTGGCGGTGAACTCGCGCCCGTCCGGTAACGTGACTTGCACGTCTTTGGCGCCATCCACGACATGATTGTTGGTCAGGATGTAGCCGTCCTTGGTGACGATGACACCCGAGCCGAGGCCATGTTCCACCTCCGGGCCGAAGGCGTGGGGCGGAAATTCCTGGCCGAATTGATTGCCAAAAAATTGCCGCCAGAACGGATCGCTAAAACCCGGAAAGTTTTGTATTTCGGGGCCTTTGATGGTCGTGGTCGTTTCAATCTTGACCACGGCGGGCGCGACCTTCTCGACGATGGGTGCGAAGCTGCCGCGCGGCAGTCCCTCTCGCGACACCTGAGTTTCCTGCAACGGCACATTCAAGTCTGCCGGTTTGACGGTGGTTTCGGACGCTTGGGCCAGGGCAAAAGCGGTGCCCGCCACCAGGGCGGCACCGGCCAGGCCGCAAGCGGCCACGCGAATGCGGAGCGAATTAAAGATGGTTTTCATATTCATTTTCTTATGCGTTTTTGTTTTTAAAGTTTAGAGCGGTTCAAAATGACGTGAAGCTGTCTGCCAGATTACAAATTTGTAAGCCAAAGTCTGATCTATGTGTGACCAACAGCACGGCGAATACTTACTTGCTTCGCGTCAACCAAGTCGGGGATCATCAGTATATTATTAAACATTTTAATAGCTTTGCTTGTCCAAGCGACATCGTGTTATGAACAACACCGCACTATTGGAGGAAAAATTACACGGCAACGCCCCAACGTTTGATTTGAATGCGTTCTTCCGCGAACTGGCTTGCGGTCCCGACGGCTTGAATAGCGGGGAGGCCAAAAAGCGGCTGGAACAACATGGCCCCAACGCGCTGGAGGAGAAAAAGGAAAGCGCCCTGCTCAAGTTCCTGAGTTTTTTCTGGGGGCCGATTCCGTGGATGATTGAAGTGGCGGCGGCGCTGTCCGGGATTTTGGAACATTGGGCGGATTTGATCATCATTCTGGCGCTGCTGGTTTTCAACGCCATCGTGGGTTTCTGGCAGGAGCATCAGGCGGCCAACGCCGTCGCCGCGCTCAAGAAACAACTGGCACTCAAGGCGCGTGTCAAACGCGATGGCCAATGGGCCGAGATTGACGCCGTCAACCTGGTGCCAGGCGACATCGTACGCTTGCGGCTGGGCGACATCATTCCCGCCGACGTGCGGTTGATCGAAGGCGATTATTTGAGCGTGGACCAGTCGGCGCTGACGGGCGAATCGCTGCCGGTGGACAAGAAAATTGGCGACCTCGCCTATTCCAGTTCCGTGGCCAAACAGGGCGAGATGGAGGCGCTGGTGACGGCCACGGGCGCGAACACGTTTTTTGGCAAAACGGCCAAGCTCGTCTCGTCGGCCAAGGCGGTTTCCCATTTCCAAAAGGCCGTGCTGACGATTGGCGATTATCTCATCTATTTGAGCTTGGGCCTGGCGGCACTCCTGCTCCTGACGATGATCATTCGCGGGAAACCCGTGCTGGAACTGTTCCAGTTCGTGTTGATCCTGGTCGTGGCGGCCATTCCCGTGGCCATGCCGGCGGTGTTGTCGGTCACGATGGCCGTCGGCGCGGTGGTGCTGGCGAAGATGAAAGCCATCCTGACCCGGCTGGAATCCATCGAGGAAATGGCCGGCATGGACATTTTATGCTCGGACAAAACCGGCACGCTCACGCAGAACAAACTCACGCTCGGCGAGCCGGCTTTGTTCGGCGCGAAGGACGCGCAGGAATTGATTCTGGCCGGCGCGCTGGCGTCGAAGGCCGAGGACCGGGACGCGATTGACCTGGCCGTGTTGAACGGCCTGAAAAATGCGGACGCGCTGAAGTCTTATCAGCAGACCAAATTCATCCCGTTTGATCCGGTGCACAAACGCACCGAAGCGGACGTGCAAGGGCCGGACAACCAGCCGTTCAAAGTCACGAAGGGCGCGCCGCAGGTCATCCTCGATATGTGCCATCCGCCGACAGAAGTCGTCCAGGCCGTGAACACCAAGGTGAACGCGTTTGCGGGTCAAGGCTATCGTACGCTGGGCGTGGCCCGTGGCAACGGCGCGGACCAATGGCAATTTCTGGGGCTGTTGCCGTTGTTCGACCCGCCACGCGAAGATTCCGCGCAGACGATTCGCGAAGCGAACGAGCACGGCATCTCGGTCAAGATGGTCACGGGGGACAACACGGCGATTGCGAAGGAAATTTCCAGCAAGCTGGGTCTGGGCACCAACATTCACACCGCCGGCGAATTCTTTAAAGACACGTCGGGCGCCGACCTCACGGCCGAGGTGGCCGCGAAAGTCGAGACGGCCGACGGCTTTGCCCAGGTGTTTCCCGAACACAAGTATCTCATCGTAAAAGCGCTGCAAAGACGGGGGCACATCGTGGGCATGACCGGCGACGGCGTGAACGACGCCCCCGCGCTCAAGCAGGCGGACACCGGCACCGCCGTCAGCGGCGCGACCGATGCCGCCCGCGCCGCCGCCGCCGTGGTGCTCACCGCGCCCGGACTTTCCGTGATCATCAAGGCGGTGGAAACGGCGCGGACAATTTTCGAGCGAATGAACAGTTACGCGATTTACCGCATCACGGAAACCATCCGCATCATGTTTTTCGTGGTCGCGGCGATGATCGCCTACAATTTCTATCCCATCACCGCCGTCATGATCATCCTGCTGGCGTTTGCCAACGATGTGCCGATTCTGGCCATCGCCTACGACAACACCTGGCTCGACCCCAAACCGGTGCGCTGGAACATGCGGCGGGTGCTGTCGGTTTCCACCGTGCTGGGGCTGGTGGGCGTGGCGGAGACGTTTGGTATTCTGGTGCTGGCCAAATCGTGGCTGAACCTGAGCGATGATCAAATTCGAACGCTGATTTTTCTGAAGCTGGCCGTGGCCGGACATCTGACGTTGTTTGTGGCGCGCACGCGGCGGCCGTTCCTGACCAAACCGTATCCCTCGCCGATTCTGCTCTGGTCGGCCATCGGCACCAAGGTTTTGGTCACGCTGTTTGTGGCCTTCGGTTTCGGGCTGGTCGCGCCGATTTCGTGGCCGGTCATTGGCTTTGTGTGGGCCTACTGCATCGTCTGGATTTTCATTGAGGACTGGGCCAAGCTGCACGTTTATCATCATTTGGAACTGGCGGCCAAACGGCATCGCAAGTTTTTGGACCAGGTCAAGAAACCATTGCAGAATCACGCGCAATAAAAATAATTTCATCAGCTTGCATCCATGAGAATCGAATCCAAAAAATTCCGCGTGCGCGAAGGCGAAAAGGTCAAACTCAAAAAGTCGCCGACCAGGGTTAAACCGTTTTACAAATCAAAGGAGCACTACGAGGAAATCCTCGCCAAGCACATCAAGGACATGAGCCAGCGACAGAGCCTCCTCTACGCCTACGACCGCTACGCCATGCTGCTGATTTTTCAGGCAATGGACGCCGCGGGCAAGGACGGCGCCATCAAGCACGTCATGTCCGGCATCAATCCGCAGGGCTGCCAGGTGTTCAGTTTCAAGCGCCCCAGCGCGCAGGAGTTGGAGCACGATTTCCTCTGGCGCACGACGCGCTGTCTGCCGGAGCGCGGGCGCATCGGCATTTTCAACCGTTCTTATTACGAGGAGGTGCTCATCCTGCGCGTGCATCCGGAAATTCTGCGCGCCCGGTTGATTCCCAGAGAATTGCTCGATGACAAGGGTATTTGGGAAAAGCGATATCGCTCCATCCTGGATTTGGAAAAACACCTGTATCGCAACGGCACGCGCGTCGTGAAGTTCTTTTTGCATTTGTCAAAAGACGAACAACGCCAGCGCTTTTTAGCTCGCATTGACGACCCGGACAAGAACTGGAAAATCAGCCAGGCCGACATCGCGGAACGTAAATTCTGGAAGGGTTACATGCAGGCTTACGAAGATTGCCTCAGCGCCACCAGCACTGAGCACGCGCCGTGGTATGTTGTGCCCGCCGACGACAAGGAAAACGCCCGGCTGATCATCTCGCAGATCATCCTCGAAACGCTGGACTCGTTGAAGATGAGTTATCCCGAACCCACCCAGGCGCACCGCCAGGAATTACAGGCCATTCGCAAGCAACTTGCGAAATAGAATTCCCGCGAACCTTACACCAAAGTGCATTCAATTTGCTTGTAACTACCCCTCACCCCATCCGATGGGGAGAGGGTGTCCGCGCAGGGCGGGTGAGGGGCATTCGTGCCGGATTGAAAGCAAATCAGTATTAATCAGGTGTCAGAATCTGGATGTCCGGCGCGACATGATGAAAGTGGGACGGGTTGCGCGTCACAATCTGTGCCGCCTTTTTGCGGCGGGCAAAGGTCGCGTGCAGAGAATCGTAAATGCCTCCACCCATGACGCCCCGGCTCCGCGCCTCGTGAATGGCCGTTTTGTAATCCGCCAGCGTCAATGCCTCCACCCGGATCGAATCGCGCAGCCCCAAAGTCAATTCGGTTGCCGCGCCCGTCGGCACCTTGTAAAAGCCCGTGAGGGTCGCGAACGTTTCCGCCAGAGCGTGGGCATTGGTGAACGGCCGCTCGGAGTCTTCCAGCGCCGCCAGGCAGGCCGCGTGTTCCGGATGCGACTCCAGGACCGCTCCGGCCAGTATTCCGGTGTCGAGGAAGGTCATCGCGTGTAATGGCGGGAGGATTCGACGGCCTCTTCAAGGGGCGTGCTCGGAACGGCGCCCGTCCAGACCCTGAGCTTGCCGCGCTTGACGACGCGGCCGGCGGGATTGGCCTCCACTTCCAGCACGATCCGTCCGGGGGTCGCGGAGACCAACAATTTTTGTCGCCGAGGAATCCCCGCCGCCCGCCGGACTTCCCTGGAGAGCACGATCCGGTTGGAGGCGTCAAGGGCAATGGTCGTTTTCATGGCATTAACATGGCGCGGTAACGGCGTATTGGCAAGCTCCGGGATGTTCAGGCGCTGGACAGCCCGCTTCACTCCCCCACCAATCTAAAAAACGTGGCCGTGCCGCTGACCGGCCAGTGGGTTACGCTCATCAGGCCGTTGGTCGTCTCCACGCCGCTCGTCCAGTTCGTGCCGTCCGTTGCCCCATCGTCCACCCACGGCCCCGCCAGGTTCGTCGCCGTTTGCAGATGCAATCGCGGCTGGCCCGGTCATTCCACCGGCTCTGGCGTATCCGCAAAATGTCAAATTCAGACGCGGCTGCCATCAGCCAGTGGCGAGAAATGTTCTGCCGAAAGGCCGCTCGGTTGAAAAGCCGATGCCTGCTTAGAGGAAACGGCGTGGAAGCTTGAATCGTAATTCACTGTAAACGCACACGGTAGAACCGTTGTGGATTGTTGGTCCAAGCTGAATCCAAAAATGTGCTGGTGCCGTTGACCAGCGTGTTGGTGCTGATTGGAATCCAGTCCTGCAAATTGGTGGAGGCGTCCACCACCACCGTGGCGTTGGTGACCACACCGCGATGACGGCGCTGCCCGAGGGCGCGCTCCAGCTTGGCGTCGGCAGATTGGTGGCAATCTACAGCGAATCGGCGGCGTTGGTGGGATAAAACACTATCGGCAAATTGAAGTAGAAGACCAGCCTTGGATCCGGCGCAGCGGCGGGCTGCCGCTAAAGCAATTAAGAATATCAACCATGGTTTCATAGACCGCTTACCGAAAATGGTCTTCAATGATCGGTTTCATTTTTTGAACAGGACGGGATATGAATTCAAAGCACTGGTAAAAAACTGTTGGCCACATTTCAGGCAGTGCCTCAGCCCCTCCGCCGGCGGCGGAGACTTCAGGACAACAAAATCCGACGGAGCCGCGCAATGGGGGCAAACAATATAGTCGCCGATTTTTGTATCCATCGAATTCTGCTGTTCCATGGAAAGGTTTGCTTGTTGTAGATCCTTAATCTTCGATTTGCAAGCGAGCACTTGTTTGCGGAAGCGAATATAGAAAAACAATGCAACGAGAGCCGGCAGCCCAAAAATAATTACAGTCACTATATCCGCGGTTATTATCAGGTCGGGCTCGCTTGATTTCACAAAATATATCTGATACGAGACGATTCCCCACACGATCAGCAATGCAATTAAGATCACAAGGGTGACAATCTTGATTATTTTTTTCTCCGCAGTAGCTGCTGGAGTCTGGTGATTTGAAGAGTGTTGCCCGCCATGCGCTTTCCGAAATAATCAGGATCATGTTCCGCCATTTTGACCATTCTGGGAACTGGTGACCGGGCGTTCGCGGTGTCCAGTTCAAAATTGCTCTGGCCCTGGATGTGGACGTTGCTCTGGACAATTGTCTGGCGCGGCTGTTCGGGCGCAAAAATAAACTTGTTGCCACATCTCAAACACGACCATTTGTTTTCATCGTATTCGGTGGCTTGCCCGCCACATTTCGGACACGCCATGTTGACGATCATAGTATTCCTTTTTTGGGTTGTTTGTGAAAATTTGTCACCCGCCAAAATATTCTCGGCCTTCTGATTCAGAGCCTTCACCAAAGGTTTGACTCCTAAACTCATAAACCCGGAAACGTTTAGCTTAATGAAATCAAGCAAAACCTTGGCCGCTGTGTGAGGGGGAGCATGACACGAAAGACAGACTTTTTAAATAATCCGTCTGCCACCGGCTGC
>Ga0335073_10017222_pt1 | contig 10117 bp, 7 predicted proteins | sample Lox_Sample_22_FD_207093 | JGI IMG/M metagenome (GOLD analysis project Ga0335073, IMG submission 207093) | Soil microbial communities from Loxahatchee National Wildlife Refuge, Florida, United States - Lox_Sample_2.2 | ecosystem: Environmental > Terrestrial > Soil > Wetlands | place: USA: Florida... | reverse complement strand
GAAGCTGGCCAAGCGATACACGCCCTTTTCCTACAAGCACTCGGTAACGGACGCTCTGCGCAAGACATTCAAGCAGTTCCAGGACTCGGCCATCGTGTTGTCATACTCGTCAAACGCCGTACCGGACTTGCCGACCATCGAGGCCCTGCTGCGCGAGGTGAAGGCCGAAGTTCAGGTTCGGCTCATCGACCACAAGTACACTTTCGGCACGCACTCAGCCGCACAGCGCCGGAACGTCTCGGAGTACATCTTCATAGCCCGATGACCATTCAGGGATACCCCCATTGCAAGACATCCCCAGTTTCGATGAATACCTGGGTTCGCTTCAGCCACTGACGACTTACGCTGGGCTGAGCGGGCTCAGCGCGGGCTGGTCGTCTGGAGCGTCTAGTTCGGCTGTGGCCTGGGCGAACTGGGCGGCGTAGAGGCGGGCGTAGGCGCCGTCGGCGGCGAGCAGTTCCTCGTGGTTGCCCTGCTCGACGATCTCGCCGTGCTCCATGACCAGGATCGTGTCCGCGTCGCGGATCGTGGAAAGCCGGTGGGCGATCACGAAGCTGGTCCTGCCCTGGCGCAGCGAGTTCATCGCCCGCTGGATCAGCACCTCGGTCCTGGTGTCCACCGAAGATGTCGCCTCATCGAGGATCAGGATCGCCGGCCTGGCCAGGAAGGCGCGCGCGATCGTGATGAGCTGCCGCTCCCCCATGCTGACGTTCGAACCTTCCTCGTCTATGACCGTTTCGTACCCGTCCGGTAGGGTTTGCACGAACCGGTCGACGTAGGTGGCCCTGGCCGCCTCGATGATCTGCTCGCGGGTCGGGTCGTCGGCGCCGTAGGCGATGTTGTCGGCGATCGTGCCGCCGAACAGCCACGCGTCCTGGAGCACCATCCCGGTCTGCGACCGCAGTTCCTCCCTGGTCATGTCAGCGATGTTGACTCCGTCAAGCGTGATCGACCCGCCGTCGACCTCGTAGAACCGCATGAGGAGGTTGACCAGGGTTGTCTTGCCTGCCCCGGTCGGGCCGACGATGGCGACCGTCTGGCCTGGCTCGACCGACAGGGACAGGTGCTCGATCAGCGGCACGTTCGGGAAGTACCTGAAGGAGACGTCGCTGAAGGAGACCTTGCCGGTTACCAGTTCCGGCCTGGTCGGCTCGGCCGCGTCCGGCTCCTGCTCGTCGGCGTCGAGAAGCGCGAACACCCGCTCGGCTGACGCGACGCCCGACTGGAGCAGGTTGGCCATGCTCGCCACCTGAGTGAGCGGCTGGCTGAACTGGCGCGAGTACTGGATGAACGCCTGCACGTCGCCGAGCGACAGCGCGCCAGAGGCGACCCTCAGCGCCCCGACCACGGCAACCAGCACGTAATTCAGGTTTCCCATGAACATCATGGCGGGCTGGATCGTGCCGGAAATGAACTGCGCGCGGAAGCTCGACTGGAACAGCTTCTCGTTCTGCTCGGTGAACGTGGCTATCGAAGCGTCTGACTGCCCGAAGACCTTGACCAGCGTGTGGCCGGTGAAGTTCTCCTCGATATGGCCGTTGAGCTTGCCGGTTGTCGACCATTGCTTAATGAACTGCGGTTGCGCGCGTTTTCCGATCCGCGTCACGATAAGCACCGAGGCGGGAACTGTCACCAGGGCGATAAGCGCGAGCAGCCAGGATATCCAGAACATGACGGCCAGCACGCCCACGATCGTGAGCAGCGAAGTCACGACCTGGCTCATCGTCTGCTGCAGCGACTGCGCCAGGTTGTCGATGTCGTTGGTGACCCGGCTGAGGATCTCACCGCGCGGCTGGCGGTCGAAGTAGCTGAGCGGAAGCCTGGACAGCTTTTCCTCGACCTGCTGCCGCAGCCTGAACACGGCGCGCTGCACCATCTTGGCCACGACGCGGCCCTGGATCGCGCTGCACACGGCCGAGGCGATGTAGACGATGGCGACGACGAGCAGCGTCCGGCCGACGTTGTCGAAGTTGATGCCGTGACCTGGAGTGAGGTTCAGCGCGCCGACCAGCTTGGCCTGGGTCGTGTGCCCGGTCGCCCGCAGGTGCTGCACGAACTCCGCCTTGGTGATCCCGGCGGGGATCTTGCTGCTGATGTAGCCGTCGAAGATCAGGTTGGTGACGTCACCGAGAAGCTTCGGGCCGGTCACCGAGAAGAGCACGCTGACCGCGCCCATGACCACCGCGGTCACCATCAGCGCACGCTGCGGCGCCAGCATCCTGAGCAGCCGCTTGCTTGACCCGCTGAAGTTCAGCGCCTTCTCTGTCGACATCCCGCCCATGAAGGCCGCGGGACCGCGGCCGGTCATCCCGGTCCCGGCCGGGCGCAGGTCGCGAGCAGGAGTGACCCGCTCCCCCACGCCGTCCGGCGGCGCCTGCCCGTTCACTTCCTGCCCGTTACTTTCGCTGACGTTCCCTTCCCCGTTCACGCCGCACTCCCCGCCGTGGCTTCCTGCTCGGTTAGCTGGGAGAGCACGATCTCCCTGTAGGTCTCGTCGGACGCCATCAGCTCATCGTGAGTGCCCGCGGCGACGATCTGGCCGCCGTCGAGAACGATGATCTTGTCGGCGTTCCTGATCGTCGCCACGCGCTGGGCCACGATCAGCACGGTCGCGCTCGCCGTCTCGCGGGCGAGCGCCGATCGCAGCGCGGCGTCCGTGGCATAGTCGAGGGCCGAGAACGAGTCGTCGAACAGGTAGATCTCCGGCTCGTGCACGACCGCCCTGGCGATCGCGAGCCGCTGCCGCTGGCCACCTGACACGTTCGTGCCGCCCTGCGCGATCTTCGCGTCGAGGCCGCCCTGCATCTGCGCCACGAAGTCACGACCCTGGGCGATCTCGAGCGCGTGCCACAACTCGGCGTCGGTGGCGTGAGGATTGCCGTAGCGCAGGTTGGACGCGACCGTGCCAGAGAACAGGTAAGGCTTCTGGGGCACCAGGCCGATGAGGCCGGACAGTTCCATCGGGTCAAGATCGCGGACGTTGACGCCGTCGATGAGGACTTCTCCGTCGGTGGTGTCGAACAACCTGGGGATCAGGCTGATCAGGGTGGTCTTGCCGCTTCCCGTCCCGCCGATGATCGCGGTGACCCGTCCGGGCTCGGCGACCAGGTTGATGTCGCGCAGCACGGGCTGCTGCGCGCCCGGATAGCGGAACTCCCCGTGCCGGATCTCGAGGCGCCCGCGCGCCGGACCCGCCGGCACGGGCTGAAGCGGCGGCAGTACGTCCGGCTTGGCGTCAAGTACCTCGACGATCCGCTCGGCGCAGACCTCCGCCCTCGGCACCATCATGAACATGAAGGTCGCCATCATGACCGACATCAGGATCTGGAGCAGGTAGGACAAGAACGCCACCAGCGCGCCGACCTGCATGGTGCCGTCGTTGATCAGGTGACCGCCGAACCACAGCACGGCGATCGAGGAGAAGTTCAGCACGAGCATCACGGAGGGGAACATCAGCGCCATCAGCCGCCCCGTGCCCAGCCCGACCTCGTAAAGATCGGAGTTGGCCGCGCCGAACCTTTCTCGCTCGCTTGAGTCGCGCACGAACGCCCTGATCACCCGCACTCCGGTGATCTGCTCGCGCATGATCCTGTTGATCTCGTCGATCCGCTCCTGCATCTTCCTGAACAGCGGGCGCATACGGGAGATGATGAGCGTCACGATGATGCCGAGCGCGGGCACGGAGACCAGCAGCAGCGACGACAACCGAACGTCCTGGTTCAGCGCGAGGATTATCCCGCCGATGCACATGATCGGCGCGGTGACCATCAGCGTGAAGGTCATCAGCGCGAGCATCTGCACCTGCTGCACGTCATTGGTGTTCCTGGTGATCAGCGACGGAGTGCCGAAGTGCCCGACCTCACGGGCAGAAAAGTCGCTGACACGCGAGAACACCGACTGCCTGATATCGCGGCCGAGTGCCATCGCCGTCCTGGCGCCGAAGAACACCGCGCCGACCGAGCAGATGATCTGAGCCAGCGCGACCAGCAGCATGAAACCGCCGGTCTCCAGGATGTAGTGGGTGTTGCCCGTGATCACGCCGTTGTCGATGATGTCGGCGTTCAGCGTCGGCAGGTACAGGGTCGCCAGCGTCTGCACGAGCTGCAGCACTACCAGGAGCTGCAAGTCCCTGCGGTACGGCCGCAGGTGCGTTCTGAGCAATCTGATCAGCAAGGGTCACTCGCAGAGGGTTCGGCGGTTTCTGGCTGGCCTTGGCAAGGATGAGCGTCCGGCCCGTTATTCGCAACTGGATTCGCTGACAGCGTTACCGTGGGTAGCAGGTCCCTGAGTTGCGCGAGCGCCTGCCTGATCAGCGGCGCGAGCGCGATCGGCGGGTCGGCGGTCATCCAGCGATTCATCGCTACCTGCACGGCGGCCGTGACAGCCCCGGCGAGCACCATCGGGAGCATGTCAGCGCGCGGATCGGCGCCGATCCGGTCGGCGATGGTCTCCGTCAGCGCGGTCTGGGTAGCGTGCAGCGTACGCAGGTATTCGCCCTGGAGCTCGGGAGACCTGGTGACGAGCTTGATGCCTTCGAGCCACTCCCGGTCAGGCGGTTCCTCGGCCGCGCCGAATGGTCCTCCCAGCACGGCGCTGGTGATCGCATCGAGCAGCGGCATGCCGTCAGGCATCCGGCGCAGCGCCCAGCCGATCAGGCGGCTGCGATCCATGCTCAGCGAGCAGATCGCCTCGTATTTGCTGGCAAAGTAGTTGTTGAAGGTGCGGGGCGAGACGCCGGCCGCGGCCGCGATGTCGTCGACGACGACGTTCTCCAGCCCGCGTTCGATCGCCAGCCGCATCGCCGCGATGCCGAGAGCGCGCCGCGTCGCCAGTTTCTTCCGCTCGCGCAGGCTCTCCGGCTTGCGCAGCATTTCCCGTAGATGCTGCCGTATCTCGTCGAGATCAGGCTGCTCCCACACGGAGAGGCGCTCGGCCGGCGCGGTACTCACAGCCAGAAGAGTAAAAGAAATTTTCGGGACGCGCAAATTTGCGCACGGCGCAAATAACTCCGGCTCGATGCGGAGCCTTAGGGAGCCATCGGCGCGGCGAGCTAACGATGTCGTTTTTTCGCTAGCTCCGGGCCTGGTTAGCGGGGATGCTGGCTAGGTGCATGAGGACAAGGAGCGCTGTATCGGGGCGGTTCAGAGCAAGGACGCCAGGTTCGACGGCTGGTTCTTCACGGCTGTACTCACGACCGGGATCTACTGCCGGCCGAGCTGCCCCGCTAACACGCCGAAGCCGGGGAACATGCGGTTCTTTCCCAGCGCCGCGGCGGCTCAGCAGGCCGGGTTCCGCGCCTGCAAGCGGTGCCGTCCTGACGCCAGCCCCGGTTCGCCCGAGTGGAACGAACGTGCTGACCTGGTCGCGCGGGCGATGCGGTTCATAGCTGACGGTGTCGTGGACAAGGAGGGCGTCGCCGGGCTGGCGGCGAGGCTCGGGTACAGCGTGCGCCAGGTCGAGCGGCAGTTGCGGGCCGAGCTCGGTGCCGGGCCGCTGGCCCTGGCGCGGGCGCAGCGAGCGCAGACCGCGCGGCTGCTGATCGAGACGACGGCCCTGCCGATGGGTGACATCGCGTTCGCGGCCGGGTTCCCGACGATCAGGACGTTCAACGACACGGTGCTCGAGGTGTTCGCGCTGTCGCCGACCGAGCTGAGGAACCGGGCCGCAGGGGCAACGGCTGCCGCGGGTTCGTCCCTCGGGGTGCTTTCGCTGCGGCTGCCTTTCCGGCTGCCGATGTGCCCAGACAACCTGTTCGGCCATCTCGCGGCCACGGCCGTGCCAGGCGTGGAGGAATGGCGTGACGGCAGCTACCGCCGCACCCTGCGGCTACGGCACGGGCCGGGGATCGTTGCCCTCGCGCCTGCTCCCGAGTACGTTGCCTGCCAGCTCGCGCTGGCCGATCTCCGCGATCTGCAGATGGCGATCAGCCGCTGCCGCCGGCTGCTTGACCTGGACGCCGACCCGGTCGCGGTCGCCGGGCGGCTCGGCGGAGACGAGGCGCTCGCCCCGCTCATCGCCAAGGCGCCGGGCCGCAGGATCCCGCGCACGGCCGACGGGCCGGAGTTCGCGATCAGGGCCGTTATCGGCCAGCAAGTATCGACGGCGGCCGCACGCACGCACGCGGCGCGGCTGGCGGACCGGCTCGGCGAGCCGGTCACCGATCCGGGCGGCGGCCTCACGAGGCTGTTTCCCGATCCTGCGGCCATCGCGGACGCCGGCGCAGAAGACGTGCTCGCGATGCCTGAGGCGAGAAAGCGGACCGTGACCGCGCTCGCCGCGGCGATCGCCGCAGGAGACGTCGACCTGGGCACCGGCGCTGACTGGCAGCGTGCCCGCAGGCAGCTCGCTGAGATACCAGGGCTCGGGCCGTGGACGATCGAGGTGATCGCGATGCGGGGACTCGGAGACCCCGACGCGTTCCCCGCGACCGACCTGGGCGTCAGGCACGCGGCGGGAAAGCTCGGCCTGCCCGGCTCCCCCGCCGCGCTGATCAGGCGCGCCGAGCCCTGGCGGCCCTGGCGCGGGTACGCGGTCCAGTACCTGTGGGCCGTCACCGACCACGCCATCAACCGGCTTCCCGCCGCCTGAGAAAACGGCAGGATAGGAAAAGATGAAGGGAAATCTCTGATGACAGTCACCGCCAGCACCCGCGCGGGCTCGCTGGTTCACGCCGTGATCGCCAGCCCGATCGGGCCGCTGACCCTCGTCGCGGACGACGGCAAGCTGGCCGGCCTCTACATGGAGGTTCGCGGGCATGAGCCCGAGCCTGCCTCGCTCGGGCATCTGGGCAGCGTCGGCGACGACGCAGTGCTCGCGGAGGCGGAAGGTCAGCTCGGCGCGTACTTCGCCGGCGACCTGACGTCCTTCGACCTGCCGCTCAGCATGACGGGCACCGGATTCCAGCGCACCGTCTGGGCAGCGCTGTGCGACATCCCCTACGGCGAGACGATCTCCTACGGCGAGCTGGCCAGGCGGATCGGCCAGCCGTCGGCCTCGCGCGCGGTCGGCCTGGCCAACGGGCGCAACCCGGTCTCGATCGTGGTGCCCTGTCACCGGGTCGTGGGCGCCAACGGCAGCCTCACCGGCTACGGCGGCGGTCTTGACCGCAAGCGTTACCTGCTCGCACTCGAGCAGAAAGCGAGCGGCCAGACGCTGGCCTGAATGACCAGGCTGGCATTACCGTGGGCCTTCTGTCCCTTATGCGGGCAGCAATTCAGCGACTGGCGGGAAATCCGGGCATCGATCAATGGAACCAGTTATTCGCGGAGATGCCGGCGCCGAGTTCACGCCGTTTATCGGCCGTGACCGTGAGCTCGCCGAGCTCCGCGCGCTCGCGGGCAGCGCCCGCGCCCTGACCTTGTGCGGAGCCGGCGGCATCGGCAAGACCAGGCTCGCCATGCGCCTGATCGCTGAGCTGGCGCCCGGCTACGCGGACGGCGCCTGGCTGGTGGAACTGGCCGACCTGCATCAGGCTGAGCTGGTCCCCTCGCGGATCGCGGCGGCCATCGGCGTGACCGAGGAACCGGGAAGGCCGCTGCTGGCGACCCTGGCAGGCGCGCTGCGGTCACGGCAGCTACTGCTTTGCCTGGATACCTGCGAGCACCTGATCGACGCATGCGCCCAGGCCGCCCAGCGGCTGCTCGCTGCCTCCCCTGGCCTGCGGATCGTCGCGACGTCGCGCGAGCCCCTGCGGGTCGCGGCCGAGACCGTCTGGCAGGTACCGCCGCTGTCCTTGCCCGAACTGCCGCTGCCGCCCGTGGCGGCGGGCCAGTCCGACGCGGTCACGCTGTTCGGCGAGCGGGCGGCGGCCGCCAAGCCAGGGTTCAGGGTTTCCCCGGCCAACTTCGGCGCCGTCGCAGACATCTGCCGTGCGCTCGACGGCCTGCCGCTGGCCATCGAACTTGCCGCCGCCTGGGTTCGGGCGCTGACCGTGGAGCAGATCGCGGCCAGGCTCGGCAACAGGTTCAGGCTGCTCAACTCGGCCGACAGGAACGCCCCCGCCAGGCACCGCACGCTGCGTGCCGCCATCGACTGGAGCTATGACCTGCTCGGGCCGGAAGAGAAGATCCTGCTGCGGCGGCTGTCCGTGTTCGCCGGCTGGCTGCTCGAGATGGCGGAGGATGTCTGCGCCGACGGCGATACCACCGACGGCGACGTGATCGACGAGGCCATGATCCTCGACCTGCTCACCGCGCTCGCGGATAAGTCCCTGGTGATCGCCGAGCCGGAGGGCGAGGGCAAGACCAGGTACCGGATGCTCGACACGGTACGCGGTTACGCGGCAGAGCGGCTGGCCGAGGCGGGCGAGGAAGACTGGCTGCTCGACCGGTTCAGGGACCACGCGCTGGCCGTCAGCGAGGAGCTCGCGCAGGTAGGCATGGCGCAGGTGCCGGCGCCCTGGTCGGCGCGGGTGGAGTCGATCCACAGGTTCGGCGCCGACCGTGCCAACATGCGCAGCGTGCTCCGGCGGGCACTCGCGCTCGGGGACAGGGAAACCGGGCTGCGGATGTGCGTCTCGATGCGGCCGGTCTGGATCGTGGAGGGCTCCTCGGCTGAGGGCGCGCGCTGGATGGACGACTTCCTCGCGCTCGGCACCGCCGGGCTGCCCGGGCACGTGGTCGGCCGCGCGCTGGTGGCCCGTGCACAGCTCGCGATGGCGACCGATCCTGACCAGGCCCGCGATTACGCCCTCCGGGGCCTGCCGCTCTGCCAGGACGACGGGCCGGGGTTCTGGGCCGCGTCCGCGCTGAACCTCCTGGCGGAAGTGGCGCTGCATCACGGCGACCTCGACGAGGCCGAAACACGTGCAGGCGAGGCGCTGGTCACGGCGCAGCGCGGCGGCGACCGGTGGAGCGAGGGGTACGCGTGGGGCACGCTCGGCACGGTGGCAGCGTTCCGCGGCGACTTCGGCGCCGCGGAAGAGCAGGCACGGACGGCGCTGGCGATCATGCGGGAAATCGACCAGCAGTGGGGCGCGGCGCGAGGACTGCTCGGCCTCGGCGACCTGGCGCGCGTCACCGGTCAGGCAGCAGAGGCCGGGCGGTATTACAGCGAGGCGCTCGGCATCCTGCGCGAGATCGGCGCCAAGCACGAGATCGCGCGCTGCCTCGCCGGGCTGGGCCGGGTCGCGATCAGCCAGGGCGACCTTGCCTCCGCCAGGGAGTACTTCGGCGGCAGCCTGGAGCTGAGCCAGTCTGCGGGCAGCAGGATCGGCGTGATCAGGGGTCTGGACTCGTTCGCCGTGCTGGCCAGCCACGAGGGCGACGCGGGCATGGCCGTACGCCTGGCGGCTGCCGCGGCGGCGCTGCGCGCGGAGGCTGGGCTGCCGGAAACTCCGGCCGGCCGGCTAGGCCGGGTCATGACGGCGGCCGAGGCGCTCGGAGAGGGCGTCCGCGATGCTCTTTGGGCGGAAGGCTCAAGTCTTTCCGGCGATGAGGCGGTGTCGCTTGCACTCCGCAACGGGCGCCCGCGCCTAGTAGTGGCCGGCCAAGACGGGCAGGCGGGCCGCGACCTGACCGCGCGTGAGCTTCAGATCATCCGCCTGGTCGCGGCCGGCAACAGCAACCGCGCGATCGGCGACGAGCTCGGCATCACGACCGCGACCGCGGCCAGGCACGTCGCCAACATCATGAGCAAGCTAAGCGTCAACAGCCGCGCTCAGATCGCCGCCTGGGCGGCCGCTGGCTCAGACGGCTAGCTCGACGTCGGTGATCATCCCGGCCTGCGCGGAGACCGTGCGCTCGGCCCGCAGGCCGCCCGGCGCGAGCAGCCGCACCGTCCAGCTTCCCGGTGCCGGGTAGAACGTGAACGCCCCGTCGGTGCCCAGGGCGACCTCCGCGACGAACTCGCCGTCGGCGTTCAGCAGCCTGACGTAGCCCATCGGCAGCGGCGAGCCGGCTACCAGGACGTGGCCCTGGACGATGACCTGGCTGCCAGGGCCATCGAGCAGGCGGATGCCCGCTTGCGTCATCTGTGCCCTCCCTACCTCGCGGTGGCGATGGAGTGTGCGCGTGCGAACGACTCGCGTGCCTGCTCGGGTGCCAGTTCCGCCATTTCCCAGCGCCCGGCACGGCAGTGATGCGCGACAGCTTCGGCCTGCGCGCCTGCATCGTCGCGG
>Ga0335073_10017221_pt1 | contig 10117 bp, 4 predicted proteins | sample Lox_Sample_22_FD_207093 | JGI IMG/M metagenome (GOLD analysis project Ga0335073, IMG submission 207093) | Soil microbial communities from Loxahatchee National Wildlife Refuge, Florida, United States - Lox_Sample_2.2 | ecosystem: Environmental > Terrestrial > Soil > Wetlands | place: USA: Florida... | reverse complement strand
AACCTGGGCCTGCGGTACACGATCTTCGATCTCTTCAACGAAGCGCATGGAAAGGCCAACCCCTTCGACTTCGCCACCTGCGGAGCGCAGGGATTCTGCGGCGTGGGCGCCAGCTTCGGGGAGCAGAATTACGGCGATATCGATCCCCGGGTCGCCTTCGCGTGGACGCCGTGGAAGGGCGGCCGGACGGTCCTTCGCGGGGGATTCGGGATTTACCACGAAGACGGACAACTGGACGATCAGAATCTGCCAGCCAAGAACGAAGTCCCCTCCTATTCGGCGACCGGCAGTTCGAGCGCGCCACTTTCCTGGCCGGTCGTGTTTGGGGCAGGAACCCTTTCGCCGAATGCCGAGCAGCGGGACCGCAAGGACTCCTACGTCGAGCAGTGGAGCTTCTCGGCGCAGCGGGAGCTGCCGGCGGAGTTCGTGAGCACGGTCTCTTATCTGGGCAGCCACGGCGTGCACCTGCTGGACACCAATGTCGTGAATCTGATCGACCCGGCGACGGGAGCCGTGCAATATCCGGCGTTCGCTCCGGCCATCGGCTGGCGCGGCTCCATCGGCATGAGCGCGTACAACGGCCTGTCGGTGGCATTGCGGCGGGCGTTCTCGCGCGGACTGCTGGTGGCGGCCAATTACACCTGGTCGCACGAGATCGACAACGGGTCCAACGGCAGCGGCGATGGCGACGAGGTATCGCCCCAGAATCCGTTGTGCCTGGCCTGCGATCGGGCCAGCGGGGCGTGGGACGCGCGTCATGTGGTCAACGGCAACGCCGTCTACCAGCTGCCCTTTGGCGTGGGTCGGCCCATGCTGAACCAGCGCGGGTTTGCGAGCACGGTGCTGGGCGGCTGGGAGATGACGACGACCGCCCTGGCGCGCACCGGCTTTCCGGTGAATGTGATGCTGCCGAGCAGCTACGTCGCTCCGGACGGGGCCACGGGAACGGAGCGTCCCGACCTGGTGAGAGGGGTTTCGCTCACTCCGCAGGGAGGCAAAACCGTGACGGAGTGGATCAACCCAGCGGCCTTTGCCACGCCGGCAGGAGAATTCGGCACCGCGCCGCGCGATCTGGTTCGCGGTCCGGGCACCTGGCAGGTCGATCTGGCCGCGGGCAAGACATTTTCGCTGACGGAGCGGGGACGGCTGGAGTTCCGCTCGGAGTTTTACAACGTCTTCAATCATCCACAGCTGGGCCAGCCGCAATCGACCTTCAGCCCTTCGAATACCACAGGGTTCGGCAGCATTATCAACACGGTGAATACGGTATCGCCGGTAACGCCGGTGGGATCGGGAACCCCGCGCGAGATGCAGTTCGCGCTCAGGTTTGAGTTCTGAATTTCTGCTTCAAAGCCTGCTCAGGTGAAACGGAGAGGCCATGAAAATTCTGATCATCGAAGATGAACCCAAAACGGCGCGCTTTCTCCGGAAAGGGCTCACCGAAGCCGGCTACGTTGTGGACGTGGCGGGCGACGGCGTTCAGGGCCTGTATCTGGCGCTGGAAGTCGATTTCAACCTCATCGTTCTGGATGTGATGCTGCCGGGTCTGGACGGATGGCAGGTGCTGGCGCGCATGCGGGAAGCGGGGCGAAAAGCCCTGGTCCTCATGCTGACCGCGCGGGACGCGGTCCATCATCGGGTCCAGGGGTTCGAACTGGGTGCGGACGATTACCTGATCAAGCCTTTCGCCTTTTCCGAACTGCTGGCCCGGGTGCGGTCGCTGCTGCGCCGCGCCGCGCCGCGCGCTCCGGAGACCCTCTGCATGGCCGATCTGGAGATCGACCTGCTGCGGCACCGCGCCACGCGTTCGGGATTGAAGCTGGAGCTGACGGCGAAGGAATTCCTGCTGCTGACTCTGCTGGCGCGACGGGCCGGCGAGGTTCTTTCGAGAACGCTGATTGCAGAGATGGTTTGGGATATGAACTTCGACAGCGACACCAACGTAGTCGATGTGAACGTGCGGCGTCTGCGCAGCAAGGTCGATGATCCGTTTCCGGTCAAGCTGATTCATACCGTCCGTGGCGCAGGTTATGTTCTCGACGCCGAACCCTAGCCCATCGGCCGCAGCGCGTGTGCGGACCACGCTGGCCTTCCGGCTGGCGGCGGCTTACTCTTTCGTGGGCCTGCTGCTGCTGCTGCTGGCCACAGCCGGTCTCTATATCGTGCTGCGCATCGAGCTGGATAAAAGCACCGACCTGTTTCTTGCCGATAAACTGCACGTTCTGCGCACGCTGCTGCGGGAGCGGCCGAACGACGTGGAGGGATTGCGGGAAGAGATCGAGCTGGAGTCCGCCGCGCGCCGATATCAGCAGTTCTACATTCGCCTTCTGGATGAGCAGGGTGTACCGGTGCTGACCACACCGGGAATGACGGAGCAGCTGGATCTGGCGGAACTGGGAAATCGCACCCGGGGTCGCCCGGAGCACCTGGTTTCCATGACCGGCAGGAATGGGCAGGCCTTTCGCGTGACCAGCGCGGCCGCGGCGGTTGGCATGGAGGCGGCGCGCATCGACACGATTGAGATTGCCATCAACGTTGCGCAGGAAGAAGCCTTGCTGCGGCGCTACCGATTCTGGTTCTGGGCGATCCTGCTGGTCACCTCCATTGTCTTTCCGCTGGTGGGATACAAAATCGCCCGCCACGGTGTTCGCCCGGTGGAGGAGATTGCGGCCATGGCGAGGAGAATCACCTCGACAAATCTGCGCGAGCGGATTCGGGCGGAAGGCTATCCCTCGGAACTGGCTTGTCTGGCGGAGACATTCAACGCGATGCTGGTCCGTCTGGAGGAGTCGTTTGAGCAGATCTCCAGGTTCACAGCCGACATCGCCCACGATCTGCGCACGCCGGTCAACAATATCCGCGGCGAAGCGGAGGTGGCTCTGGCCCGGGCCCGCACGGTCGAGGAATACCGCGATGTTCTGGAATCGTCGCTGGAAGAAGCCATCCGATTATCCGATCTGATCGGCGATCTTCTGTTCCTGGCACGAGCGGAGAGCCCGCTGACGGATCTGCGCCGGCAGCCCGTGAACGTGGGTGAGCTGCTGAGTGCGGTGCGCGAGTACTACGAGACCACAGCGTCGAATTGCGGAATCTCTCTGATTGCGACGGCCGGCGAGGAGGCCATGACCGCGCCTCTGGACCGGCCTCTGATGCTGCGGGCGGTCAGCAACCTGGTCTCCAACGCCATTGCCCACACGTCCAGAGGAGGCTCGGTAACGCTGGAGGCATTTGCGGCCGATGCGCAGATCGCAATCCAGGTCTCGGACACCGGGGCCGGTATCCCGACCGAAGCTCTGCCCAGGGTTTTCGATCGCTTCTTCCGCGTCGATCCTTCACGTTCCCGCAATTCGGGGGGCGCAGTTTCGGGCGGGACCGGACTGGGTCTGGCCATCGTGCAGAGCATTATGACACTTCACGGCGGGAGCGCCGCCATTACCAGCCAACTCGGACGCGGAACTCGCGTGACACTGCGCGTGCCCCTGCTCACCGGCTGACGAGAACCCGCAGCGACGCCGTGGTCGTGTGCGGAGCCGCATTTTTCAGCGTGCAGAGGGCGCCCCGAGCGACATGAGCCTGCGGATCGCCTGCCCCTCCTCGATTTCGTAGATGGCATCGGCGGGAACGTCCTTAAATTCCTGACGAAGGCCACTGGGCCAGCGCACGTCAACCCGGGACATCATAGCGACCTTCCCCAGACCGAAGTGCAGGCGGGTGTCGCTGCTGGAGTTATAGCCGCCGCCTCCGCGGACCTCATCGATTTGTGTCAGTCCGCCTGCATGAACGGTGACTCGGACGCCGATTGCCATACGGTTACTTTTGCTGCCCACCAAGCGGAAGAGAACGCGGTGGTTTCCGTTGTGGCTGTCATTGATGAACAAAGAGGGGGGGCCGTCGACATTGAAGACAACAAAATCCAGGTTGCCATCGTTATTGACATCGCCGATGGCGACACCGCGGCGCGACTGGAGAGGTCCTGCGTTCAGGGCTGCCGGACCGGCCACATCTTCGAAGCTTCGCCCCTGCAGATTGCGAAAGAGCTGGATGGGTTCACGAAATTTCACTTCGCCGGGCAACAGGTCCATGAGGGAAGAGAAGTTTCCGTTGGCGATCAGGATGTCGGGCCAACCGTCATTGTCAAAATCGCCGAAGGCGGTTCCCCATTTCACAGGGGCGACGGTGTCGCGGGAGAGTCCCACTTCAGAGGCCACGTCAGTAAAGGCAACCTTGTCGTTGCGGTACAGGCTGACGGGCTGACCACTGTAACGGGTCGTGATGATATCGAGTCTGCCGTCGCGATTGAAATCTCCGAAGTCGCCGGCCATATTGCCGAAGATCTCGCCATTGGCCCCGAACGCCGTTCCGGTCGCGACGCCCTCGTCTTCGAAACGGCCATTGCCAAGATTGCGATACAGGTAGTTCGGCCCGCCATCGTTGGTCACGAACAGATCGGGCCATCCATCGTTGTCATAATCGCCCCACTCCACACCCATGCCGTGGAGTTTCTCCGGGTTGCTGACTCCGGCTTTCTGCGAGACGTCTTCAAAGGTGCCGTCGCCGCGATTCCGCAGGAGAACGTCTGTCTCCCCTTCCATTTCGGCGGGCAACTGAAGGATGACCGACCGATAACCGACTGCGTTCGGCTCAGGGGCAGGGAGGTGGTGAAGATCGGCGTGGACATAGCGGGCTACAAACAGGTCGAGATGCCCGTCGCGATCGTAGTCAGCCCAGGCGGCCCCTGTGCTGAATCCCCCGAGCCTGACTCCCGCCCGGTCGGTGACATCCTCGAAGCGGCACCCTCCCAGGTTGTGATAGAGAACGTTGTGCCCGTAGCCGGTGACATAGAGATCCGGGAGCCCGTCGTTGTCATAGTCACCCACGGCGATGGCCATTCCCCATCCGCGGGTGGTCAGTCCGGCGGCCTGGGTGATGTCGGTGAAATGAATCTGTCCCGGCTTTCCATCCTGGTGATAGAGCGTGATCATGGGGTCGCCGCCGGCCAGATAACGGTCAATGGTGGTGTCATTCACCACCGCGATGTCGAGCCTGCCGTCGTTGTCGCAGTCAAAGAGCGCGATACCTCCGCCACCCATGGTCTCGACAATGTAATGCCGATCCGTTGTGGAGCGGGGCACCGTAGTGAGGCCCGCCTGCTGACTGACGTCACGAAAATGAATTGAGTCGCCAGGCTCCGGTGCGGATGCTTGCGGAGGGGGGGATTCGGCTGGCCCCGCTGAGCCGTGTCGAGGAAGTGTCTGAGCGAACAGGCAGGAGCAGACGAGAAAATAAGCAACCAGACAGGCGATTCGGTTGCACCCGCGGAGACGAAGGCGCCTGGGGCGACGGATACGCATCCGCACTCCGCCTGGTTCGACAGGGAGATTCACAGTGGAATCCGGCGGATACTTGGCACCGAGTCGTTTCGACATGGGGTCACAGGCGACTCCGTCTGCAGAATGGAGGAGGAGCGATCCAGCCGCATTAGTGCGTGCCGTCCGTGACCTGCTGTGGTCGCAGTTTCTCAACAAGCTGTTCGTTTTCGGCCTTGTTCAGGTTCCTGGTCTTGTCAAATTCAGCCTGGGCCTGGGCGGACAAGCCCATTGACTTGTAAAGACGCGCCAGCCGCCAGTGTACCTTCGCGTCGGATGGGTCAAGGCGCGCCGCTTGTTTGAATTCGCGCATGGCGCTGTCACGATGGCCGGCGTCGGCGTCAATGATGCCGAGATCGAGCCAGGGCAGCTCCTGCCTGTCATTGAGCCGGAGAGCCCGTTCCAGGAGGGGACGCGCCACGTCAGGGTGATTGAGGCGCACCTCGGAGTCGGCCCAGTACGCGACCGTCTGCGCATCGCCCGGCGTATTCTCCGCCTCCATCTGGAACTGCCGGGCAGCCTCCTCGAAATAGTTCTGGCACCAGAGAAGATAGCCGAGGCCGAAGTGGACGCCGGGCACCCTGGGATCCTGTTTGACCGCGTTGCGGAACTGCTGAATGGCGTCGTCGTGGTCGCGCATCTCGTCGTACGCTTCGCCCGCGAGCATGTCGGCTTCGGCGGACTCGGCATTGAGATTGAGGATCTGGTGGTAAACGTCGAGGACGCACTGATACTGCTTCGACCAGAGACAGCTGTGGGCCAGAACGAGCCGGTAGGGAAGATCTTTGGGATCGCGGGCCATGGCCTCGCGCAGGAAGGGTACAGCTGCGGCGTAGTCGCTGGCGCCGTAATCAGCCATTCCGATGAGCAGGCGCAGGCGCTGCGCGTCCGGCGAGTCAGGATTTGCTTCGCGGTAGAGCGGCAGGAAGGCCGCGGCAGCTTCCTTCATCATGCCAGCCTTGAAGAGCGCGAGGCCGAGGTTCATCTGCAGACCGGGCAGCCGTGGGTTGAGGGCCAGGGCCCTGCGGTAGTAGCGGACGGCCTGCGGGTAATGCTGCTGCTGCGATTCCAGAAAGCCAATGTTGGCGCAGGCCTCGGCGTCGGCGGGATGGGATTTCAAGACAGCCTGCCACGCCGCTTCGGCTTCCACGACACGCCCCTGCTGCTGGAGAGCAATGGCGGCGCTGCGCTGCTGCGCATACGAGTCCCGGATCTGGCCGGAAGCGCCGAGGCAGGCGAGAGCGAAAACGACGGCGACCAGCGCTCGCGATAAAGGGACCCCGATCACATCCATCTCCAAAAGAGCCATTGTCGCGTGGGGAAGGCGGATTTCGCAATTACGCAGAAAGAAAAGGAGCGGCCACAGAGGGACCGCTCCTTCAGGGAGGCCGGGGCAAACAGGATCAGAAGACGAACTTTCCGCCCAGCTCCATGGTGCGCGGGCTGTAGTCGCCGGTGACCGCGCCGAAGTTGCCGTCGTGGCTGCCGGTGTCGATGTTCTGGAAGATGGTGTGGTTGAAGGTGTTGAACGACTCGAAACGCAGCTGGATGCTGGTTCCATGCTCGTTGAGCGGTATGGCCTTAAAGAGCGAGAGATTCCAGTTGAACAGGCCGGGACCCACGGCTGAGTCTTTTCCGGCGTTGCCAAATCCCTCGTTGGGGCCGCCAGCCCACGGAGCGACTGGATCGGCATAGGAACTCGGAGTGAACCATTCCGATACCTTCTTCGGATAAGAGGGTTTCGAAACGAGATTGGGGCGATTGGTGAAGCAGCAGCCGAGGCCAACAACATCGCTGCCCGTGTAGGTGATATACAAAGGCACGCCCGACTCCGCCGTGGTAATGCCGGAGATGGTCCAGCCCCCGATCGTGTCCCGCGCCAGCATGCTGCCGTGGGCGCCAAAAGGCAGGTTATAGACGTAGCTCACGTTCAGATCGTTGCGATGATCGAATGAGGTGTCGGACCCGCGGTCATACTTTAAATTGAAGGGATCGGATACGCCATTGAGGTCGTTGCTTACTTCATCGATATTGTGAGACCAGGTGTAGGCTACCTGCGTGGTCAGCCCGTGCTTGTTCTCCATGCGGACGCCGGCCTGGAGGGAGTTGTAGTTGAAGTTGGTTTCGTTCTCCTCCTGGTTAATTGCGCTGTATCCAGGGAAGATGCGATAGATGTTCGCATTCAGCGTGCCGTTAGCGACGCCTTCGCGATCGTCATAGGGATTTGCCGAATTGGCGGGATCGGTTAAGGGCAGGGTGTTGACCTGCCGGTCATCGCTCTGGTTCCAGCCATCGGAGCCTACATACTGAATCACCGCAATGACCGACGGAGCCAGCTCCTGCTGGATTCCCAGGCTGAAATCAATCGTGCCGGGGTTCGGATAGTGGTAGTTGATGTTGGTCAGATCGGAGGGGAAGGTTTGCGTGGTGGTCAGTCCCGTCAGGGCGCTGGTGCTGGGGTTGGAGAAGTAAACGTTGGTGGCCGATGGCTGGTAGGCAAAGGGCGGATTCAGAGCGGCGTTGTAGACGTCGTTGCCCTGGACGCGCTCATAAAACGTGCCAAAGCCGCCGCGCAGGACCGTCCTGCCGTTGCCGTCGATGTTATAGGCAAATCCAATGCGTGGCTGCCAGGTCTTGTAATCATTCACCACCACGCCGCGGGGGAACCCGTTCACGCCGGCTTCCTCCATGCCGTTCAGATAGAACTGCTCGCCGTTGGTGTTGCAGCGCGTCGTGGAACAGGTAAAGGTCGTGAGTGAGGATGGATCGAGAGTCCCGGCGGCCGTGACCGGATTGCCGAGCGAGTAGTTATAATCCGCCGCGACAAAGTTGGCGAACTGATTGTACCGTTCGAACGCATGCGGCAAGCCGTCATAGCGGAGGCCGAGGTTCAGGGTGAGCCGCGGAGTTACATGCCAGTTGTCGTTGCCGTAGAAACCGTAGTTATTGTTCACCCAGTGCTTGTTTGCCAGGTACTGGAGCTGGGTGAAGCTGGAAGTATCGCCCAGCAGGAAATTGATATAGGAATCGTGCGAGAAGGCGCTGGAGTTGAAGGCAGCCGTTCCCTGGGTATTGGCCTGCAACTGCTGATTCTTGTAGTCGTGCAGCCAGCTGAAGCCAAACTTGAACTGATGCCGGCCCTTCGTCCAGGACAGATCGTCGCGATACTCGAAACCTTCGTATCCGTTTCTCCACGGATAGTAGGCTTCGCTCCAGTCGGTGTTCAGCGGGGAGCCCTGCAGATCGATCTCCGGCATATCGTCGCCGACGTTGTCCGAAACGGGGAAGAAGCTGGTCGCCGTCCAGCCGCTGGGCAGCTTGTAACTGCCTCCGAAGCCAGCCTGCGGTGTCAGCGTGATTTTGTTGCCGCTGTACAGGAAGGCCGTCTCGTTCAGCAGCGTGGGCGAGTAGGTTTGCGTGAGTTTGATCACCGCCGTGTAGGACGGGTTGGTCATGGCAGTTCCCACCGTCGGATAGGCGCTGTCGTTCCACAGCGGCGGATAGAACGACTTGGCCATTGCGTCGTGCAGGTAGTGACCCATGAGCTGGAACTTGCTGTTGATGGTGTGGTCGATACGTACGGCCTCTTCACGAATGTCGTCGGTCTGCGGGACCGAAGCGGTGAACTGGCTGGTACCGAGATTCGGTTTCGGGAAGGTTCCGGCGTTGACCTCCAGGATTGCGTTCGGATCCATCAGGTTCGCGGGAATCACGTTGCCGGGGAATGGCTGGCCGGCGGTCAGGCCGTCCTGGGTGTAGAGGGCCAGTTTGGCGGGGTCCGAGGTTACGGGGACGATGGGCGCCGCAGTGTTATTGAACGGGGTGTAGGTCAGATTCTGCCCGGCCGTGGGAAAGTCACTGGTGGGGATGGTGTTGGCAACCAGAGGCGTGCTGCCCTGAATCAGGCGGCGCCATTCCTCGTTCCAGAAGAAGAACGTCCGGTTGCGATTTTCGTTGTAGACGTGGGGGATGAACAGCGGACCGCCGATGTTGAAGCCGGGCACATTGAGCTGGAAGGTGGGACGGGCTCCGCCTGTCTGCTTCACGAAGTAGTCGTTAGCGTCATAGTCGGTGTTGCGGTTGAACTCGTAGGCTTCGCCGTGGAACTTGCTGGTTCCCGACTTGAGTACCAGAAGGATGGTGCCGCCGGAACCGATGCCGTAGTCGGGCGAGTAGTTGCTGTCGAGGGTCTGAAACTCGGCGATGGCTTCCTGCGAAGGCAGGTTCATAAAGCAGCCGCCGCATCCGCGGTCGTTCTGTTCGGCGCCGTCGAGCAGGTAGATGTTGTGCTCGGTGCGGGTGCCGTTGAAGCTGATGCCGTTCGCTGAGGTGAGGGCGTCAACGCCGCTGAAGGCGGGCAGATTGTTGGAGACGCCAAGGCCCAGCGCCGCCAGCGCGGTTACGTTGTTGCCGTTGGTGGACAGCTGTTCGACCTGCTGGCCGTTGATCAGCGTGCTGACCTCGCTGGTTTCGGTCTGGGTCTGGAGAGCGTTGGCCTGCACGGAGACGGTTTGCGTGGCGCTGCCGACGGCGAACTGGATGTCCTCCTCAAGGGTCTGAGCGACGTTCACCACGATGCCGGTCTTGGTGAACTTCTGGAATCCCGGCGCGCTGGCGTCGAGGGTCCAGGTGCCGATACCGACGTTGCCGAAGCGGTAGGCGCCGACCGAGTTGGAGACTTCGTGGCGAACCACGTCGGTGGCGTTGTTGGTGAGGGTGATCTGGGCATTGGAAACGACCGCGCCGCTTGG